>Ga0114978_10002025_pt1 | contig 16909 bp, 31 predicted proteins | sample S_140212_EF_Meta_FD_87027 | JGI IMG/M metagenome (GOLD analysis project Ga0114978, IMG submission 87027) | Freshwater microbial communities from Lake Simoncouche, Canada to study carbon cycling - S_140212_EF_MetaG | ecosystem: Environmental > Aquatic > Freshwater > Lake | place: Lake... | reverse complement strand
GTCAGGGTTTGATAACAGTTTTTCAAGCCATTTTTTGTTCACGATTTACTTTCAAAGGTTGTATATTTTCGCTGTGTTCTTGTACCAACAACACAACATCATCAGGATTTTCTATTACAATATTATCCCAGCGATCCAACGGGAGTCCATGTTCTACCACATCTGCCTTGGTCATAACGCACACAGCTGAAGTAACTTCTGGATCAAAGATCAAACTTCTTGCGGCCGCATAACTGTCACACCAACTTGAAGTAATTTGTAGTCCGTTTAACCATAGTCCTTGATCAGTGGCTAAGCCGTTGGCACTATATAACGTAACTAATTCCTGGGCTAGGCTTAAGGGCAAAGGATCATCAACTATGGCCAAGTGTACCGGAATACGCGATCCCGACCGGAACAGGTCCAACATCACCGGCTCAATGCCATGGTTGTAGCCGATCTGTGGTATGGCATTGACTTCGCAGATAAGGGCACCAGTTTCCAACCATGAACGAGTGATGTCAGTGGTGATAAAATCAACTCCGGCTATGTCCAGGCCCACGAGCCTGGCGGCTCGCAAACACACAGCCGTGTTGTCAGGGTGAATGGTGGCACGATCAATGGCCCGAGTCTGTCCACCCGCACTGGCATTGTTTCTGCGTCTCAGTTGTATGGCCTGGCCCACAGCCAACACTGTGTCTACGTCAACACCTTGTTGTTCTAGCATGCCCAAGACTTCGTCATCTATGTCATGTCGTGCTCCATTGGTAGCTATGACCACAAATGGTTCACCATCCGCAGGACGTTTGATACGACGGGCTTCGTTTTCGTAATGATCAATCAGGTATTTGACTGTGTTCATGCCATCCCCAACAATAGTAGCCGGAAGTTTACGAGTCACTGTTATGGCTTGATCATTGTAGATGGTAAATCTATGTCCGGTGCCTTCAACATGACGCTCTACCAAGAACTCTGAAACTAATTTTGTAACTTCATTGTAGGCCAAACGCAGGGTCGACTCGTCTGTGATGCCAGCATAGACACCTTGTCCGTTGTCGCGATCATAGGGCTTGACTACTACAGGATAGCCCAACTGATTTACCGCCGCTACAACGTCTTCCCAGGTCTTGACTGTGACATGTTCAGCACCAGGCAGACCCGCTGATCGCAATAGAGTGGCCGTGGTCTGTTTATTTTTGGCAAATATCAAGCCCTGTGCCGATGTAACAGGAGTCAGTGTGCTGCTGAGTCGTTGACCGTAGCGGCCTGTGCCAAATATGTGTGTGCCGGCCCAGAGTCTGTGTGCGGGTATGTCGTGCTTCATGGCCATGGTAGCCATAAATCCTTGATTCTGTCCGGGCTCACCGTAAGGATCTAACTCTTGACTATAATCATCGATTAAGGATTCAATATCATACTGGCCCTGAGCAAATTGTTCCAGCACTTGTTCAACAAAACGGAAACTAATTGTAGTTGCTGTGGCCGATGCCAAGCTAATGACCACAGTAAATGTATTATCTTGTTGTTGTACGATGTGATAGCGATTGGATACCACTATACGATTCATGCCTTGAACAAAACAAGCCAAACTTAGAGCACGATGTAGCAGTTGTAGGTGTGAATCATCAGTGTCGATTGCGGCAGTGAATCCCAAGGCTTGATCCAGGGCCTGATCTGCTAGAACAAAATCAAACGCCTCAGGCATGTTGATCTTGATAGATAGCACAGCAGTGGCTCCAGGCACACCAAATGCTGAACCCAAGCGTGTTTTATGAACTTCTACCAACTCAAATATCACAGGTCACCATCTTCTTTTCTGCTGGGGAAATAGTCCGCGGCATAGGCTTCAATATCGGGTCTGGGTCTGGCCCAAGACCAAGCACCGTTTTTGCCAATGCATAAATCCCGGTCAGGATCAAATCCCAACTGTTGTAATTGTTCATGACGACTCCAGTAGCCTCGATTGGGTATTTCTCCGTGCCATAGGTGATAGATAGTGTGTGGAATATAGCCAACCTTGCCTTGAACTGCTTGATAGAATCTATGTGCCCACCGGTCGTAATGTTGTAAATGTTCATCGGTGATGGGCACAGTTTCAGGAGCAGTTGAGAAACGCCCGTAGGCGGCATGTAGGATCATGCGATCAGCCGCACCCATTATCATGGCATCATAGAATTTTAATTCGTCAATGACATCTCTACGAATACTCCAGGCCAAGCCAGGGCTGACTTCTCTGCGGGTATGTCCCCAGCCATAAGGTGTTCTGCGTTCAAGTGAATCTATGCCCTGCTGTTCTATTTCGTAGATCAGGCCACGGCCAGCATGTTCATAACTGTCGGGAATGGTGTGTTGACCAGGTTCAAGATCAACAAAACGATTGAACAATTGAACCATGATGTTATCTTGTAGTTGACGTTCAGCATCGGCCACCCAACCAGGATCGTCAAACAGCACATCACAATCAATCCAGGCCACAGCATCACAGTCTGCGGGCAAGTGTTCAAGTGCTATGTTTAATAATCGTTCCTTTTGCCAGACCACAGCACCACCAGATATCTGCACCAGGTGATCCGCATCGGATTCGTTCAGTTCAAACGTGCCGTCGAAACTTAGTTCCACTGTGATCACGGGCACAGCCAAATGATCCCGAAATACTCGATATTTGGTCAGGTGATTTTGGAATCCAGCAGGGTTAAAATAAGAAGTTATTGCATATAACATAGGTCAACTATTTACTCTGCATTGCCAGGATGTGCTTACAATCTCCTTTTTGCCATTTACTTGCGGGACAAGTGCAAGTCCATACACCGCAGTCATCGGTTACAGTATAAACTGCACCCTTTGATCCAGGCACTTGATACTGTTTGCCTGCTACCTCTACTTCCACTTCATCGCGTGGAGCGAATCCCCAACGGTTCTCTACTTCCTTAAACTTACGACCACTGGCTTTGAACCGGTATGGTGTAGACATTTCTTGAATCTCATCAGTACTGGCCTTTACATAACCATACATCTTGTCCTTTGAATCCGACAAAAAGTACACATGGTTGGGCATAACAAAATCCGTGTCCCATTCAGTCGTCTCTTGGAATGCCTTCATCCTGTTACACGCTCATTGGGTTGATAATCACGCACCATTTTGACTAGTCGATCACGATGTTGAATGATGCAATCAACTACATGAGTGTAGGCCAGTGCATCGTGCCCACCAATGTGCCATTCATACTCGCCCATTGGAGTGTAGCCAACTTTATAGTCATAGATACTAGCAATGGTGCCGTCCTCAAACCGTAACTTCCACTCGCATGTGACCTTGTCCATATCTCTATCATTAGGACCTACATCGGGAGCACCAAATATTTCTACCAGCTCTGCGAATGCGATTGGAAACTCGCCTTTAAGACCTGTCATATTAATATTGGCTCGATTTGTAAATTTCATTATCTCTCCAGGATCACATAGTCGCCAAAATAGCGATCAAACACTTGCACAAGATTTTCATAATCACCTGACCGCATTTCGTTAATAACAACTTCTTTGTCTAGACCTAGTTGGCGAGATAAACGATCGGCTTGTCCCATTAAGAAAAAAGCATTACCTTGGGGTCCGGTTAGGTCAATGATGGGAGTACTGGCAATTCGATCTCTGATCATACCAACTCCAATTCTTTTTCTAGGGTAATAAACCCGTCATCAATGCCGTCTTTCAATTCACAAGTTTCAAGACTGTATTCGTGTACCAGGATACGGCCCAGTCTTTCACGTTCACTGGGCCTTAGGTCGGCAATTTGATCGGCAATTTCGAGTAAGTCTTCTGTGGTCATCATATCTGCTCCTAGTTAAAAATACTGGTTTTTATTTAGAGTCAAAAACCAGTAAAAAGTGACTGCAAGTTTCTGGGGTATCAAGGCTCCCCAAGGATCGCATGACCCCATCACAGCCTTATCCTGCCATTACCGGGCCAAGCGATGCGGGCAACGGAATGTTAAGTATTTCACAAACACCTTGAAAATTGCACTGGCATTCCATACCAATGTATTCAATGTCGTCGGCTTCGAATTCTGCATAGTTATCGTAGCCCATGTCTTCGCAGATGGCATCTGCTGTTTGGATCACATGATTTTTTCTGTTGTAAGCCATTTTCGTTCTCCTTATCTTGATAAGTTCATGATACGACCTTGGAACTCGCTAAACGATACTCTCCAAGGCACAAACATTTCAATACCAACACGACCCTTGTCTTCTGCATCTGACCAGCTGTCGCGGGTCACACGGATCTTGTAAGCCTGGTAACCTTGCTCGTTGTTATGAGCATCAATCACTTCGCCTTCAATAAAACAATCTTCGCGACCCGCCATTGGCTTGAAGTCATATGCACGGATCACGTCACCTTCAACTACTGTTAATCCAACCATTTTTTGCTCCTTTATTTTCACTATACATATATTATAGCAAATGGGCCATTTTGGGTCAACCGTTTGGTAAGGTCACAAAAAACCCCGTTTTAGCGGGGTTTAGAGTGTTGTTTTTATGCCACATCTGCTAGAGATCGTTCGTGTAGCATATGGGCTAGGTTCAAGGCCAAACTTGCGCCAAACCAGGCCATTCGCTTCTCTTCTGGGGTGCCAACGGACTCCAGCATTGCCGCAAGATCTTCAATACTGTTTGGCGTGGCAAACATACCATTCAACGGAATTGGATTGGTCATTATGCAGTCTCCAGTTTAAATACTTCGTCAACTTCAAAATTGTCACCCTCTACTGGTTCACCAAGATCCACATCACCACTATAAATCAGCTCTTTGGCGGCCTCTGCAGACTCAGCTTCGACCTCAACCATGTAGCTGACAGTTTCACTACAATACACACGAAATTTAGACATAAGCAACCTCCCAACGGGCGATACGGCGTTCAATCTCAGCTTCAAGGATGTCCATGATTTCTGTTTCTTGGGCTGTGCGAGTTGTACTATTTTGGAAAGTTTCAAACAGGCCATCAACTTCTTGGATGGGCATTGTGCGAACAATTTCTCGGTATTCTGCTGGTGTACGATACTGTGACATATTATCTTCCTTCAAAATAAACATTAAAAGCCCGGGCATTTCTTTTAAGAGTACCACGATTCCTGCGGTGCGGGCCACGAAACACCACACGGAATCTATAACCTAATTGTTTCAACCGGGGGCGAACAGTTTCTAACTGATCTATAGGTATCATACGCATCTCAGGATTGTCCGCCAGCATGTTGTAGATATCTGCAAACCCAGCAATAAACGATTCGGTCCGAAGTTGTTGAGGAACGTACGGCATCTTATTCGCCGTCGTATGATAAATGAGCGTGTTTACGATTCCACTCGTTACGGATCTTGCGAGCTTCTGCGGTGCTGAGTTCTTCAGTTTCAATTTGAGCACCTGTCAATTTTTGCATGGCCACGCTAGGAACTTTGAGTTTGACCACACGGAACGGATTTTCGTCACGGACTTGGGCAGTATAAAACTTCTCAAGTTCTTTGGCACCGTTGGCATGATCCAAACGTAGCAACTCTTTGGCCGCTGCACTCTTGCTATAAACATCATTGATGATACGCATATGAACTTCTTCGCCCAGGGCTACCAATTGGTCCACACGTTTTTGGGTGGTAGCAGTGCGAAACTTCATAGTGCCATCTGCTAAACGGCTGTAACCTGCGTATATAATTGCGTCTTTCATCGTTGCTCCTTTTTGTTTACTATAGAACTAGTATAACAAATCGGGCATTTTTGGTCAACCGATCAGCCAACCCTGCCCAGAATGCTCATGTAGCCAGTGGTAAAACGGGCGATCAATTGTTAGTGTCCACTTACCATTAAAACCCAGGTAACTTGTAGGGTCGTTATTATCATGATCATTAACGTATTCAGCTAGATAATCATATTTGGGGATTAACTCAATATTATCCACAGTAATATTATCAATAATAATCGCAGTTTCATATTCAGTAGTATAATGTTTATTTGATAATTCTATCGAAATTGTAATATTATCCAATAATCCCACCCGATAATCCAATTGGATATTATCCGATAATCCAGTATATCCAATCAAATCGTGATTAACTTTGATCCATGTCGTGGGCCGTCCCACAGGGCGTAAATTAATTCTGATATTGATATGTGGATCAATATCCTGCAGATCTGAATAAGTCTTCATATTGGGGTAGGTAAGTTAAAATGCTGTTGCCGCGATTTGATTCTAATTGTTTTAAATAGTTCACAAGGTCGGGTAATCTGTGACTTTCATCGTCGACAGATTTTAAATAATTCAGATAACTTTCTGCATCTTGCACAATTTGATCTTGGGCAATATTTGGATCCCTGGTGTTGATAATCTGTGGACTTTTTTTAGTTGGATGAGCTTGGATCCAAGTATCAAGAGTTTCTATTGCCGTATCTCTATATTCCTGCGGTAACACGCTGATTCGAAAAAATTTAGGCTCGTCGATAAAATTACAACTTTCTACCGAAATATTATGTTGCCGGGCATAGTCGTAAACAGTGGTCAACTCGTGTACAGTTAGACAAGTAGGAGTGATTCTGAGTTGCATCAACCACTCTTGTTGTCGGCCTAATGATGTCCAACGATCTAGCAACTCTTGTGTTTGATCTTGCTGGCAAGGATAACGAACGTAATCATTGACTGGAGTCAACGTTTCTACACTCATACCCAGATTTACCTGACCAAACTGTTTCAATAACTCAACAATATTGTCATCCCATACAGTCAAATTAGTAGTGAACCCAATGGTTATACTCTGAGCAATGCCAGCATCAACCAAGGCAGTTAATATGGTTTTAAATCCTGGAGTAATTACTGTTTCGCCGCCAAGAAAATGAAGATACTGTATCTCAGTAGTGGCTGTTAATGCCTGCACAAACTGATCAACCAACGCAGGATCATCGCACCAACTAGGTGGGGGCAGTTGATCAATAAATCCAAGTTTTTTAAATTCGACAGCTAGCCTACTACTACTTTCAGGATTACAAAAAACACAAGCACCATTACAGTAGTTGCCAAGATCAATTTGCCAATCACGTACAGTGCCATGGGTGTGTCCTTGATTAACTTTGCTGTAATCAAATGCTGACCTTAACGTAGAACTGGCTAGACTTTTTTCAAAATATTGTTCTTGAACACCGGTCTTCAATAACTGACGTTGTCTGCCACTGGGCTTACCATGTTGTTCCATAGTATAACAATCACGACACATGCTCGGTACAGAACCTTCTAAAAAGGCAGTTCTTAACTTGGACATATTCTTTTGAAAATATGTCAGCGGAGATACTGTGTGTATGCTATTAGCAAAGTCGACTCTGGTGCCGCCATCCTTGGCCATCCACCTACAAGGTTCGTAGGTGCCCGAGTTGGTAATCCGCATATGGAACCACGGGCTAGAACAAAATGTTTTTTCTAAGGACATTAATCTAAAACGGCAATAATATCTTCTTCTTTTAGCACCAGCATTTCGTTACCGTTGACTTTAACTTTAATAGCACTGCCTGGCATGAACATTATTTTGTCGTTGGCTTGAACTGCCAGCGGAACAATAGTACCATTTTTTGATGCCTTGCCTGGACCGATGGCTATCACTGTTCCTGTGTTGACTTTTTCAACTAACGCATCAGGAATAATAAATCCAGAGGCTGTAACTGTTTCAGCATCCGATTGTTTTACTAATACTCGGTCAAACATTGGTCTAAATTCCATAATTAATCTCTCTTGGTAATAATCTTATCAGCCAGGCCGTAGGCCACTGCTTCTTCTGCACTCATAAAGAAATCACGTTCCATGTCAGCACTAAGTTGTTCGAAGGTTCGGCCTGCTGAGTTATGTTCTACATAAATTTCTGTTAAGTATTTTTTCATTTTAAGTATTTCTTTGGCTTGAATTTCAATGTCTGTGGCTTGGCCTTCGGCACCACCCGACGGTTGGTGTATCATGTTACGGCTATGTGGCAACATGTAACGCTTGCCAGCAGCACCAGCAGTGGCCAACAATGAACCCATGCTACATGCTTGACCCATCACAATAGTGCTGACATCACATTTAATAAACTGCATGGTATCGTAAATGCTCATGCCTGCTGTGACACTACCGCCCGGACTATTGATGTAAAACAAGATGTCTTTGTCAGGATCTTCTGATTCTAAAAACAACATCTGGGCCACTATCAAACTGGCTGAGTGATTGTTTACATCTGTGTCCAGCATGACAATTCTATCACGTAAAAGTCTACTGTATATATCGTAGCTGCGTTCACCTTTTGAGGTATTTTCAATGACTATGGGTACTAAGTTTGGCATCAATGTCTCCGGATAAATGATAAGTAATTATAACACTAATTTAAAAGAAAAGCAAATGCGTGATATTCTAAACCTAATTGATACCATACTTGTGGAAGCTAACTTAGCATCCACAGAAATACCGGCCACTAAAGCCAGTGCGGTGTCTAATCCTAAAAACGGTAAACCGTTTACTCGCCCAGAATTATTTTTATACAAGGTCAAAACAGGTAGTCCATTTACTTTAGTCAGCGGTGGTGAAGTTGTTATTGACCCAAAAGAAGCCAGAGCTGTCTCGGCATGGTTAGCCACCGGTCCCAAAGGAACTATCACGTTACAAACCGTAGATGGTAATACTGTTAAAAATACACAACTACAAAAAACAGTAGAATTTGGCAGCAAAGAAGCAGAAAACATTCCGATCAAACCTAGTGATGTTTTTGCCACAGATGAAACACAAGAGATAGATGATTTTGGCAACAACATTGAAGATATTTTAAAGTCCGGAGGATTTCCTGCCAGCGAAATGTATAGCAAAATTGCCGGTAATCCCAAATTAGCAAGTCTAGGCAAACTTGGAGATGCTGTAATCTATATGGCCAGACAGGCCAACGAAGGTCAAATTCCCGTATTCCCTGCAGACTTAAACAAAGATCAAACCAAGGCAATCGAACTGTATGCCAGCGAATACATTGGAGCATTGGCCCTAATAACCGGAGCAGCTCCGTTTATCCGCGGTAGTCGCGAACAGTTTGAAGAATTCGTTGGTGGAAATCTCGCTGACATGATCATGTTCTTCCCTAAGGCCACTAACAATCCCCTAGCTGACAGTTTTAGTGTGGTAAACAATGCCACCGGACATGCTGTAAAAATATCCAGCAAGGCCGCAGGTAAAGGTGCTCCACCTAGTCTTGGTAGCATGAAATTCCCCGACGAAGTTCGTAACAAATATCCCGAAGCCACAGAATTCTTAGATGCTGCTCAGGATCCAGGATTAAGTTCTTTTACACAACCATTTGCCCTAATGAACTATCTGTATGAGATTGCTCCAGACAAGATACCCAAGGCATATCGTTCCATGATGCCATTCTCGCAGGATCTTGTGGCACAGATTGAAAACAGCAATAAAACTGGCAAAGCACTACCGAGAAAAATCATGGGACTATTTGAAAAACAGTTGAGTGCCAAAGTTCGTGACGGTGTTGCTACCGACGGTGGCAAAGCCTGGTGGGCAACCATACAAGACATGATGCGACTGGTCAATAATGATCAAATTATTCCTAATTTCCGTGCGGCCTTGATTGAAAGTTTAGGCTACAACTTTGTTCAACTGTACACCAAAGTCAAAGGCGACAAGTTGGTTACTGAAGCATTTTGGCCAGCAAAAATCTCCGGACAAGTCAAATTGAAAACCAAAGGGTCGGCCGGTGAGCAAAAAGGAAAAATGTCAGTAGAGATATCCCCAGGTGGAACAGACCTCGAATCACCAGATGGACAAAGTCGAGAAGAAGCTGGTACTTTAGATGCTCAGGCAAGCACAGGACCAAGACCCAAAGCCAATATAGATACAACAGATTTAGATACCATTGCTCACAAGAGGAGTGACGTCAAGGCTTCCGGTGATAAAAAACTGGGCAGTGAAAAAACCCTTGGACGTAAACGACAGCGTTAATAGGTCAAATGTGTAGTAGTCTTGAACGGACGACCAATAGCAGCATATTCCAACTGCTTGAGAACTTTCTGCTTCATCTGACGCACTTTTTCATGGTCATGATTCCAGTCAAACGCAGTTAAAAATTTACAATAGCTGGTACTCTTATGGCGTTTGGCCTGCATGCTGTTCATGTACCGGCGTATCCCTACAGGATCGTAACCAAAGCGGTCCAACATATCACAGGCAATGTTAAAACTAAACGCACCCATTTCATCTCTATGACCATAGTATTCTTGGTCCTGGCGTTGTTTGTGATAGTGTGCTGTGCTTTCGTAGCCAGGAATGTATTTGAAATTTCTGCTGCGATACTGACGCATGTGGATCATTTCGTGCAGTATAGTATCAGCAAACAAACTACAAAGTTTGGTCCACCGATATTCAGTCATCTTAATTTGTTCAGCATCAGGATGGTAGCTCAAGACTATTTCCATAAAACGAGTATAGCCTTTTTGGTCGCGGTCACTGTAGTAAGTGCCACCCATGTAGACCAACTTGGGATCGTGTTTTGCATCGCGTTGGACACGGACTACTTTGACTGGTAGTTTGGATTTGATGTGCGAGCTTAACTTTTTTTGTATGATGCCGACTGGTATTTTTTTGCCGACAATATCACGCCCTGCACTGTGTAGCATACTGTACAGGTTGTTGCGATCTAGCTGACTCCAGTTAAAATCCTGACGCATTTTGCTCTCCGATTGGACTTGGTATTTAGTGGAAAATAAGCAAATTAATAAAGAAAAAGCCCTGTCGGAGCAGGGCTTTTTGCGGTGTTTACAGCTGATTACTTAGAAGCGGTTGCTTTGGTAAACTGTTTTGTAAACTCTTCTGATTGAGTTTTAACAATAGCTGTAATAGATTCAAATGCTGCAAATTGAGCACGAACAAAATCACTAGCATCAGCGGTTAATGCAACTAATGTCTTGCTGAGTTCTTTTGGTTCTACATAAGCCAATACAGCCTGTGTGTTCTTTTCAGCTTGGTCAATAAACTTGGCTGGGTTCAATGTTTCTTTGATTGTTTCAAAATCGAATTGTTTCATGGTAAATCTCCTAAATTAAGCGAGTTTTTGCGTTAGCCCGACCATCGGCACTAACTTCTTTTCTCTACTGTATTTATACATTATATTGTGCAACGCAACATTTTCCTAGTCTTTTTGGCTAGTTTTGTGTTCTCAGTTTTGCCAAACCTAAAGATTTAAGTATAGTTATATACATCCAGCCGATGTCAAATTCCCACCACCGTTGGCTAAACTTAGGATTGGCTCCGTCTGCGTGGTGATTATTGTGCAACTCTTCGCCGCCGATCCATATGGCTATGGACCATAAGTTACGGCTAGTATCTTTGGTATCTGTATTGCGATATCCCCACCAATGGCTAAGTCCGTTGATAACTCCAGCAGCCCAAAACGGAATCCAAATCATCTGTATTCCCCAGACTATCCATCCCCACAGGCCAAACAAGCCAAGATCTATAATTAACATAAGCAGGATGCCTAACGTATTATATTTTTTGTATAGATGACGCTCAATCCAGTCATCCGGTGTGCCTGTGCTTAATTGTGAGATCATCACGCGATCTTTGGCCGCTTGTTTGTAGAGAAATACACCGCCAAACAGCACACGCCAAATTCCGTAAATTTGTGGACTATGTGGATCGCCGGGTTGGTCTGACTTTTGATGGTGTTTTCTGTGTATGGCTACCCATTCTTCAGTGACCATTGCTGTGGTTAGCCACAGCCAAAAACGCATAAAGTGTTCTACCACCGGGTGGAATGTTACTCCTCTGTGGGCTTGACTACGGTGCAAGTAAAGGGTAACACAGGCTATGGTGATTTGAACCATCACCAAGGTTGATAAGATTATGTACATCAATTACTTAGCCGTACATTTCCTGGTATAACAGCTGGCTTTTTTGTAAAAAAGCATGATAAACATTACGCTGTTTGATACCGACCTCAGAAGCAATGGTTGCCCAGCTAGGAGGATTTAAGTGTATGTTTACTTCGCTGTCGCCCAAGATGTTACGTGGGAGTAGGCCATGTTTTTGGCACAAATGTTGTATGGGTTTATTATAACCTAGACAATGCATAAACAACTCACTGTAATTACGATTGCGAGCCCAAACAATAGCTTCTTCTAACATAGCATTGCCAATGCCGTTGCCACGATAATCCGCATGAACGATTATACCAAACTCCACGGTGGTACTGTTAATTTTGGCAATGTGAACTGTTCCTAACCAACCGTCGCAATTTTTTGCCACTAAAATTTCATGTTGATCGGGCTCAGCTTCTATACATTCTATCAAGCGTTCTATTAGTCCCGTACCACCAGCCACTCCAAAATACAGTTGTTGAGTTTCACCGTCTTGACCGTTTAACCAGTCGCCGTAACGGTAATGATCCGGTTTAGCTAGGAATTCTGTGGTGAACATTTTATTTGTAAGCTGATTTAGCTTCTTTAAATTTGCCGTTACGGGCTAAGTGTGCTGAATGACTAGCCTGAGCAAGGTCCATAAGTACGGACCAGATAAATTTTAAAATTTTCATATTATTTTCCTTAAATTGTAATAATCATGAGGATAAAAATTGCAGCAAAAACAAGTATTGCTTGGGTTTCTTGTGTTGACATGGTATTTTTCCTCTCAGTGTTTCTACTAATAGTATATATCATTGCAACGCAACAGATAATATTAAAGGTTAATGATCAAGAATCACTAAATATTCTACAAGGAGATTTATTATGCTATCATTTTTAAAGAAGATTTTCGGAGCAGCAGACCCAGAAGCAACACCGGCGCCTTACAAGGTTGAAACCCCAACACCCAAGGCTACTAAACCCAAAGCAGAAAAGAAGCCTGTTGTAAAAGCTAAAACTGCTCGTAAGCCACGAGCTCCCAAGGCTTAGTGCTGTAAGAAGTATCGTATCAACCCAACGCCATCAATAACGACTAGGAACACGGAGTTGGCCATCAGGCCAAAACTCTGCCTGGTATAACAAGCCCAGGCACTGGCACAGCATCCTGAAATAAAAATACTATAAAGCGGTACCACCGGAACGTTGGGCACTGTGGCCGCAAATATTATAGCACTTACCACACTACACGCCCAAGCAAACACTTCTGCACAGAAACGTACTCGATTGCTTGACCAATCTTGTTTGATATAGTTCCACAGATTGCCTGCACCAACAAAAATAAAATCCATTATTCACATTTCCAAGTTAATTTAAACAAAACGGCATCTCTAGGGTCTTCAAACCTAAATGCAAATCCTTCGGTTGATTGCCATCCATGCACATGATATCTGCCTGTACTGGCATGATTATCGCACCAGTTGTATAAGTCTTGAGGATGTACAGTATCTTTTTGCAATATATAATCCCAACTGACCACACATTCGGTCCAATCAGGCGGCGGCCAAAGTTGAAAGTTTGTCATCTACCAGTCCTAGTTCCACAGCACGATTGTAAACCTGCTCACTGGCCAAGTTTTTGCCTTTTGATTCACACTGTATGTCGAACTGATTCCAGAAGGTCAAGGCCCAATCAGTGGTTGCACGATTCCAGTAAAAGTCTGAGTGTGCTCTTAGTTTTTGTTTCTTATGTCCTGCTTCAAGTAGTAAGGCGCGATCCGGGGCTTGGGTTTCATCATGTCCTGTAAGAACATCTTCCCTACTGCAAGAGTAATGAAGAGCAGGCCTAACACCGCGCCAACTATCAACAACTCTTTTACAACGGTCATCTCCGGAGTCGATATACTCGCCTTCGCGGATCCAGTGATGATGAATGTCCAGGACAATAGGAACAATGTCAGAAATGCTAATACAATCATTTAACCCCCATGAGTTTTCTTCGTTTTCAATTGTAATACAACTGCGGGCTTCGGGTGAGAGCCTGCTGTAGGCGTCTCGTAGACCGGTAGGACCTCTTTTACCCGAGATGTGGACGTTAATTTTAAAGTCCTGGAAAGTTTTGCCATAACCCATCCAACGTGCCATATCTGCATGATATTCAAACTCCTCTATCGATCTTTCTACAATACCTGGATTTTCTGAAGCCAGCACACAAAACTGTCCAGGATGAAAACTCAAGCGTACATCTAACCGTCTAGCCGTTTCACCTATAGGAGCAAAAATCCTCTCCAGGTGATTCTGCACATCTGTCTGTTGCCACCAGGCTTTCCAATCTTTCTCGGTATAGCCCTGTAGCATTTCCGATCCCAGTCGCACCATACGCCGTTCGGGCGGAAGTGTGGCCACACGTTCAATCAGCTTGACAGCAGCCGCGGTATTGTGATTCATGATGTCCCACTGGCGTTGTTCAGCTTCAAGTGGATGCTCACGCAACCAACGCATGGTGGTACTACGCCCGTTAAGGTCCCGATCCACTGCATTGACTTTCATACCGCCGCATTCGGACGGATCATTTAGCCATTTGCAACAGAAACCAATACGTCGCAGGTTGGACATAATTTGTATACCTAAAAAGAATTAATATAGTAATTATACAACACAATTCTAATTGTGTCAACTTGTTTGTATATCAAAGATTGGCTAGATACCCAATTGATCTCTTATTTGCTTCAATGGAATATTTATTTTGGGTATGTAAGGGCTGAGCTGTCCCAATTTCCATCGAGTTTCTAGGTAGCTATCTAACATGGTTTCCCAACCATGATATTTTCTTCTTCTCTGCATGTGGGGATACACGCTGTGGTACACTATTATTTTCTCAGGATTGTCCAAATCATTTGTGGTTTTGTTTGCAATTTGTTGGACATAAAGACTGTTTGAAGTTAAGAATCTGTTGACCGGATGATCTAAAAATGCTGCTATTAGCTCTGGGGTGGTTGAGTGGAAACAAGGATAGTGCAAAACTCCATTGGACTGACACCAGTCATGCAATAAAAAATAATCTTTATCATAAGTCATGTAGATGTCTTGCTCTTTGGCCACAAACAAGGTCTCTCCCGCTGCCATGATTCCACAGCATCCTAGGTTCTCTATTTGTTCAAGGATGTGTATCTGAAAATATCTGTAAGGTGCCTGAGATCTATATCCTTGTTTTACATACTTATAAATGTCATGGTTAAAAAAATCATCCATGTCGATTTTGTAAATAATTTTTTCTATGCCATGGATTTCGGCAAATTTGTGAGCGTAAGCTACATCGTGTTCATTTCTTCCGTTGTCAAATTCTACTATAAACATACGAAAAGGTATTTGAGCATCTAAGAAAGCTCGACAAACAATTTCAGAATCAATACCCCCACTTGAAGATACCACAAGGTCTTTGCCTGTGGAATTTCTTATGTAATTTGCGGTATTAATCAGTTCTTGTTTCAAGGTTTGAACGGGTCTACTAACTGGATGAAAATTGACCTTAAATTCAGAATTGTCTAGTCTATAGGTCATGCAAGGATAAGGTGCAGTATTATTCATGATCATATGTCCAATGATTCTATGCTGTGTCCAGGTGCTACCAACAAATCAAAATTGATTGTGCTTGTTATGTTTGGATATACAGGGATTTCATAGCCCCAGTCCCCTGGCAGGTCCTGATCAGACTCTTTGTTTTGCGGCACTCCATTTATTACTACGTTGCTTTTAGGATCACCATGACCGGGACAGATAGGCAGGTAATGCCAAGGACCACATTTGAGTATAGGTGTTAGGTTGGCCATGTCTAAGATTTTCTGTTTCTCTTGGCTATCGGGTTCTTGTAACTTTATAATTTGTGAGTTGGTCAAGGGTGGTAACGCATGTTTGATCCAGATTGATATTTTTTCTGCTAACAGGCAATCTGGATCAAGAATTTTTTTCAGTTCATGGGCAGTAAATTTACGATTCTTTATCATTGTGCAATTGGCAAGTATTTGTTGAAAATAAATCATGCCCGATCCAGTGCAATCAAATTGTATAGACACAGCAATCGTGCCGGCAAATTCAGCCGGCCATTTGCACAAGAACAAAGCAACATGAGTTTCCATATTTCTTTCAATGACATCGTTGTCGACTGTGACACAATCTGTAGATGGTATGGGCCCGGTGTATACTAAAGTTTGATCAAAATTCACTGTTACATTTATTGGACTAGACCCATTGGTCACATAGCTTTTGCCAAAAAATTTTATTATTCTATCTGTCATAGTCTGGTTGGTCAATTGGCTGACAGTTTGATCACATTAATCATGGTGTCTGTGGTCAGATTTTCCAATTCAATAAGATCTTTACTCAATTCCATCGGATGATCCACTACTACCCATTGCACATGGGCATAATCGTTAATAGCCTGACGTATTAAATTGCGATGATGCTGTGCTTGATTGGCCAAAAGACGGTCTGGGTTTGGTGAAAATTTAGTTAAATCAAATCCTAACAACAACACTATGTCGCTAGTAGAAGCGGCTAAATGCATGGCTACAATTTCTTCTTGGAGAATAACATCATGTACAAAATCGCCTTCGTATAAACGGACTCCGGATGGACGGCCAATATCGGAGTATACCGAATTAGGTATGTAAAAATTACAGTGTTTTTGAAATTCACGTTTGGTTAGTTCGGCTGCTTTAGATTGACTATGACAAATTACGTTGTCTGTTTGATGTGCCCGCCAGGTGCACCAGCTTCCCCATAATGCTCCAATATTTTTAAGAGAAGCAATATCCTGTGTCGGATCTAAAATTACTGAATCTGCTAGCACCCAACTTATATTCATTCTGCACTCTTTAATACTTGCCAGTTGTAAGATCCTAGACATACCCAGGCAAACACACGGTCTGGACCCGGGCTGGCGTTAAATACCATGTCACCTCGAGTTCCACTCCACCCTGGTACCTGAGTAGCATGACTAATTTTGTGTAGGCCAACTTGAAGTTGCTTGATTCGTGTTAATCCGTCG
>Ga0114978_10002021_pt1 | contig 16924 bp, 2 predicted proteins | sample S_140212_EF_Meta_FD_87027 | JGI IMG/M metagenome (GOLD analysis project Ga0114978, IMG submission 87027) | Freshwater microbial communities from Lake Simoncouche, Canada to study carbon cycling - S_140212_EF_MetaG | ecosystem: Environmental > Aquatic > Freshwater > Lake | place: Lake... | reverse complement strand
TACCACCATTCACGGAATTGAGAGTAACCGTGCCGTCGATGGCATTAACATAATCTCCCGAAAGATCGATTAACCGGGTATTGATAATGTTTAACAGATTTGCGGGTCCAAACACTCCGCCGCTCAAATCCAGATTACTTTCGGTGCAAAATATAGACGAAAATCCGGCAGGGAATCCGAAGAATATGTTAATAAATGCCACGAAATCGCTGTATAATGAGGCATAATTACCGACCGACAATATATTTTCTAGCGGCGTTCCGATTAAAAACTCGAGGGAGTTGATGTTGAGGGTATCATTCGGAAACGAAAGGCAGTCGTAATCGTAGTCAGAATGGACAATATCAACATTGCTGGAATCTTTGAAAAGCCCGATCTTTTCGTTAAATGTGCGCACATCAAAAATGATCTGCACAGTGTGGGTTATATCGTAACAAGCAATCTCATCCACCGGCACGATAACAATATCGCTGAACCCCTGTTTTATGGTATATCCACCGCTACCCATGTAGGCGTAGTACAGACCTACGTATGGTGTTGTGGGCGGAACATATGGGTTCGAATTGCCGGGTGAACTTCTTAAATTTAGTGATCCACCAGTATTCCACGTGTTCATATATACTTAACATACACAATCCGGTGGTGATGCAATATCGATTTGATAAAAAAAAGATATTGCCGCACTATTCGTATAACTGCTTAAATGTTAAACAGAACGAGAAGTCTGAACCGTTCATGGGCAACACATCGCCTCTGTCAGTTAATAAACGAACGCGAAGCTTCTGTATATCCACCGGGCCGAAATATTTGCGAGGTTCCGTGACGAGATTCAAATTGTTATCCATAATCATAGAGAAAAATGACCCGCGGAGAGTTATTCTTGCTAATATATTTGGCGCAACGATATTTTGTTGATATATTGTTAAAAAATGGTTATTCACGCTATTGTGAAAATCATCAATAGCTAAATACACGTATCTGAGTGTATTGGGCTCAATCGAACTTTCGGAATTATAAAAAGTGTTTCCCGAATAGAGTCGTTTTCGAAACCCGAGATTCCATCCGAGTTTTTTTGAGATATCGAGGTTATCCACTGCCCCCGCACTATCGAGCGTAAAATCTAATATAATTTCGGTTACGGCTAGAACGGCATTATCTGTGGTCGTTAAATATACTTTGCCTGTCCCGGACCCAGTTGCGGTAATGTCCAACACGAATTTCATGTAGGAAAATGGGCGATTCGGATACAATAGTGCGCCGGCCGAATCGACTGGCGCCATCAGTTCATTTATATACACAACCATATCGGGCCCGTTGTAATTGCCGTCAGGCATGAATATCGCAAGATTATCGATATATTCGGTGGTATCACCAGCTAAAGTATATTTGGCTTGGACATACAAATAATTATTGCCGTAAATACTGCTAATTGTATAAAAACTAACGGGCAGTTCGATAGCGGTTAATTGCATGCTGACGATTTTGGATAGTTTGGTGGGTAGTTGTAACATCATATCCGCGCTTGTGGTTCCGAAATAGTTCTCGCGGAATCGCGTATCTATGGTTAAACATTTGGTAATTACACGCGAATTTAGTTGATTCAACGACCCCGGCATGAATTCTCCCGGGAGAGCATGTATGTATTGAACGGGCGGCTTATCTATTACATTTTGCTCTCGCGTAGAACGGTCTCCTAAATCCGGTACGATTGCTGCCGCGGGATACTGGGTTTGATCAAGCGCCGGAAGTTTAGGTAATGTCGTGGGGGTCGGAATTTTGCATTTGGCCGCAATAAGCCATTCTTTTGCCGACGTCAAGAATGCGATGAGGTCGCGCTTCATTTTTTTGTCGATATGCCCGCTTTTGAGAAGTTGTTCTCGAATGACGGTTTCTTTATATTCGATATCAGATGCTGTGAATTTATCTCCAGGTTTGTACCGAAAAAACTTCTCCAGGTCGCGAATGGTGTAATTAGATATATCCAGATCTAATGCATCCGCCATATTCATATTAAACTATAGAGAGAACCGGATTTGTTAGTTTCACCGCTCTTGCGATTTGATCCTCAGGTATTTATGTGAATTAATTATATACCCTCAAACAAAAATATGGCAAAAATGTTTGACAATTCTGTCGGATTTTTAGACCGTGCAACGCGAGATATTTCTGTTGTGTTGGGAAATGAAAAATTTGTCAGCATGCTCGGCAATACTGGACCAACCGGATATAAAGGTCCTCAGGGATATAAAGGTCCTCAAGGATACAAAGGACTTCTTGGCGATCAAGGAAACAAAGGATATATTGGAAATCCGGGAGAGAAAGGAATGCAAGGATTAGTCGGGCCTGTTGGGGCCCAGGGTGTGCCTGGGGTCCGCGGAGAACGCGGACCCCAAGGAGATGTGGGAAAGAATGGACAAGACGGCGCACAAGGGTATGATGGATTCACAGGGTACCAGGGCGACACTGGTATGACCGGCCGGACCGGTATGACGGGATGCACTGGTATAACCGGCAGAACCGGCATCACCGGAAGAACCGGTATCACTGGTTGTACTGGATATCAGGGATCACAAGGAACTGGACCTACCGGATACACTGGTACTACCGGTCGGACTGGTATGACCGGTAGTACGGGAGCACAGGGATCTCAGGGAACTGGTCCCACCGGATATACTGGCAGTACCGGCCGGACCGGTATGACGGGATGCACTGGTATAACCGGTTGGACCGGAATTACAGGCATAACAGGCCCACGGGGAGACATCGGGCCTCAGGGCGATCTAGGACTTAAAGGACTAGTTGGCAATGTAGGCAGTCAAGGTGAGGTAGGAAATCAAGGGAGTAAAGGAGTACAGGGAGATCTAGGACCACAAGGATTAAACGGAGCCAACGGCCTTATTGGACCACAAGGAAATCAGGGCGTGGTAGGTGCAGATGGGTCTCCGGGAATACAAGGATCTGCTGGTATTGGCGGTCAGGGCACTCAGGGTGCGGTAGGAGTAGCCGGACCACAGGGAATATCTGGGCCTCAGGGAACACAAGGCTCTGCTGGTATCCAAGGAGCACAAGGCAACCAGGGTGTGGTAGGGGCAGCCGGCATTCAGGGATCTGTGGGTGGTCAAGGCAATCAAGGCAATCAGGGCAATCAAGGCAATCAAGGCAATCAAGGCAATCAAGGCAATCAAGGTAACACTGGTCTGACCGGCCACACTGGTTACACTGGGGTAACCGGATTTTATGGAGCTACGGGCGTTACTGGTAGAACAGGTTATACTGGTATCACTGGGAATACTGGACCAACCGGGTTTAAGGGTATAATAGGAGATAAAGGAGCACAAGGAGACCAAGGAGGAGCCGGGACTCAAGGACCTGTCGGGTATCAGGGCCCTGCTGGTATTCAAGGGCCTAAAGGTGACCAAGGTAATCCGGGTATGCAAGGGTTACGTGGATATCAAGGTTCAGATGGTCCGGCTGGCCCACAAGGGATGAGGGGATTAGTGGGATCACAGGGTGATACCGGCTGGACTGGTTACACTGGCTGGACCGGAAATACCGGCATTACGGGACACACTGGACATACAGGACACACTGGGGCAACTGGCATTACGGGTATTACTGGGCCAACTGGCCATACCGGAATGTCTGGATACACTGGATACAGCGGGAATACCGGACCCACTGGTATCACTGGCCATACCGGAATGTCTGGATACACTGGATACAGCGGGAATACCGGACCCACTGGTATCACTGGCCATACCGGAATGTCTGGTCCCACCGGATACAGCGGGAATACTGGGCCCACTGGTATCACTGGCCATACCGGAATGTCTGGTCCCACCGGATACAGCGGGAATACTGGGCCCACTGGTATCACTGGCCATACCGGAATGTCTGGTCGCACCGGATACAGCGGGAATACCGGACCCACTGGTAATACCGGGCATACCGGAATGTCTGGTCCCACCGGATACAGCGGGAATACTGGGCCCACTGGTAATACCGGAATGTCTGGATACAGTGGGAATACAGGACCCACCGGAATGCCTGGATACAGTGGTCCTACTGGTATCACGGGAATGTCTGGATATACGGGAGCAACCGGCACATCGTATTTCACGCTGAATGGGTCTGATGTGTATTTTTTGAATAAGGTTAGCATCGGTAAAACTGTCGCAGCAACTGCAATCGATGTGAGTGGAACTGTAACTGCGACGGCATTTTCTGGTAGCGGGTCATCTCTCACTGCATTAAATGCAACAAATTTGTCCAGCGGAACAGTGAGTGATGTGTTATTGAGTGCGAATGTGGTTGTGTTGAGCGGAACCCAGACATTAACCGGCGCCAAAACGTTTTCGGCTGCAATTACAGTTAAAAACGCCGTATTTGATAACGATTCCACATCCGCATATAATATAAAAATTGGCAGTACAGCGTATGCCGTAACTAAAGGCACGTATAACCTTGCGATTGGGGCGAATACTTTAAATGGTATTGTAAGCGGAAACTTTAATTCAGCCATTGGCGTATCTTCACTGAGAGTTCTGAATGACGGAACTGGAAATACTGCATATGGCGTGAGCGCCGGAGAAGATTTTACATATGCATGTAGCGGAAATACATGCATTGGATTTCAATCGTGTGGATATGTTGGTGGTTCACCGGATTCTTCCGGCGCAAATTATAATACGGCGATTGGGTATTATTCGGGGGTATCGAACAAAACAACCGCTTCAAATAATACATTTATTGGCGCATTGGCCGATCTGTCCGGTGGTCCATTCAATAACTCAACTGCATTGGGGTACAATGCCAAAATCACCGCGTCCAATCAAATCGTGTTGGGAACTGCGACTGAAACCATAACTGTCCCTGGGAAAATAATCAATATTGGCGATTTTACGATATCATCAACGCAAAGCTGTATCCGGTTTGGAAGAGGCACGTGGAATGTTACCGGGAACGACAATATCGGAATTGGATGGGATGCATTATCACACATCACAACTGGGCAGAGAAATATTGGGGTTGGATCATCTGCATTATATACCTCCACTGGAACCGATAATATTGCGGTTGGATCACAAGCATTATATTCCGCCTCAACTGGAATCAATAATACTGCGGTTGGAACATCTTCATTATATGCCTCCTCAACTGGAAGCAGCAATACTGCAATCGGAAAATCGTCCGGGGCAAACGGAACCGGATCCAACAACACATATCTAGGTGCTACCGCCGATATGACCGGCGGTCCATTTTCGAACTCAACCGCTGTCGGATTCAATGCCAAAATCACCGCTTCCAATCAAATCGTGTTGGGAACCTCAGCTGAAACAGTCGTCACTGGAGGATTGAATATAGGTACTTCAAAATTACGTTTCGCAAACAATAATGTGGTTTTCGTTACCGCCGGTGCCGTGAGTAATTACGATGAAACCGCCGGAACTAATAATGTGTGCATTGGGCTTCAGCCTATGGCTTCTTTCATTGGTGCTCCAGATAGTAATGTTGCGATTGGGGCTGCCGCATTATATTTCGCCAGTGGGCAGGGAACCGTAGCATTGGGTTCAAGTGCTGCCAGAAACATGAAAGGTAATTATAACGTCGCGGTTGGATATCAGGCTTTGTATGGTGGAGCATATGATTCTACCACATATACTGGCATTCAGAATATAGCTGTCGGACTTAATGCCGGCATTTCATGTAAAAACGGAAGCAATAATACATTTTTGGGCGCCAACACTGATATTGATATTAGTAGTAATACATATTCTGGCTCAACTGCAATCGGTTATTCTACAAAAATCACCGCGTCAAACCAAATCAGGCTGGGAACTGCATCGGAAACAGTTGTTATTGGCGGGACCCTTATGTTTAATACTAGTAATCTTGCAATTGGGGGCGCATTTGGGCCTATTACAACCGGCATATATAATGTTGGGATTGAGGGCGCGTTGGGTGGTATTACGACTGGCTCATTTAATACTGGAATTGGTCCAGCTGCAGGAGGTGTTATAAAAACTGGTGCAAGAAATCTGTGTATAGGTCGAGATGCTATGTCATATGGGACTGGAGACCCGTCCGATGGAGTAGCAATTGGTTACGGTTCCCAACAATGTATAGCTAGTGGAAGTACCAATAATATTTCGATTGGAACTAATTCATTAAATGGAAATGGCGGCGGGTATGGTTCTTATTTTCTATCGGGTACTAATAATACTGCGATTGGAGATCAATCCGGGGCATCTTGCAGTCAAGCCAGCTCAAATAATACTTTCTTAGGCGCAAATACAAATGTTGCAAATATTGCAACCACATATTCTGGCTCAACCGCCGTCGGTTATGCTGCCAGCATAACCGCGTCAAACCAAATCGTGTTGGGAACCGCGTCTGAAACCGTCATTATACCGGGCGCAATTACTTTTGCGAGTGCGCCAACCATTAATGGCTCTAACATAACTAGTCTGAACGGGTCCAATATTTCCTCCGGAACAGTAGCAGATGCGAGATTAAGTTCGAATATACCATTGCTCAACGCTGCAACTTCAAACATATTTACCGGAGTAGTATCTGTCGGAGGTAATTTGGTGTTTAATACCACTGTCTATGGGGCGAAATACGATGCGAGTAATAACATAATGTTGGGAAAAACGGATGTATCGCAGACTGGTACATACAATTCAGCATTAGGAGTTACTGCCGGAACAACCAATACAACCGGGTCCTATAATACATTCCTAGGAAATTCCACGGATAATAGCGGCGGTGCATTTTCATATTCAACTGCGGTCGGTTATGGTTCCAAAATCACAGCGTCCAATCAAATCGTTTTGGGAACCGCGACCGAATCAGTATATATTCCAGGAAGACTTATGATGAAGGATTCTTCTAAGATTTATCTGACAACAAATACAACCAGTCATTACTTGGCGTACCGGACGGTGTTAGATGGCCCTGAGCTGGTCGGATGGTCTGGCGGTGCGCTTGCTATCGTGACGGATGTTCTGGCGAAACAAGACATTCTGACGTGGTCAAATACCGCCGTCACTGTGAATAGGACACTCAACACTTCAGATGTTTCTATCACAGGGTCTGTGACGGCCAGCGTCAATGTAATCGCGAAATCGCAGGTCATCGTATCGCCTGGCGGCGGGACAACCACATCCAATGGGGTCATTCAAGTTAGCAGCACTGCTTCGGGTGCATTAGCGGATGGGATGGCATTCAGGGCGGCGTCTAACGCAAACAATATTATTAATTTTTGCAACGCAGGAGGGACTCTACGCGGATACATCACTGGGGGAGCGTCGCCGGCGTCGTCGGTAGCATACAATACGTCGTCAGACGAGCGGCTAAAAACCGACATTTGCACACTTGGGTCGCAGCTGGCGAATATAAAGACGCTGTCCGCGCGCTCGTTCTCGTGGAAAGAAAATGGCGAGAACGATTTTGGGTTTATCGCGCAGGAGGTATATCGCGTGTATCCCAACCTCAACCCGTTGAAAGACAACCCCAAGTACGAAGACAAACTCTATCCCACCAAATCCACCGGCCTGCCGTTTATATTCGGGCTCGACTACGGCCGCATGACACCATACCTATGGAAAGCGGCAGGGGAGCTCGCCGAACTTGCTGATGTCCAGCAGTCCCAAATTAACACCCAACAGTCCCAGATAACTTCGCTTCAATCACAAATAGATGAACTCCGACAAATGGTTTTGGCCATGTCCAACAAATAATTTCTGGAGAGTATATACCAATACAAGTCTCGCGCAAAGCATAATATGCAGTTAATTCATAACAACTGCATATTATTTACAAAATTACATTAAAACGCAAAAACACCTACGCCAAATTCATCGCCAAGGAAATATTCGTATCCGGCGCCAACGCCCCGTCATACGCGTCCGGACCCACCACACTCATTCTCTCTCCCGCCCCAATGGAAACCGCCACAGGCGCATACACCGCGCCATATCTGGACATCGCGCTAACACTCGTCGATGCCTGCGCCAGCGCCGTGCTCCAGTTCAGTCCGTTGCCGGTCACTCGGACAACATCTCCCGAAGATATCCATTTATTTCCATCAACCCATTTGATTCCGGTGGTAGTAACGCCGGACGTATCCACCGTCCAAGACACTCCGTCGTAAGAACTCGCGAACCCGGCTCCCGTGGCCGCGATAGCGACATGGCCGTTCCAGTCTAAATCGACGCACGCGATTCCTGTTCCAATGCCCGTCCATGTGATGCCATCGGAACTGTACGCAATCGTGTTGGTTCCGACACCGCCAGCAACAAGACGACCGCACACAGTGCGCACGACCAAACATCTGGTCGAGAATATTGTTTTGCCTAATCCCGTCCAATTAATCGCGTCACTGGAATGTGCGAGTGTGTTAGTGGCACCTTCACCGCCCGCACCCCAGTTTTCGCCGCTCCACTCTACCGCCGTCGCCTTCACGTCAAACACCGTTTTCCCCAGCCCAGTCCATGTAATACCATCCGCCGAAGTGGCCAATGTGTTTGTTGCGCCCTCTCCCGCTGCAACCCAGACAGTTCCGTTCCACGCCACCGCATTACATCCAACACTGAAAATGCTGGTGCCTAATCCGGTCCATGAGACGCCGTCTTTGCTATACGCAAGAGTATTGTTTCCGACACCTCCGGCTACCCACATGTCGCCGTTCCATCGAGCCGCGTTCATTGTCGTGAAAACCGACTTTCCGAGTCCGGAGAAACTTGCGCCGTCTAGCGAGTGATACACGCCAGTGGATGCGCCAACCAACACGCTGGGCTGGAGTCGAATCGTGCCCGTCTGCGGTCTAGACCACACAATGCTCTTGCCGAATGTTGCGCCCGGCGAAAAGGATGTCCAATTTACGCCGTTGCTGCTTGTGAATAATGTGGATGCGCCGGTATTCACGATAAATCTGGAACCGGTCCATCCCGCGCCAGTGAGAGTATTCGAAATACCAGTATTTGCCCAACTTGCACCATCCACGCTATATAACGCGCCCGATGCAGTAACTGCCACCCAAACCGACCCGTTCCATGCGAAGTCGATTACTTTGCCGAGAGAGGCGCTCAGTAGTCCCGACCAGGTGATTCCGTCGGAACTGAGCGCCAGGTTGGTGTTTGTGCCATCGGCTGCGCCGCCGCACAAGAAATACGCGCCGTTCCATTCAATCGGCCCGCCAGCGTAAGGTGAGCTGCGGGAAGTCCATGTCATTCCGTCGGAACTGGTGTAAATAGCCGGAGAGTCGGACGAGGCGACCCACACACTGCCGTTCCACGCCAATCCGGTCCAGGTAGCGGAGACAGAATTGGTGCTGAACCACGTTAGTCCGTCGAAACTCTTGCGTATAGTGGCCGACGTGCCGCCCATCAACCAGTACTCGCCATTCCACGCGATCTTGTTGATGGTTCCGGCGCCAACATTCACGGTAACATACGATGTGGTCCGCAGACTGTCGGTCCATTGAACATTGCTACCGTTAGAGAAGAGCCAGTCGCGCCCGTTAGTCGCGACCTGTGTGCTCGCTGCATTGGCTGAAATATCCGTCCAATTGTCGCCGTCGTCTCCCGAAATGCGGTTGCCGCAAACCAGCAGATTTTCGGGGAACACGATTTGTCCTGGTCTGGCGGCGTTCGTTGCGACAGAATAAACATTCGCGGTCAATACGGTGGAAATATTCGCGATTTTACGCCACGACTGACCGCCGACACTTGTCCAGATATCACCGCCCGGAGCGCAAATCACAAACTTATTCTCAACCCATCTAACACCCATTCTGGCAGCCGAGCCGTTCGTGATAGCCGTAGCAGAAGCCGACCAATCGATGCCGTTACTGCTATATGCGACAGTTGCGGATTTTCCTACCGCCACAAACACCTGACCATTCCATGCGACACTGGTTACCTCGGCCGAAATCGGACTCGAGACTGCGGTCCAACTAGACCCGTTATTCATACTGTAACCAATCACACCGGCCGATCCAATGATACCGACGCCAACCCACATACTGCCATTCCACGCCACGTCGTTGCACGCGTCGAAAGTTGCGCTATTCAAGTTAGCCCAGGCAATTCCGTCGGCGCTGCGCAACACGTTCGCGGACGGGTCCACCGAGCCAATTAACCAGTATCTGCCGTTCCATCCCAGTCCGAATACAGAAACAGAACCAGAGATATCACTGGCGGCTGTTGCCCAGTATAACCCGTCGTAAGAGTAGGCAATATTGGTAGCGCCGACAGCAACAAACATGTGTCCGTTCCACTTGACGCGCATTCCTTCCGCGAACGGGGCGGAAACGCCGGTCCATGAAATGCCATCCACGCTGTGGCTGATTGCGTTGGTTCCAGCGCCGACTGCGACCCACACGCTTCCGTTGTACGCCACGTCATTGCAACGCGTCGTATGCGCGGGCGACGGAATCGCGTACCATTTTGCGCCGTCATAACTAACGGACATCGTGTTGGTGCCTTCTCCGCCAGCGACCCACTTCAATTGGGCGCGCTTACCTACAGTATAAATACTCTCATATGCTCCATATGAGTTCGTCGATGCGACACCTGCTCCGTCATTGAACATGATTGCGGCGTTGGCCGTCATGGAATACGCGGTCGATACAGAATCCAACGAATCGGCGACGTCGAAGGTTGCAACAGGCAACTGCGTGGCCACGTAATCGAATGTTGCATTGGCGCCAGTGGCGCCTACGTCTCCGACCGGACCAGTTGTACCAGTAATCCCAGTTATACCAGTTATGCCAGTTATACCAGTTATGCCAGTTGGACCGGTCTCGCCTGTTTCACCAGTCGCGCCTGTTTGGCCAGTGGGACCAGTGAAACCAGTCTCGCCAGTTTGACCGGTACGACCAGTCTCGCCAGTGTAACCGGTATTACCAGTCTGACCAGTGGGACCGGTCTCGCCAGTGTAACCGGTATGACCAGTTGGACCAGTCTCGCCAGTGTAACCAGTAGCACCAGTGTGACCAGTGTAACCGGTGTGGCCAGTTGGACCGGTCTCGCCAGTTAAACCAGTCTGACCGGTCTCACCCGTGTAACCGGTGTGACCAGTTGGACCGGTCTCGCCAGTTAAACCGGTGCGACCGGTCTCACCCGTGTGACCAGTCTCGCCAGTTAAACCTGTTGCGCCGGTAAGACCAGTTGCGCCAGTGTAACCGGTGTTACCAGTCTGACCAGTGTAGCCGGTTAAACCCGTCGGCCCAGTCTCGCCGGTGCGACCGGTGTAACCGGTGTAACCAGTCTCACCAGTTGGACCAGTCTTACCTGTGTGCCCAGTGGCACCAGTCTCACCTGTGTGCCCAGTTAAACCGGTTGCACCCGTGAAACCAGTTGCACCAGTAGAACCAGTTGCACTAGTAGGACCAGTAGGACCAGTATTACCCGTGCTACCAGTGTCAGATATACCAGTAGGACCAGTGTAACCAGTGAAACCAGTGTAGCCAGTGTGGCCGGTATAACCCGTATCACCGGTGTGGCCGGTATAACCCGTATAGCCAGTAAGACCAGTAGGACCAGATGTACCTGTTGCGCCGGTAAGACCTGTAGTGCCGGTAGGACCAGTGTAACCAGTTAAACCAGTTGGGCCCGTGTGACCAGTGTGGCCAGTGTGACCGGTATAACCGATAGGACCAGTGGCGCCAGTTGGACCGTCTGAACCAGTATCACCGGAATGACCAGTTGCACCCGTATAACCAGTAGTACCAGTTGGTCCGGTGTCACCAGTTATGGTATCGCCAGTCATACCAGTTGCCCCCGTCCATCCGGATGGACCCGTAATGCCAGACATACCACTTGGACCAGTGAAACCCGTTCCCACATTACCAGTAGGACCAGTGATACCAGTGATACCAGTCATACCGGTGTTACCTGTCATAGCCGGACCAGTGGGGCCTGTAACACCAGTAGAACCAGTAAGACCGGTTACACCCGTCATACCACTTGCACCCGTGCGACCAGTCATACCCGTCATACCAGTGGTTCCCGAATGGCCAGTATGACCAGTAGAACCTGAATTTCCAGTAGCACCAGTTGAACCAGAACTACCAGTTTCTCCCGTGTAACCAGTGTAACCCGTGATTCCCGTAGGACCAGTAGAACCAGTATGCCCAGTCATACCGGTTAAACCAGTTGGACCAGATTGGCCAGTTGCGCCGCTTGAACCGGTAGAACCAGTATGGCCCGTCTGTCCCGTTAAACCAGTTGGGCCAGTTTGGCCAGTTACACCGGTTGAACCGGTAGAACCAGTATGACCCGTCTGTCCAGTTAAACCGGTCGGACCCGTGCGACCGGTTGCACCAGTCTGTCCGGTTGGACCAGTTGATCCTGTCTGCCCAGTGAGACCGGTAGCGCCGGTAATGCCAGTTGGGCCGGTAGCACCGGTAATACCAGTGGAACCAGTTTGGCCAGTAGGACCTGTGCGGCCAGTGGCACCTGTAGCGCCAGTTTCACCAGTAGCACCAGTTAAACCAGTAATACCCGTTAAACCAGTTGCACCGGTGTGCCCAGTCTCACCCGTGAAACCAGTGGCACCTGTTAAACCAGTTGCACCTGTGCGACCGGTAGTTCCAGTTGGACCAGTCTCGCCAGTATAACCAGTGTGTCCAGTAAAACCAGTTTGGCCAGTGTGCCCAGTAGGTCCAGTATAACCGGTTTCACCGGTAAATCCGGTTTGGCCAGTTGCGCCGGTGTGGCCCGTCTGTCCGGTTGTTCCGGTTTCGCCAGTTGCGCCAGTTTGACCAGTTGCACCAGTGCGGCCAGTGGGCCCCGTCTCGCCAGTATAACCGGTGAAACCAGTTTGACCAGTTGCACCAGTGCGACCGGTAGGACCGGTAGAACCGGTTTCTCCGGTTAAACCTGTCGCGCCGGTGTGGCCAGTTGCACCAGTGTGACCTGTGTGTCCAGTAGGACCAGTATCTCCTGTGAAACCGGTGAAACCAGTTGCACCAGTAGATCCGGTAGGACCAGTCGAACCAGTAGCGCCAGTCTCTCCAGTAAAACCCGTATGACCAGTAGCTCCCGTAGCTCCCGTAGCTCCCGTAATGCCCGTAATTCCGGTATAACCGGTTGCGCCAGTATAACCAGTCTGACCTGTGGGACCAGTTTGTCCAGTAGCACCAGTTAGGCCGGTTGGACCAGTGTGCCCAGTGTGTCCAGTCTGACCGGTAGGGCCAGTCTCACCAGTGTAACCGGTGTGACCAGTGAGACCAGTGGCGCCGGTAGGACCAGTAGCACCAGTTGTGCCGGTGAAACCAGTCTGCCCAGTTTGACCAGTGTAACCGGTGTGACCAGTTGAGCCAGTTTGGCCTGTCTCACCCGTAAAACCAGTGTGACCGGTGAAACCGGTAGAACCAGTTGGGCCGGTAGCACCGGTAGAACCAGTAACCCCGGTGTAACCGGTGTGGCCAGTAGGACCAGTATGACCTGTTTGGCCGGTGCCCCCGGTTAAACCAGTAGAACCTGTTAAACCAGTGTGTCCAGTAGGACCAGTGTAGCCAGTTGAGCCTGTAACGCCAGTAGAACCAGTAACCCCGGTGTAACCGGTGATACCCGTCCAGCCAGTCTGACCAGTGCTGCCTGTATGACCGGTAACCCCGGTGGCGCCGGTGTGACCGGTTGGACCAGTAGCGCCCGTACAGCCGGTTTCACCCGTAAAACCAGTAGAACCAGTTGGTCCGGTAGAACCAGTAACCCCTGTGTAACCGGTGTGACCAGTGAAACCAGTAACACCAGTTAGGCCGGTGTGACCGGTTGGACCAGTAGCACCAGTTAGGCCGGTGTGACCAGTGTGACCGGTTTGACCAGTTTGTCCAGTGTGACCGGTATGGCCCGTATAACCAGTGCTGCCGGTCTCGCCGGTAGAACCAGTGTGACCGGTAAAACCTGTAAAACCTGTTGGGCCGGTCTCGCCAGTTGCGCCAGTTGAACCAGTTGGGCCGGTGTAACCAGTTAAACCAGTGGCTCCAGTGTGGCCCGTACTACCAGTCGGCCCAGTCTCGCCAGTATATCCAGTGTGACCGGTTGGACCAGTTGAACCGGTGTAACCAGTAGCTCCAGTTTCGCCTGTGCGGCCAGTATAACCAGTAGGACCAGTGTGGCCAGTGGCGCCAGTTAGACCGGTAGAACCAGTGTAACCAGTAGATCCAGTTTCGCCTGTGCGGCCAGTGTAACCTGTATGACCAGTGTAACCTGTCTGACCAGTAGCACCCGTCTGACCAGTAGCACCCGTATGACCAGTTGGACCAGTATCGCCCGTCTGGCCGGTTGGGCCAGTGTGACCAGTTGCGCCGGTATAACCAGTGTGACCAGTAGAACCAGTAGAACCAGTGCGACCAGTCGGGCCGGTGTCGCCGGTTGATCCTAACGTACCAGCAACGCCAGTAGGACCAGTGTGACCGGTGATACCCGTCCAGCCAGTAATACCTGTTGCACCAGTTGTTCCAGTAATACCAGTACTACCAGTTGAGCCGGTCTGGCCAGTGGCACCAGTATGACCGGTCTGACCAGTAGTACCGGTTGAACCGGTAGTGCCAGTTGCACCAGTTGCACCAGTTTGGCCGGTAGATCCAGTCTGACCAGTATGACCAGTATGACCAGTATGACCTGTCTGCCCGGTCTGACCGGTGTGACCAGTATGACCGGTCTGACCAGTATGACCAGTTTGACCTGTCTGACCGGTCGGGCCAGTTGAACCAGTTGAACCAGTCTGCCCGGTCTGACCAGTGTGACCAGTTTCTCCCGTCTGGCCAGTCTGACCGGTGAAACCAGTTGCACCCGTCAGGCCAGTCTGACCGGTGAAACCAGTCGAACCAGTTGAACCAGTTGAGCCTGTCTGACCGGTGAAACCGGTGAAACCGGTTTGGCCAGTAGGACCAGTGGGACCAGTGGGACCAGTTGCACCGGTTTGGCCGGTGGGACCAGTTGTTCCGGTAAAACCAGTTAAACCAGTTGCACCAGTTGCACCAGTTTGGCCGGTAGATCCAGTCTGACCTGTAGAGCCAGTTTGGCCGGTTGAACCAGTCTGTCCAGTCTGACCAGTCTCGCCCGTTTGTCCAGTAAATCCGGTAAAACCAGTTGCGCCAGTATGGCCGGTAGCACCTGTTGTTCCGGTTGGGCCGGTTTGACCAGTATATCCGGTAAAACCAGTAGCCCCAGTTTGGCCGGTGGCGCCGGTAGTACCTGTAACCCCGGTAGCACCGGTCAGCCCAGTTGGGCCAGTTGCGCCTGTCTGGCCGGTCTGGCCAGTATGGCCGGTCTGACCAGTAGGACCGGTTGCGCCAGTAGGACCTGTTTGTCCGGTCTGACCAGTAAAACCAGTGTGACCAGTAGGGCCGGTGTGACCAGTATGACCAGTTTGACCTGTTTGACCAGTAGGGCCTGTGTGCCCAGTATGGCCTGTTTGACCAGTTTGACCAGTTTGACCAGTAAAACCGGTTGAACCGGTAGTACCGGTAGTACCAGTAATGCCAGTTGTGCCGGTGTTACCAGTCTGACCGGTGGGACCAGTTATTCCGGTATAACCTGTCGGACCAGTATATCCGGTCTGTCCGGTGGGACCAGTGGAACCGGTTTGGCCAGTCTGACCAGTCTGACCGGTCTGCCCGGTGAAACCGGTGTGTCCAGTCTCACCAGTCGCACCAGTTGAACCGGTTGCGCCAGTCGGGCCGGTTTGGCCAGTGTGACCGGTCGAACCCGTATTACCAGTCGAACCAGTGTGACCCGTCTGACCCGTGTGACCCGTCTGACCGGTTAAACCGGTTGCGCCAGTGAAACCCGTTTGCCCAGTGGAACCTGTTTGTCCGGTTGCACCCGTTTGTCCGGTTAGACCAGTCTGACCTGTGGGACCAGTTTGTCCAGTAGCACCAGTTAGGCCGGTTGGACCGGTTTGTCCAGTAGCACCAGTTAGGCCGGTTGGACCTGTGAAACCTGTAGAACCTGTGAAACCGGTTGAACCAGTTTCACCGGTAGAACCTGTCTGACCAGTGAAACCTGTAAAACCAGTGAAACCTGTAAAACCAGTAAAACCAGTAAAACCTGTAAAACCAGTGAAACCAGTATAACCAGTGGGACCAGTTGCGCCGGTGAAACCGGTAAAACCGGTAAAACCAGTAGAACCAGTAGAACCAGTTGCGCCGGTAGTGCCTGTCGAACCAGTCTGGCCGGTGGGACCAGTCGCGCCTGTTTTGCCAGTAAAACCAGTAAAACCGGTTTGACCAGTAAAACCAGTAAAACCTGTAAAACCAGTGAAACCTGTAAAACCAGTAGAACCAGTTGCGCCGGTAGGGCCGGTCGATCCACTGGGACCGGTTTGGCCAGTGTAACCAGTCGCCCCAGTCTCCCCAGTTTGGCCGGTGGCACCAGTCTGACCAGTAAGCCCGGTCTGACCGGTAAGACCCGTTGGGCCGGTTGCACCAGTAATACCGGTTGCACCAGTAAAACCAGTTGCACCAGTAGGACCAGTTGCACCAGTAATACCGGTTTGGCCGGTAGAACCCGTTTGACCAGTAAAACCAGTTCGACCAGTAAAACCAGTTGCACCGGTTTGGCCAGTAGGACCAGTTGCACCGGTTTGGCCAGTCGCGCCTGTTTGGCCAGTGGGACCAGTCTGACCAGTCAAACCAGTCTGACCAGTCAAACCAGTTTGACCGGTGGAACCAGTGTAACCAGTAGGACCGGTTTGGCCTGTCGGACCAGTTTGTCCGGTGGAACCAGTCTGTCCTGTGGGACCAGTCGCCCCAGTTTGGCCGGTGGCACCAGTCTGACCAGTAAGCCCGGTCTGACCAGTATGACCAGTAGCACCTGTTAAACCAGTGTGACCAGTAGCACCAGTAAAACCAGTGTGACCAGTAGCACCTGTTAAACCAGTGTGACCAGTAGCACCTGTTAAACCAGTG
>Ga0114978_10002019_pt1 | contig 16944 bp, 11 predicted proteins | sample S_140212_EF_Meta_FD_87027 | JGI IMG/M metagenome (GOLD analysis project Ga0114978, IMG submission 87027) | Freshwater microbial communities from Lake Simoncouche, Canada to study carbon cycling - S_140212_EF_MetaG | ecosystem: Environmental > Aquatic > Freshwater > Lake | place: Lake... | reverse complement strand
CGAACGACGATCAAACGGTTGCTTCCTTCATTCGCTGGACGGGGGAAGCGCATTGCGGAAACAGGATCGCCTTTTGTGGAAGCCCCAGGTTACCGTGATTCACCACCGGAGCATCGCCATGCCACATAAACAAGATTCGCAGCGCCTGTTCGAAATCCACGCAGGTCGCGAAAGCGTCTCAATCGTACTCTGTACGTTCAATGGTGCACGCTACCTGCCGGCCCAACTGGCAAGTTACCTGAATCAGGACCGGTTGCCAGACGAACTGGTCATCGGTGATGATGGATCGACCGACGAGACCGAATCGTTGATTCAGGAGTTTGCCAGGACGGCACCATTTCCCGTCCATTTTCATCGCAACGCCGAACGATTGGGGGTTGGCAGAAACTTTGATCAGGCGATCCAGCGCTGTACAGGTGACTTCATTGCGTTGTCGGATCAGGATGACGAATGGCGACCCGATAAACTTTCACGCTTGGTGGAATTGATGCAGCAGCATCCCACGGCAGGCTATGCGTGTTCGGACGCCGAATTGATTGATGGTGAAAGCCAGCCCCTCAACGGACGACTCTGGGAACAATATCGCACCCCCCCCGGTTCATTCCTGCAGGGGGATTTCCAGTCCACCGCGCGGCATCTGTTATTACAATCGGATCGCGTGCTGGGAGCGACGATGTTGCTCAGAGCCACTTGCCTCAAACCGCTCTCACCGATTCCGGCGAGTTGGGTGCATGATCACTGGATTTCCGTGATGTGCGAGCTGCTCGGGGCTCATGGCGTCTGCACTTCGGAATTAATCACGCGGTATCGCTTGCATGGTAACCAAACCTGTGGACTGCGCCGTCCGGTGGGAAGTTATCGCCGGAAACAACGCGATTTTGCGGACCGAAGCCTGCAGCGAATTCGGCGGCGTGAGCGGTTGGTTGATCTCCGGAAACACCTCACCGAAAAATTGATCCCTGAGCAACCCGAACTGGCCCGATGGCTTCCTTTATTGGATCAGGCAGAACTGCTGGCACAGCAGGCGATCGATCGGGATGGGATGTCCTGGTGGCGCCGCAAGCTTGACCGGGTACAACAATGGTGGCGATCGACGCCGCACACCACTTTCCAAACTCAGCAGGAAATGGAACACTCATGAATCCTCTCGTCTCGATCATTGTTCCGCACTATCAAACACCGGAACTGGCGAAACTTTGTCTGCGCAGCATTCGTCAATTCACGCACGAGATTCCTTATGAAGTGATCGTCGTCGATAATGCGTCGCAGGGTGAGGACTCGTTAGCCTACCTGAGAAGCGTTGAGTGGATCCGTCTGATCGAACGGCCCAGCGGCATCGCCAAGGGGAGTGTCGCGCATCGCGAGGGGGTGACGATCGGATTTGAGGCCGCACGGGCTCCGTTCGTATTGACGATCCACACAGATACGATTCCCATCCGGGCAGACTGGTTAAGTTATCACTTGAATCCCCTGCTGAACGACGAGCGGATTGCGGCGATCGGAACCGACAAACTCGTGCTCCGGACCCCTGTTCAAGAATGGCTGCGTCGAGGGGAAGACGCCTTGATGTGGTGGAAACGATTTCGACCGGTTCGCCTGCGAAATCAGGTTCCCTATATTCGCAGTCATTGTGGCTTATACCGTCGTGAGGCGATGATCAGTCATGGCCTCACCTACAATGACCACCCGACGATGACGGCGGGACAGGGATTGCATGCCGATTTGACGCAGTTGGGGTATGAGTGTCGCTTGCTGGATCCGATCGCCGTCGGCAAGCGGGTTGTCCATCTGAACCACGCCACGGAACTGCTGCTTCCCGAGCTGCAACAACAGAGTCGATTACTGCATCTGTGGCGGGGACAGTCGCGGATTCGCCGCTTTTTTCAGCAGCAGGGAATTCAGGCGATCCTCGCCAACGAATCGCTGGATCGCGAGCACCCAATAGGCCTGAAGGTCGCATGTTAGCGATAACCCGTGAGCGATATCGCGTTAGCGATCAGAGTCAGCGGGTCTTTCCCAAGAACTCCCGTTGCCATCAACCGAATCTCCGTTCTCGAATGGAAGACGATGACCACCACTGAACCCCCCGTAAAAAAACGCGTCCGCTGGACGCTAAAACTGCGTCACCGACTGGAATTCTTTGTTTTTCAGACTTTTATTTGCATTATTGATTCTCTTTCACCACGAACGACCGCACAGCTGGCACGCGGATTGGCGTTCGTGGTCCATTACGGACTACCGAGAAAATGGACCCGCTATGCTGTTGCGCGTGATAATCTGATTCGTGCTTTTGGAGAACAGTATTCGGAAAAGCAACGGGAACAACTGGTCTATGACATGTGGGTTCATCTCTTCCGGACCACTGCCGAAACGGTTCAGTCCGCACGCAAACTCCACCTGCACTCGTATCGCCAACTCGTTGACTTCGCCGACTTCACCCGCACGAACGAAGCGATCTGTTCCGGGAGGCGGGTCCTGATGCTGGGAGGTCACTTTGGGAATTGGGAAATTGGGACCACTCTGTTTGGATTATGGGGGTTTCCGATGGGAGTCGTAGCACGCGAGATGGACAACCCTTACCTGCATGATTGGTTTCGGCAGCAGCGAGAAAACACCGGCCATCGATTGCTATTAAAGTCAGGCGATTTTGACGAAATGACGGCCCTGCTCAGCAAGGGTGGAAATCTGGGACTCCTGTGTGATCAAGATGCAGGCCCACGCGGAATTTTCGTCGATTTTTTCGGCAGCCCCGCCTCGACATTTAAATCAATTGCGCTGCTTGCGTTAGAGTACGACGCCTTGGTGATGGTCGGATATTCCATCCGGCGACCAGATCGGTTTGACGAGTCAACCTGGTCCCGGTTCGAGGTCGGTTGCGAAACGGTGATTGATCCTCGCCACGTGCAAAGTGGTGACCCCGTCGGAGAAATCACCCGCCAGTTTACGTCAGCCCTCGAACGAGCCATCCGCAGGGCTCCGGAACAGTACTTCTGGGTTCACCGACGCTGGAAAAGCGAGCCGCGTGTCCGGAAAACGTCTTCACCGACGGCACAGAAACTGGCCAGCTAACCGACTGCCACTCGCAACAACTTGCTGCCGATGTGGTCAGCTACAAGTTGTTGTCAGTCTGTGTTCATGAGCGACATTCCGGGGCGGCATATCAAGCACGACAGGCTACAGCCAACCGATTACGTTCCCTGCTTTTTCTGGATTTTGGCCCAGTCGTCCTTGAGAGTGACCGTTCGGTTAAAGATCAGTTTTTCGGCAGTCGAGTCTTTATCGACGCAGAAATAGCCGATCCGCTCGAACTGACATCGGTCGCCAGGTTGGGCAGTAGTCAGTGATCGCTCGAGTTTGGCTGCGGGAACCACCACCAGCGAACGAGGATTCAGATAGGTTTTCCAGTCTTCCCCTTCCGGAATCTCGGCGACGTTCGCAATCGAGAACAGGTGGTCATAAAGACGAACCTCGGCACTCACCGCATGTTTCGCCGAAACCCAGTGGATCGTCGACTTCACTTTACGACCATCCGGCGGGTTTCCGCCCCGCGTCAGTGGATCGTAGGTGCAGTGGAGTTCTGTCACTTCCCCTGTGACCGGGTCTTTCACCACACTTTGACAGGTGACCAAATATCCCCATCGCAACCGAACTTCTCGGCCCGGTGACATGCGGAAAAACTGTTTCGCCGGGACCTCCATGAAATCGTCCCGCTCGATGTAGAGCTCTTTCGAGAACGGAACAAGTCGCGTACCAGCGGATTCGTCCTCGGGGTTATTCACCGCTTCCAATTCTTCAACCAGGTCCTCGGGATAATTATCAATCACGACCTTGATCGGATTGATCACGGCCATCACCCGGTTGGAACGTTTGTTTAAGTCCGAGCGAACCGCGTTTTCGAGGACCACAATCTCGGTCAGGCCGTTGAACTTGGTGACACCGATCTCGTCACAGAAGGCCCGCATCGCTTCGGGGGTGTATCCACGTCGACGAATTCCAGCAATCGTCGGCATCCGCGGATCATCCCAGCCCGAAACCGACTGGGTCTCGACCAATTCCAGCAGCTTTCGCTTGCTCATCATCATATGCGTCAGATTCAGCCGGGCGAATTCAATCTGCTGAGGGTGATACAGATCCAGCACCTCGATCAGCCAATCATAAAGGGGACGATGATTTTCAAACTCCAGGGTACAGATCGAATGTGTGATCCGTTCGAGTGAATCGCTGTAGCCATGCGTAAAATCGTAGAGGGGATAAATACACCAGGTATTTCCGGTCCGGTGATGCTCTGCATGACGGATGCGATAGAGGAGCGGATCGCGCATGTTCACGTTCTTATGAGCCAGGTCGATCTTGGCTCGCAGCACATGGGCCCCATCAGGAAATTCTCCGCCGCGCATCCGGTGGAAGAGATCAAGGTTCTCGGCGACAGTACGATTACGAAAGGGGCCCGGCGTTCCGGGCTCGGTCAACGAGCCGCGTAACCGACGAATTTCTTCCGTTGACGAACTATCAACGTACGCCAATCCCTTTTCAATCAGGGTCACGGCATATTGATAGATCGTCTCGAAATAGTCGGATGCGTAGAACAGATTGTCCCAGTGAAATCCAAGCCAACGAACATCTTCCTGAATCGAATCGACGTACTCGACATCTTCTTTCGCCGGATTCGTGTCATCAAAACGGAGATTGCATTGCCCGCCATATTTTTTGGCCAAGCCGAAATTCAAGCAGATCGATTTCGCGTGACCGATGTGCAGATATCCGTTCGGCTCGGGGGGAAACCGTGTATGGACTCGACCATCAAACCGCCCCGACACATTGTCAGCATCGATGAGTTCACGGATAAAGTTCGAAGCAGAGTTTGAGGAGGGAGTCTCTTCCGAGGACATGACAATTCGTTTCTTCTGCAGAGCGACAATCCCGAGGAGGCGAGCCTTCTTCCTGGAAACTGTCGCCGAGTGAGTAAATAACGGACAACAACCAGACCACTTGTAGCCGGATTGACTTGGAGTCGTCAATTGGCGATCAGCAGGACCGGTGACAGATCAATCTGGATTACGCCACCTTTCGTTCAATTCCATTTTTCTGAACCAACCGCTGAAGTCCCATCCAGACACGTTCCACATCCAGTTCTCGAAAGCAAGCCAGGTGCCCTGCACCATGGTGGGGGCAGGTCTTGTGATAGCCTGCCGCACAAGAAACCGTTGTGGAAACCATTTCATGTTGATCACCGGGTGGACCCGAGCGAATGGCGGAAGTACAGGTGAAGAGACCGAGCGTGGGAGCACCCAATCCTGCCGCCAGATGCATGGGCCCGGAATCGTTACTGATCGCAAAATCGACCTGACTCAGCAATGCCGCAAGTTGCTTGAGCGTCGATTCGCCCGCCAAGTTGACGACGTGCCGGGGGACAGGAAAATCACTCGTTGAATTCAATAACTGGCTTAACTGATCGGCATCGGGACGTTCCGCCTTGCTTCCCAAAATCAGCAGACTCCCCCCCCAGGTACGAGAGGCGCGACGCATTAATTCGGCAAACTTTTCGACCGGCCACCGTTTGGTCTCCCAGCGGGCACCCGGATGAACGGCAAACAGGGGACGGGGAAGCGGTTGTAGTTGCTGTTCGACCCAAGTCTGATCAGCGGAGGAAGTGGCAATGAAAGTGTCGCGTGCCAGGGAACCGAGACCAAGAACTTCGGCCACTTGCCAGTAGCGGGTATGGGCTGGCATGTCACGAATCGTGTTGGGGATCACTGAGTTGAGCGTCAGGTGCGATCCTTCTCGAGCCGTCTGTAAGCCGACCCGAACCCGAGCACCGGTGGCGATCGTCATCACCCCTGATCGCAACAGTCCCTGCAGATCCAGCACAAAATCAAACCGACGCTGCCGCAGGGTTTTGAGCAGCCCTACCCAGGCTTTCCAGCCACCACGCCGGTCAAACGGAATCGATTCCTCCAGGGCTGGGTGCCCATCAACGAGGTCCCGCAATTCGCGATTGATGACCCACGAAATTTTTGCGTCGGGAAATTTCTGTTTCAACACATTCAACAAGGGCAAGGTTTGTACAACATCGCCGAGAGCACTCGGTTTGATGAGGCAAATCCGCTGCGGTTGAAGCTGACTCAGTTCTGTAGGGGCAAACCGCCGGAACATCCGTTTTCCTGCGTAAGGTGTTGAAAACCATTTCGTTCGACCTTCGTTCACTTTCGATCTTAGCTCTGTTCAGGGAACTTCGACAAGAGGAATCGGCTAGCTACAGTGTCCAACGGGGCTTTCGATCGTTAAGAACCCCTGATCGGTCGATGACTACGGCTGGGTTTCCTCGTCCAGGAGCGTCAGTGTGATCCGACGAACGTCCATGACCGACTTCTGCGGAATTTCCAAAGCCCGCAAGATCAGAGGAGCCTCGCCCTTCGTCAGGGAGATGACCCCCAGCTTCAGCGGTCGAAACGCTTTCATGGTGGACTCGCCCCGTGGTCGCGGCAAGGTGTCCTGATTCGTGTACAAAGGGGGATCCCAACCGGGGGTCACAGAGCCTGTGACCCGTCCCCGTCCGCAAGTCAGCTCAACCAGCGATCCCGCATCCACTTCAGGACAGGTATACTCGACCACGATGTCATAGCGACCGGTTGTCTGGACCTTGAGTCGCCAGACCATGCTGTCATCAGGTTTCGTCCAGTTCACAAAGTAGGACGAATTGGGAGCCGAAGCACTCCGTTTGACGCCCCCTCGTGGTTCGCCATCACGGGCCGGTAGCAGGGTCACCGGAAATTCAGGGTAACCGACAGGAATTGGGCGTGGATCGACCGGGTATACTCGCTCAGCGATCACACCGGTGACAGGGTCCAGCGCATCGGGTTTTGGCTTCACGGGGGCCGCAAGTGGTGCGGAATTCCCTGACATTTCCAGCCGCCATGCCTGAACCTGCCGGGACAAGTGGTCGGCGAGATCCGGCTTTTGGTCGTTGATCGGTACGGACTGGCCTGGGTCGGCCACCATGTCGAATAATTGTCCCGCATCATCCAGCCGGTACTGCTGAGTCCGCACGCTGATTTTTCCTCCCCAGGTTGAAAAAATCATCCGATCAGACCACTCGATCGGTTCCATTTGCAGCAGCAGCGGGCTGAGATCACGTCCATCCAGGGGGAGCTGACCCACCCGAGGGATCTCGGCAAGATTGAGGAGTGTGGGGAGCAGATCGATCGCGCCGGCGATTTGCGTGACCCTCTTTCCGGCGGGGAACCGAGCGGGCCAGCGGAGGTAACAGACACTCCGTACACCCCCTTCATCCGTGGTCCCCTTTTTGCCCTTCATCCCCCCATTCCAGCGCCACGAACTGGGGCCGTTATCGGAAAAATAGAGGACGATGGTGTTTTCTTCGAGTTTCAGGTCTTTGAGTTTGTTCAAGACACGACCCACGTTGGCATCCTGATTTTCCATCATCGCGAGGGCACATCGGGTATGTTCGAGTGACTCGCTCGCCGATTCGGTGGCGCGCTGTTCAAGGGGTCGGTCTTTGAATCGTTCCCAATCCTGTGCTGGAACGGCCCAGGGAGAATGGGGGGTGGTAAAAGGGACATAGCAGAGAAAAGATTGGTGTTGATGAATTTCAATGAATTTCAATGCGCGATCGGTGCAAGCGTCGACAATATAGCCTTGCGATCGGATCATGCGACCGTTTTCTTCGAGTTCGGCGTCGAAATACTCTCCCCAATGCCCCTCAGAATACCCCACGAACTGATCGAAGCCACGGGCCATGGGGTGATAGGGCCATTGCGTTCCATTGTGCCACTTGCCGAAAGCACCGGTCGCATACCCGGCACTTTGACAGGCGTCGGCGAGCGTTTTTTCTACCAGATCCAGTCGCTCTTGTCCGGTGGAAACGCCGCGGACACCCCCGCGCGGATGGTAGCGTCCCGTGAGAAATTCGGCTCGCGTTGGCGCACAAACCGGGCAGACATAAAAACGATCCAGCGAAATCCCCTGTTGGGCGAGAGAATCAATCTGGGGTGTGGCGACTTGTCGATTACCCGAATGGCTGTAGTCACCCCAGCCAGCATCATCGGCGAGAAAAATCACGATATTCGGCCGCGAGGCTCCCTCGCAATGGTCAAAACCAATCAGCACCAGCATCAACAGTGCGGTGACAAGTTTAAAGCGGCTCGATAACAAAGTCTTGCATACCGGTTCGGTGATCATCGTTGATTCCTCGGGAGATTTGAGCCAAAAGTACCATCATCGCGGGGAAATCTTGGTGGAATGTTCCGGCGATCAGCGAGCCCAACACCTTAACTTGTGTGGGGCCCGTTCGCGACACCGAGGGGTCTCGCGAGAGAGAAGACGAGGCGGAATCGAGGTTTTTCAGGTCGCAAGAAGTTTTCCAAGCACTGGAAGTCCGGACTCACTCGCGACATAATTCCAAGACATCTTGTCTGCGGGAACGTTGTGTGGCAGGCGACGGCGACGCCGGGATCGCTGTCGGTGTTTTCCCCCCCTATGACAAGGTTTCTTTCAGGCCGGATGCGGTAAACGAGGTGAAGATCATGAACAGTCTGATTCGAGTCTGCCGATTTTTCCGCTTATTGTTGCTGTTGCCGTCACTGGCTTGGGGGATGGACCAGATCCCCTCGAACCCGCCGGTGCCAATGGAACCGGTCGAGTTTATTGATGTCGCCCGACCCAGGCCGAATGATCCCGCCAATCGCCGTGTCGCCCCGGCCATTCCAACCGGATGGGGATTCGCCCTTTTTTCCCCGGACAGTCAATCAGTGGCAACGGTCTCGGTGGCAGATGGAGCAGAATCGAAGGGAGAGGTGCTGGTGTGGAATGTGGCGGATCTGAAACCGGGCTCCCGTTTTGAATCTTCCCACCGCATCGCCGTGGTGGGAATTTCCTCTGAGGGAAAACGGATCGCGATCGGTCCCCAGGGACCACAGTCGGGCCTCCCGATCATCGACCTGACCACGGGTCAGATGGCACAAACGCTGCCCGGCCCCGTGGCGCGGACAAATCTTGTGGTCTGGTCTCCGGATGGAAAACAGCTGGTCCTCGGCAGCAGTACCGACAAGACGATCCGTGTCTGGAATGTCGCAGAAAAGAAATTCATCAAGGCGTATGAACCCGATGCGGCGCGACTGCTGGCGATTGGTTTCGCAAAATCGGGTTCGTTATTGGCCGCAGGCGTTCCCACGAAGGATCGTGAGGGATTGGTCATCTTTGATGTGGTCGCCGGGCAGGTCCACAAGACCCTGAAAGGTCACAAAGAACTGATTGAAACGGCGACGTTTTCCGGGGATGCCTCTCGGTTGGCTTCCGCCGGGTGGGATGCTTCCATCCGGGTCTGGGATATCGAGACCTCGAAAGAAACGGCGGTCATGAAGGGCCATAAAAAAGGGATTCGCTCGCTGAGCATGTCGACAAACGGCAACCGATTAATTTCGTCAAACGAGCGGGAACTCAAGCTCTGGAACGGCGAAAAGCAGGAACTTCTGGGAGATCTTGGTGATGAGAACGCAGGGGCCAAATTCGTCGCGATGTCACCGGATGGTGCCTGGGCCGTGTCGATCGCCCGCGACGGCACCGCTCGACTTTGGGATGTCGAAAAAAAACAGGTCAAGGGAATCCTCGATCGTAACCCCGTCGCGATGACTGCGGCCCAAGCCGCCACCACGTCCCCAGCAGTCGCCGACCCTGCCTCGTCCGCTGCGGGGGAGGCCCCCGAGCCTGAAGCGATCCAGTCGCTTGCCTATTCACGTGATGGCAAGTGGATTGCGCTGGCACGTGAAGATGGTCGAATCTCGATTCGCCATGCGGCTGATGGCAAGGTTGCGCGGGAACTGGATGGGTTTCTGGATGTGGCCTCGTGCGTCACATTTAGTCAGGACAGCCAGCGTATCGCGGCAGGAAGTTTCGATAAAACGATCCGGGTCTGGAATGTGACGACCGGGGAATTGCTGGCCGAGCTCAAAGGCCACACCAATTGGGTCTTCGCAGTCGCCTTCTCACCAGATGGTCTGACATTGGCCTCGGGTGGCTACGACAAAACGGTCAAGCTCTGGAATCTGGCGGACGCAAAAGAGTCCACAACATTGCTGGGCCATACCGCCGGCGTGAGATCGGTCGCGTTCGCAGGGGGGGGGAAACAGCTGATTTCCGGGAGTGCCGATCGCACGACGATCGTGTGGAATCTGGCGGATGGTGAGCCGCTGGCGAAGTTGAAGGGACACACCGCAGCGGTGCGAGCAATCGCCATTTCTCCCGACGGGGCGACCGTGGCGACGGCGAGTGAAGATGCAACGATCAAACTTTGGCAGACATCCGACTGGACGGAACGGATTTCCATTGCAGGGCAGGAGGGGGTGATGTTCTGGTGTCTGGCCTTTTCTCCTGCCGGTCGGACGCTGGCTGCTGGCGCGTTTGATGGGACGGTGAAGTTATACGATCCAAGTGATGGTCGGGAACGACAATCGTTACGGGGTCCCACCGAAGCGATTACTGCTGTCGCATTCGCCCCGGATACGCACGAAATCGTTGCCGGAAGTGTTGATAAATCGTTACGACGCTGGAAAGCAGCCGGGGTCGCCACTTCGGTGGCAGCCACCGTGACAACTCCTGGGGTAGCCTCTGTGGCAGGCTCGACAGAGAAGCAGGCAACCCCGAATCCCGACAAACCCACCGAATTGAACTCAGCCGACGCGATCACCGCGCTCCAGGGACGTACACTGCAGATTGAAGAACCGGTTTCCAGTCTTGCATTCAATCAAGAGGGGACACGACTGATCGTCGGCGGAGGCGCATATCGAGCGGCGGGTTCGCTGCAGCTTTGGAATGTGACGGAGCTTCAGGTGATCTGGAAAAGTCGCACATTCCGCTTTGGAATTCCTGCGGTTGCCTTCTCACCCGATGAAAAGCAGATCGCGATGGGAACATTTGCCGATCATTTTTTGCGATTCTTCGCGGTCGATACCGGTGAGCAGTCAAAAGAGGTTCGCGGACATCGAGGGAAGATCCACGCCGTTGCCTGGTCTCCCGATGGCAAACGGTTTGCGACCGCTTCATTGGATCGTGAGATCAAGCTCTGGGACGCTGCGACAAACAAGGAAATCAAAACACTGGTTGGGCATACTGATTTTGTTTTTTCCATTGCATTCTCGTCCGACGGCAAGCGACTGCTCAGCGGCAGCGCGGATCGCACAGCGCGACTTTGGGACCTGAATTCGGGGCTGGAAGTGATTCAGTTGACCGGGCATCAGGGGGGGATTCAACAGGCGGTATTTGCCAAAGATGAATCGCTTATTGCGTGTGCCAGCAGCGATGGAACGGCACGGATCTACGAAGGGAATACGGGCCATTTTTTGCTGACCTTGCGTGGTCATCAGAACAAGCTGGAATGCATCGCTTTTTCACCGAATGGACAACTGATTGTCACCGGTTCGTCAGACAAGACGCTTCGTTTCTGGAATCCGGCGAGCGGAACCGAGTTGCTGAAGTTGACACAAATGGGAATTGTTCGCGCGGTCGGATTTACACCGGATGGTAAATACTTGGCGTCCGGGGGTGACGACAAGACGGTGAAATTGTGGGATGTCCCCAGCATCGAGAGCATCGCCCTCGTAGCACCGGTTCATTGAGTTTCAGGTTCAATTTGCCGCAGATGGTGACTGAGCCTGTGGTGAGATCAAGCCGAAAATGAAATCAAGTCGAAAATGAGAGTAAGGATGTCGACGAGACTCACTCGGCTAGGCCGCCCGGCGAATCGTCCCTGCCGCTTGTGAATGGTTGGGGCAGCACGCCCCCTGATCGGTCATCATTCCACGTCGAGCCATGTCACACCAGAACGCTCGACTTTGCTTCGTCGTCGACCGCGTTTGGAAGGTGACCGTGAAGTGATTCTGGTGTTGCCGGAGTCCCCATAACCAGTCCCAACTCGCTCGATCAAAAAACGATTCGGGGTAATTGTCCAGTTGGAATTCGCCGGGAAAACAGGCGAGATGCCGTTTCCAGCAACTGGACTGATGTCCATTGCCACTTTCAGAATTTCGATCCTGTTTGTCGATAAAAACCAGGTCTCCATCCGGTTTGAGAGCCGCCAAAAGGTTGGCTGTTGCGGAACGTGCCCCGAGATCCAGCAGGCTGTTCTGATAAATCGCGACATTTTGTACGAGGATCAAATCGAAGTCCTCGACGGGCATTCCCGCTGAGCCGCCGAGTTGACCATGATGAAAATCAAATAACGGAAATCGTTGCCGTGCATTCAGAATGGCATCCTGATCCTCGTCCAAACCCTCGACGCAATAACCGAGATTACCAAGGTAGGCCACAAAATCGCCCCGACCACAACCGGCAACGAGTACTCGCCCACCCAGATGAACTTTCCGACCGACAAGAATCTGCCTTAACATGCGAGTTGGCAGTGGTTGATCTTCGAGTTCAGAATCCTGATCGACGGGAAGATGTAAGTGAACCATGAATACCGCCTCCTGAAATAGACAATCTGGGTTGCATTCAGACGGGCTGCCAGGAAATCCCTGTTGGCCACGTTTGCCGGTCGGTTGAAGTGTCAGCGTTCTGATTTTTATGAAGTGGGTCGGTGGATATAAGTTGATTCCGGAAATTGGTCAAGACCGATCAACGTGAGTTGAAATGAAATCACTCGTCGCCCCCTGATGGTTGGTGTCATGTCGATGAAAGGGTGACCTGCCAGGTGATGGGTCTGAAGCAAAAGGGTCTCGAGCGAGAGTCCGCAGTAAACCAATCCGTGGGCTGCGGGATCACGACTCACCAGCTCAAATAATTCGATCGCCCGTCTGGCATGTCGTTGAACACCGGAAATTTGCCCCTCACGAACTTTCACACCCGCTGCGGCTAACTTGATCAACCCTTTCAGAAAGCTAGCCAGCAAACCCGTTCGCCCTGCGACAATCCATAACCCCTCCCAAGCTTCGTGTGCTTCCCAGTAATATCCGGAATTAAACAGATCGAGGCCGATTAAAAATGGGATCGAGGCGGTTGGATCAAGCGGATTCAGTACGGCCGGAATTTCAACGGACTTGCCAAAGTGATGACCGCGCGAGTCGGTCACGGGATGGGGGTGTTTCCCAGGGACAAAAGCATAAGCGGGAAACGGAATTTGCGGTGCATAGCGTAGATATCGCATCTGTTGTTGACGACCTCGTTTGCGTTGCTCTCAATACATCACTCGCTACAGACCCCGTCTGGAATAGAGTTTAGGTAGTTTGCGATGATTCCGTAACCAATAAAAGCGGGTTTGCCCGCGAAGATTCTGCTTCGCCATTTGACATGATGCACTTCATGATGCAGGATCTCTTGAGTGGTTTGTTTCGATCTGGATGGAAATCAGCATTTTTTCGCGGGAGCAGTCTTGTGCGAGAAGAAAAATCGACGCAACGACTTCGGCGACTGAGACGGATTCAGGCGCAAGAGATACCGTCTCTGTCGTCAACATCGGACAGGGTTGACCTGATGGAGTCACAGACAGAATCTCTGGAAATGGATCCACAGAGCCAGCGTTTGTTCGTGGAATGTGGTGGTCGATCGGCCACCACATTACGATTTTTGTTTTCTGACGCACCCCCTGTGACGGTGGTGATGGATCGTCCGAATTTTCTGATTGGAAGTGCTCCGAATTGCGATCTGGTTTTTAGTCATGCCGAGATCCACCCGCACCATGCCCTCTTACAATGGATCAACGGCTCGCTTTTTTATTGCGATTTGACTTCCCCGACTTCTAACGACCCGACTTCCGACGGCCCGACTTCCCTTGGGGGGACGCGACCGCAATCCGCAGAGGGGGTGTGGGTGCGGCATGAACCTTTTTGCGTCGGCCCCTATCAATTGCTTGTCGAGGCAGACGAGATGTCCCCCCCGCCCGAGGATTCGCCGCTGGTTCGTTCGCCCCGACTTGCCAACGAATTGCCTCAAATTGCCCTGCAATTCCAAGGGGTGGCTCAAAGTGAAAATCAATGGCCTGTCGATCGCATTTTGACTGTGATTGGCCGCGGTTCACAGTGCCGCCTTCGTTTGAATCACGAGAGCATCCCCCAAGTTCTCTCGTGTTTACTCAGAACACCCACAAATTGCTGGATAATCGATATCGCTGGAGCGGGGACGACAACAGTCAATGGCCGTCCCGTGACAATGTCACCGATCGATATCGGTGACATTCTGCAATTGGGAACGTTTCCCGTCGACGTAATCGCTACCGCTTTTCCGCAAACTCAGTTTGTCAACTCGCCAAAAAGCGATCCCGAATCCGACTCTGATTCCGATTCCGCCCCGATGTCCGGCGAAGGGGAACTTCATTCCATTTTGCCGGGTTGTCGACCTCCATCGTCACCGTTGAGATCGCCATGGCATCGGTCGGGGATGATCCCAGCCAAATCCAATCAAATCCTCGAGGCAAGTCACGTCGCAGAGACGGGAACAGGAACAGAGGCAGAGACAGAAATCCCCTGGAACCACCAGGCAGAGGTCACCACTCGGGAACGTCCCGATTCTGGTCTTGACGATTCCGAACCCGTGTGGAGTTCGTTAACGGATGAACTGGCCAAGTCTCGGTTGCAACCCAGCGAAGACTTGTCCCCTTCAACAGAAGTCGATCCGGGCTTCACGAACCCCCAAACGTTGGATGAGCGGGCACAACGTGGCCTGCCCCAAGAGGTTGTCGAATTCCTCCGTTCACAGAAGGCTCAACTGGATGCTCTGAAGTCGCAAATCGAACAAATCCGGGTCAGCATCGAAAAGGCTCCGAGGCGGTTAACCTCGGGACATATGCAAAACTTGCTGGAACGATCGATGTCAGAAACATTGCAAACACACCATTCGATGAGCTTGTCATTGGCAAAGCTGACAGATTCGATTTCGATCGATTGACCACCGGCAGGTGATCAGGTTCGCAGTGTTGCCGATAACTGGCTGGTACAGGCGACAATCACCGCTTGCTGTGCCGTTTCGATCTCGTCACTCGTCAGAGTTCGGTCAGCACGATAGGTGAGTGTCACCACATACGACTTTTTCCCTTCCGGGATCTGTTTCCCACGATACTGACCACCAAATGAGACCGTTTCCAGCAGTGGCCCCCCGGCTTGTCGGGCGATTTGTTCCACCGCTGACCATTCGACCGGTTCATCCAGGACAAAGTTCAAGTCGCGAATTGCAGCCTGATGTGTTGGCAACTCTTGGAATGTTGGGACCAGGTTGGCATGCGATTCCAAAATCGCAAGATCCAGTTCGCAGACCGTTACAGTATCACGCAAACCAAGTTGATCGGTCACCGTGCGATCGAGTTCGCCAAGACAACCCCACAGCGAACCGTTCAGCAGCACCTCGGCCCCCCGTCCGGGAACAAATTGCGCGTGATCCCAAGGGCGAACGACGACAATGGCACCGGGATTGACCCGTAACGCGAGCTGTTCGACAACCCCTTTGAGCTCATGAAAAGCGCGGCCGCTGACACAACTGACGACTCGCGGTTCGGCTTGTTTTTCCGGAATCGTTTTGTCTGCCGACAGATAAACGCGAGCGATTTCAAAAAGCTGTGCATGAAATTGGCCATGACGCTCATTTTCACGACGTGATCCCAGCAGGCTCGGAATCAATGTTTGTCGTAATCGACTGAATTCGGGAAAGTCCGAATGTTCAATCGTCAGCGGTGGCAATTCGCCCCGGGGAATGAACAGCTTTCGCTCGGTTTCACTGACGAGCGAAACGGTCATCGCTTCATAAAAACCGGCTGCGATCAGTGTTTCTCGTACCCGATCACTGACCCGATCCTGGAATCGTTTTTTGCTGGCACACAGCGGAACCATGGCATCTGCGGGGATTTTGTCATACCCATAAATTCGAATGACTTCTTCAATCAGATCGATTTCCCGCGTCAAATCGCGGCGGTTCGTCGGGATCGAAAACGTGGCCGAAGAATTGGCCTCTCGCTCCAGCGTCTTCAGGCCGAGTGCTTCGAGGATCCGGGTTGCCTCATCGGCGGGAACTTCGATACCCAGCACGCGGCGCAGTTGTGCAAAGCGGAGCTTCACCGGTTCCCCGTGAGCTGGTGGTAAAGTTCCCATAAAGATCGGCTCGTCGAGCAACTCGCCCCCCGCCAATTCCAGGATCAACTCGCAACATCGGCGACTGGCCCACTCGGGCCCCTGTGGATCCAGGGCTCGTTCAAAACGATAGGACGAGTCGCTTCTCAGTTTCAGCTTGCGTGAGGTGTTGCGGATGGAAAGGGGTGAAAAAAGTGCCGCCTCGATCAGCACGTCCGTGGTCGCCGTCGAAATTTCCGTTTCGGCACCACCCATGATCCCGGCAATCGCGACGGGGTGATTCCCGTCGGCAATCACACACATCTCAGAAGAAAGTGCGTACTCTTTATGATCGATCGCCTGCAGTTTTTCGTTCGGCCGGGCTCGACGAACAACGATCTTTTTTCCCTGCAGTTTTTGCAGATCAAAAGCATGCAATGGCTGACCGCATTCCATCAGCACGTAATTGGTAATGTCGACCAAATTATTAATCGAAGGGATACCGACTGTTTTCAACCGATTGACCAACCAGGCGGGACTGGGACCAACCTTGATTCCTCGAATCACCCGCGCATGATACTGAGAACAGAGATCGGGACACTCGATAGAAACCGAAGTCACCGCACCGGTTTCCGTGGCTCCCGCCTGCACCGACGCCGCCGGAACCTTGAGCGGTTTCTGGTACAAGACTGCGGCCTCGCGAGCAATTCCCAGATGGCCACGACAATCAGAGCGATTACTGGTCACTTCGAAATCAATGCACCAGTCGTCGTCGACCGCGTGAAACTCTTCCAGATTCAAGCCCGACATCGTTAGTCGATCGGAAAATTCCGCGACAGTCACATCCAGATCGACGTATTGTTGAAGCCAGTTCCAGCTGACGAGCATATCTTTTCACCAT
>Ga0114978_10002018_pt1 | contig 16948 bp, 18 predicted proteins | sample S_140212_EF_Meta_FD_87027 | JGI IMG/M metagenome (GOLD analysis project Ga0114978, IMG submission 87027) | Freshwater microbial communities from Lake Simoncouche, Canada to study carbon cycling - S_140212_EF_MetaG | ecosystem: Environmental > Aquatic > Freshwater > Lake | place: Lake... | reverse complement strand
CGTTGTTTGTGAGGGTGTTGATGCGGCTGCGGAAAATCGGCGCATAAATTTCTTTCGACGGCTTTTTCTGTCATGCATCTGCGCGTCTATCGGATTGTGTTTTTGATGCGCCCCCTTCCCCTCAAATACGGAGAACCTGCCCGGCTGCATATCTCCTTTGGCCTCGGGCGGGCGGTCACCGGGGCAGGCTTGCGCGCTTCCCGGGATGGGTATTAATGGCCAGATCTCCGCGCTGATCTTGACATCCGCCAGCCAGCGGGCGTAATCGCGCCTGGTGGCTGCTCAACCGCACCGCCCCTTCCCGTCCGGAGTTTTAGTCCAACCCATTTTTGCACAATGAATCTTGAAACGACTTCCTTTCACGGTTGGGATCAGACGCTGCGTGTGTCGAATGATTTCGTGGAACTGCTTGTCACGACCGATGTGGGCCCGCGCATCCTCGTTTACAAAACACGCGCCGGTGAAAATGTGCTCAAGACTTTCGACGAGCAACTCGGCGCCTCGAATGAGGACCATTGGTGCATCCGCGGCGGACACCGCCTCTGGCTCGCCCCGGAGGATGAGGCCATCAGCTACCATCTCGACAACAGTCCCGCGACCTGGAAGCAGGATGACCTGACCCCCGAGATTTTCATTGAAAGCATACAGCAGCGTCCGCAGCGCATCCGCAAAACGCTGGGCGTCCTCTTGGAAGAAAACGGCTCGCGCGTGACTCTGCGCCACACCGCAACCAACGACAGTGAGCAGCCCCTGACCCTCGCCACCTGGGCCCTCACCGTCATGCAGCCGGGCGGTTTGGAAATCATCCCCCAGCCTCCTCTCGGCGAACACCCGCACGACTTGCTACCCAACCGTGGCCTGGTGCTCTGGCCCTACACCGATCTTTCTGATCCGCGCTGGACGTTCGGCCGGAAATTCTGGCTGCTGCGGCAATCCGACGATGGCCTGCCCGCGAAAATCGGCATCGCCCATCGCGAAAAATGGATTGCCTATGTCTTAGGCGACAGCCTTTTTGTTAAGACCTTCGAGCATGCCCCCGGCGGGATTTACCCGGACGGCGGCTGCAATTTTGAGACCTTTACCAATTCGGAAATGCTGGAAATCGAATCTCTCGGCCAGTTGGTCACCCTGCAACCCGGGGAATCCACCACCCACTTTGAAAACTGGTATCTTTTTCCGCTGACCGTGGTCGCCAGCATCGAATCTGAAGAAGCCCTCGGCGAGTGGATTACGTCCTTCATCGCACGCACGCATCTGGCATGAAACTCCGTCCGCTCGCTGCCGCCCTCTGCGGAATTGTTCTGGCTGGTTGTGAAACGGTGGACCCCGGCGACTCCTCCCGCGCCAGCATGAATGCCGCCATCCAGGCCGAGCCTGCGGGCAGCTACTTCGTCGGCCGCCGCATGTATAAAAAAGATTATAAAATGTGGGGCTGGGTGCGCGAACCCGGCAAACCCTGGAAGACCGCCAAGCTCGTCCTGTTCAACGAGCAGCAGAAACTCGCCCCCGATCGCGAACAAAACAAGATCGGCACGGATCACAATTACGAATACAAACTTACCGGTTATTTCTCTGGAGAAACCATTTATGAACCGGCCAGCGACAGCTTTTATCCGGAGTTCGTCTTCCTTGGCGGCGAGGTCACAGCCATCTCGCCCCCGAACATCTATCAACAAAAACGGCAGAACGAGCCGTCCGTCCGCATCCTGCAAGCCCCGCTCTGAGTCTGGCTCGGCGGGTGCTGGTGAGTCTAACGAAAAAGCGGTCAGGCAGGCGGCGGCCCAATTTTATTCGGCTTTGAACACGATGTTTACCGGTCAGGTCGCACCGATGTTTGCCGTCTGGTCGCACGCCGCCGACGTCACCTACATGGGTCCCGTAGGCGGATTCGAAACAGGCCGCCGTGAAAATGGGCGGATCCCTGAAGGTCTCCATCCGCGCGACCAACATCTTCCGCAAGGAGGATGGCAAATGGAAAATGATCAGTCATCACACCGATCTCCTGCCGGGTTTGTAAAACCAACCTGACCAACCGGGCGCTCTGTTCATCGAGATCACGCCAACTCCAGCGCACGTCTGCCGAAATCAGCGCGAGTCCTTCGGGATCGGCTCCGAGCACGCGACGGGGCAGATCAGTCACCGCCGGTATCTCCAGCCCGTCCCCGGAATGAGGAAGGGGGGGCTTCATGTTTCTCGGCTTCTTCAGAAATTTTTTCGACTGTGAAGCAGGAATGCACAGATCCTGTCAGAATTTCCACGTGATTTTAGGTTTGAGGATGGTTTCTGCGTGGAGAATACTATCCGCTTGGAAATTACTTTGTCGGTTGAACAAGTGGCCTTTGGGGGGCAGGGATTGGGCCGCCTGCCAGACGGGAAGGTCTGCTTTTTTCCCGGAGCCATTCCCGGTGAACGCGTTCAGGTCCGTATCCGGCGCCAGCGTGCCAGCTATGCCGAGGCGGATTTGGTCAAAATTCTGGAGGCTTCTCCCGACCGGGTGAAACCGCCGTGTCCAGTCTATGGACGCTGCGGAGGTTGCCAGTATCAACATGTCGCGTATCGGCGCCAATTGGTGATCAAGCGGGATCAAGTTGCCGACACGCTACGGCGGTTGGGCGGACTGGCCGACCCGCCGGTGGAAGACACCGTGCCATCGCCTCTGGAATTTCAATACCGCAACCGCATTACCGCTCACGCCAAGGCCGGGCGCATTGGCTTTTTTGAACCGCGCAGTCGCAAGATTGTCGCGATTTCGCAATGCCCCATTGCCTCCGCTCCGGTCAATGCATTGCTCAGCGCACTGCGGGCCTCGCGGCCACAGGATGGGGAATATCCCTTGCGCGAGCCGGGCGAGTTTCGCGGATTTCGTCAGGTTAACGACGCGGTGGCCGCGTGTTTGCTCGATGTGGTCGAGGACATGGCGCGTCCGGGCGGAGAGCTGTTGGTCGATGCGTATTGCGGGGCTGGGTTTTTTGCCAAGCGTTTACGGGAGATGTTCCGTCACACCATCGGGATCGAATGGAGCGTTGATGCCATACGGGCGGCGCGGCAGGGGGTTCGGGAAGGCGAAATCTATCTTCTGGGTGACGTGCAGCAGCATTTGGTGCCGGCCATGGCAGCGGCTCCGGGCGAGGGGACGACGCTTCTGCTCGATCCTCCGACGGAGGGTTTGAACGCGGACATTCTCGCCACCATCCTCGGCCGTCTGCCGGCACGGATTATTTATATTTCCTGCAACCCGGCCACGCTGGCGCGGGACATCAAACGTTTAGGCGGCGCCTATGCGCTGCGGCGCGTAAAGCCGGTTGACATGTTCCCCCAAACCGCCGAAATCGAAGTCGCAGCCCTGCTCGAAAAATTGCCATGAAATACCGCCGCTTTGGTCGAACAGAACTGCAAATGCCGGTCTTTTCCTGCGGAGGCATGCGCTTCCAGCAGGACTGGAAGGATATGGACTTCGACAAAATCACGGCGGAAAATCAGAAGAAGCTGGAAAGTTGCATCCGGCGCGCGCTGGAGGTTGGCATCAATCACATCGAGACCGCCCGTGGCTATGGCAGTTCGGAGGTTCAACTCGGGCAGATTTTGCCTCAATTACCGCGGGAAAAACTTATCGTTCAGACCAAGATTTCCCCGACTCCGGCGGAGGAATTTCTCAAGACCTTCGAGACCTGCATGGAGCGGCTCAATCTCGACCATGTGGACCTGCTCTCCTTCCATGGCATTAACAATCAGGCCCTGCTTGACCTCACACTGAAAAAAGGCGGAGCGCTCGAAGCCGGCCGCAAATTACAAGCCGAGGGCCGCGTGCGTTTCCTTGGGTATTCCACTCACGGCGCCTGCGATGTCATCACTGCGGCGAACAACACCGGCGAGTTTGATTACCTCAACCTGCATTGGTATTGGGTCAATCAAGTCAACTGGCCCGCCATCGAAGCCGCCAAGCAGCAGGACATGGGGGTCTTCATCATCAGTCCAAACGACAAAGGCGGAAAACTCTACGATCCGCCGGAAAAACTCAGCCGCCTCTGCGAGCCGTTCTCCCCCATGATCTTCAACGATCTTTTTTGCCTGCGGCGTCCTGAGGTTCACACCCTCAGTCTCGGTGTGGCCCAGCCTTCGGATTTTGACCAGCATCTGCGCGCTCTGGAATTGATGGAGCGCACCGACGAGATTGTTCCGCCCATCGAAGAGCGCCTCCGGGCCGCGATGGAGGAAACACTGGGCCGCGCGTGGTGCGAACGCTGGCAGGAAGGGCTCCCGCGTTGGGAAGATGTTCCCGGCGAAATCAACGTGTGGGAAATCCTCCGCTTGTGGAACTATGCGAAGTCCCTCGACATGGTCGAATTCGGCAAGATGCGCTATAATCTTCTCGGCAATTCCGATCATTGGTTCCCCGGAAAAAATGTCGCAGGCATGGAGGACGCCGCGCTTGCCGCGGCGCTAAAGAACAGCCCGTTTTCCGACCGCATCACCACGATCCTGCGCGAGGCCCATAGCCTTCTTTGGGACAAACCCGTCGAGCGATTGAGCAAGACGGATTAGACGGCGCGTGTTTTGGAATCGCCGGCCATGCGGCACCGGCTGTCCCTCCAGAATAAAGGCGGGGCTGCAACTTGCGCAGCGGCGCCGGAAAAAGATCGGGCACAACAAATATCACCGCCAGCCCGAGCACGAGGGCCCTGCATCTTCGGAGGATACCAGCGTCCGGCCTGCGGCAGGGCCACGGCATGAAGCGGCTGGAGGAGCCGGTGAAGCGTTCGTTGTTATCCAGAAACGGCAAATCCCTGCCACTCACCCCGGAAGGCCAGATCTTCCACCCCCAGACCCTCCGTATCTTGGATGCGCTGGACCGCGCGTTGATCACCTCATCCTCACAATCCTCGAAAAGTGACCGAGGCTCCTATTGACACTCCGCCGGACTACCTCCATATTCCCCGGCCCGCCACTTCGGCGGAAGACACTATGGATAAAATTCGCAACATCGCCATCATCGCCCACGTTGACCACGGGAAGACCACGCTCGTGGATCAGCTTCTCAAACAGGCGGGCACCTTCCGAGCCAACCAGAAAACCGACGAGCGCATGATGGACTCGATGGATCTGGAACGAGAAAAAGGCATCACCATTCGCGCAAAGAACGCGGCGTTCCGTTGGAACGACTACCACATCAATATCGTGGACACTCCCGGCCACGCGGATTTCGGTGGTGAGGTCGAACGGATCATGAAGATGGTGGACGGCGTGCTCCTCGTGGTGGACGCCCACGACGGCCCGCAGGCTCAGACCAAGTTTGTGCTGCGCAAGGCGATGGAAAACGGTCTCAAGCCCATCGTGGTGATCAACAAGATTGATCGCGAGAACGCCCGTCCGCACAAGGTGCTCGACATGGTTTTCGAGCTTTTCCTCGAACTCAACGCCACGGACGAGCAACTCGATTTCCCGCACATCTACGCCAGCGCCAAGGCGGGTTACGCCAAGCGCGAACTGGTGGATCCGAGCGACTCGATGACGCCCCTTTACGAGGCCATTGCCTGGCACATCCCAGCTCCAAAAAAGTCGGACGTGGATTATTTTCAGTTCCTGGTATCCAACCTCGATTACAGTGATTACCTCGGCCGGATCGCCTACGGGCGCATCGTTAGCGGCAGCGTAAAGTTGGGGCAGAGCGCAGTGTGTTTCCACCACACCGGCAAAAAGAGCCGCGCCAACATCACGGCGCTGTTCAGCCATGAAGGACTGGAAAAAGTCCAGATCGAGAGCGCCAGCGAAGGCGATATCGTGGGCATCACCGGTTTCGAGGATGTGTTTATCGGCGAGACCATCTCGGACAACGAGGAGCGCGAGCCCCTGCCTTTCGTTCACATTGATCCTCCGACGATCACGATGAAAATTTGCGTGAACGATTCGCCGTTGGCCGGACGCGACGGCAAGTTGTTGACCGCGCGGCAGATCCGGGACCGCCTGACCAAGGAAACGCGCACGAATGTTTCCATCAGCGTGACGGACACCGATGTGGCCGGTCACTTCGAGATCATGGCCCGTGGCGAAATGCAGATCGCAGTGCTGGTCGAGCAGATGCGCCGCGAGGGATTCGAGATTCTGGTGTCGCGCCCCGAGGTGATTTTCCAGCGCGGCGAAGATGGTTCGCTGCTCGAACCGATGGAAACCCTCTACGTGGACGTGCCACCGGAGAATCTGGGCGACATTTTGCAATCCATGGCCGGCCGCAAAGCCGAGATCACGAACATGCAGCACAATCCGCACAACGTGTTGGTCGAAGCGGTGATCCCGACGCGCGGCTTGATCGGTTTCGACACCGACTTGGTCAACTTGACCAAGGGCCATGGCATCGCGAGCCATCTCTTCAAGGAATACGCCGCACACAAGGGCGACATCCCGAGCCGCAGCAAAGGTGTGCTCGTCTCCATGGAAGGCGGCATCAGCATGGCCTACGCGCTGGACACCATTCAGGAACGCGGCCGTCTCTTCATCGGACCTCAGGAAGATATTTACGAGGGCATGATCATTGGGGAAAACGCCCGTCCGGACGACATGCCGGTGAATCCCTGCAAGGCCAAAAAGCTGACCAATATGCGCTCGCAAGGTGACGGCAAAGGCATCTCCCTCGCGCCGCCGCTGGTGATGACGCTCGAGCGCAGCCTCGAATACATCGCGCCCGACGAATACGTCGAAGTCACACCAAAGAGCCTCCGCATGCGGAAAAAAATCCTCGACGCCAACCTGCGCAAGCGTGCGACGCCGAAGATGACCCCGTAGAAGCGGACCACCAGGCAGCGTCGCAAGCAGACAAGGGGTTTTCCAGGGAAACCCCTCTGTCTCGATGGTTGGCACGGCTTGCGCTTGCCGGCCTCTCGGCTTGTGATCCGCTCTCGCACGTCTCCGCCCCCGCTGCATCGGCCGTGCTGTGCCCATGACCGGCGTGAACAAGCCCGATGAGGGATTGCATCCCGCGCGACAACCGGATACCTAACTGACCGCATGCCATCCAAACTCTCCCCCGCCGAACTCGCACAAGGACGCACCTGGTATTTTTTGGGAGGGGGGCTTTCTGTGCTGGTCGGGCTTTTTTCCATCGGGCGTCCGGGCATCGCCTCCTTCGCCATCGAGCAATTTCTTGGACTCGTTTTTATCGCGAGCGGCATCGTCCTGTTGCTCTCCGCGATCTTTGGGAAGGCGGAGAAACACCGGGTGCTGGAGTTTGCCTCCTCGGTCCTTCGTCTCCTTGTGGGGATTCTGCTCATCGCCAAGACTCTGAATGGCGTGATCGCCCTCACGCTCATCGTGGCCTCGATCTTTCTGGTGGAGGGAATTTTCGGAGTGATCTTCGCCTGGAAATTTCGCGTGAAAAATCCGGCTTGGATCTGGATCCTGCTCAACGCCCTGACCGCTTTTGTTTTGAGCGGAATGCTGTTTGCGCATTTTCCGTCCGACGCGGCCTGGGCCATCGGGCTCTTGTTCGGCATCAACAGCCTGATCCTCGGCATTTCCCTGATCCTGTTCGCCTTGGCCATGCCCCGGATTGACGAGGTTTAATCCGCGCTGTCCACCTCGAGCGATTCCCGGAAATCGCGCTCCCGCTTCGATGCCCCTTGAGCGGCGGACTCCCGGCCCTCCGCGGCCAAACCAAGGCGCTTGCGCATTCGGACGGCGTCAGTTCTCCGGCGGACACATCGGCCGGCCTTTTATTTGGCGGGGGCGATCAGGCCGCCGCAGCCGGACGCGCGGCCAGGCCCAGCATGAGAAGCGACAGGCCCCAGAAGAGCGAGTTGATGCCGTACAAAAGCCCCAGAATTTGCAAGGATCCGGAGGGCCAATGGGTGTAAACCATTATCCCGAGAACGAGCGCAGCGATGCCGTTGATCAGGGTCCATACCCAACCGGCGTGCCCGCGGATTTTGAAAGAACCCATGATGACCGAAATCCCTTCAACGATCAGAAAGACGGCCAGGATCAAGGTGATCACGGCGAGACCTGAGTCCTGACAACGCAGCAGCACGAGGCCCACCGCAATGCGGATAAGAGCCAGAAACGCATTAAGAACGCGATGCCCCGCGTGCTTGCCGAAAATGGCGAGGACCAGGGAAATCACACCACTGACCAAGGCGATGATTCCCAGGATTTGCACAATGACAAAGGAGAAGAGCAGCGGTGATTCCACGGCGAAAAAACCCACAATGATGGAAATAACTCCCCCGAAGATCAGCCAACCGCGGCTTTGTAAGATGGCTGGGGAGGCGGACGGGGCTGGTGGGTTGGTCATAGGCTCGAAAATGACAGGCCGGGGAACCGATGTCACTTTTTTTCAGGAAGTGTGTCGCGGGCGGAGACAATTCCGACGGGGCCTTTTCCTTGCGGAGACTCGGTCTGGAAACGGGATCAAATAGACATCAAAGGGATTCATTGCGCCCCTGCGGTTCGTCATGCTAAAATGAAGAATCTCCCGATAACCCTGATGTCGCATAGCCTCCATGTGGTCATTTTTTGAAAGTTTTAAAGATCCACGCTGGGGTCATGAACGCCGCTTTCTTTACATTTTTCTCCCGATTATCCTGCTGCTAACGGGAGCTTTCCTTGCAGTTCTCTTATGGGAAAAATCCCTTCCCACTCCAGAGTTTCCGGAAGGGATATCCGCCGCCTCCTCGGGCCTTTCCATCCCACCGCCTCCCATCAAACCGGGCCTCATGGCCACATCGGAACCCATGGCCACAAAGAAACCCATGGCCACATCGGACCCCATCATCACATCACCTCCCGCCGATCTCAGCCGTGGAGAGATCGCCCTCGACAAGGGCGATCTGACCTCGGCCAGGATTTTTCTGTCGAGGGCGCTGACTCAAACGGAAACCAAAGCGCAGGCCTACAACGCGCTCGGATCGCTGGAGGTTTTGGAAAAAAATCCGGAGGAAGCCGTCACGAACTTCACCGAGGCCATTGCCCTTGATGACAGTAATCCCGGGTACTTCTATAATCGCTCCGAAATCCTGCGCCGGGCTGGGCGGCATAAAGACGCCCTGGCCGATCTGCGCAAAGCCAACTCCCTTGCCCCGGCCAATCCTCTCTATAGTAATAAAATTCTCTTGGCGCGATTGGAGGCCGGCGACAGGGAGGCTGTCTTCCGCGAAATACAAACCAACCTCGATCTCAACCTCAGCGCCCGTCAGTCCGATTGGCTGGCCGGGGCCGCCGCGATTGAAATGGAATCCGGGAACACCCATCACTCCCTGGCGTATTTGTGCATGCTGCGCCCGCTGATCCCCGCGCCCGCTTTCCAGATGATCGTGAATGACTCCTTCTTTGATCGCTATCGCGAGAAGGCGGAACTCTCCCGGCTGATCCCGCCGGAACCGGCACCATAAAATCACAGGCCCGGCAAGCGTTTTGCCACTGTTAAATCCGGAGCCCCCGTGTTAGGCAAAATCCGTGGCTAAAAAAATACCTGTCTCCGCCATCCCACCGCCCCTGCAAAGTCCTTTTGCCGGACTCATCTGCGAGGGCTTGCCAGAGAATCCGGCAGAGCCTCCCGCTCCGGCCGCGATGGCAAAAACCAAACCGCCCCGCATCGTCCTGCGCCGTGAGAAAGCCCGCCGGGGCGGCAAGACCGTCGTCGTCGTGAGTCAACTTCCCAGCCATCTCTCTCCTCCCGAAATTGAAAACCTTCTCCGGGCCGCCCGGAAGTCTCTGGGTTGCGGCGGCGCGGTGAACGAGCGGGAAATCGAACTGCAAGGCGACCAACCCGAGCGGGTGCGGGCCTTCTTTGAAAACGCCGGGTTTCACGTTGGCGGCGTGTAGGTTTGCGTCCGTCCCAGGCGGACGAAGTCCTGGACGGACAGGATTTCCCGTTGCCGCCACCGGAGCACTGGTGTAGATGCTCGGTCATGGCCCGCCGTGGAAAAAATTCCATCAAACCTCTCTGGATCGTAACCGCCGTCATTTTGCTGGCAGCGGCGTTTTTTGGATCGCGCTTGTTTATCGCGGCCAACTCCGAACCGTTCCGCACCGTAAACTCGCTTGATGTGAAAGCCTACCTAGACAACGCCAACAGCCTGCGCAGCAACATCTATAAAATCGAAGGCGAGGTGAATGATTCGCTGGGCTGGTCCCCCAGCACGGGCCGCTTGATCGCCGTCAGCGTCAACAAAGGGGCCGATCTTCTTCCCGTCCTGGTGACCACCGACTTCAATCACATCAACATTCAGAAGGGGCAAAAATTTATTTTTATCCTGGAAGTGGATAACAAGGGTATCTTGCGGACCAAGCACCTGATAAAATCATGATACGCCCTCTGGTGATTTTCCTGGCGGCCACGACGGCGGCTCTCGCCCAAGTGCCTGACGCCGCACCCGCGCAACCCGCCGCCCAGCCAGCCGCGGGGTCCGGCAATGGGGGTTCCCCCAATGGAAACTCCGCGAACTCCGGCGGAGGCTCCAGTTTTCTCGGAAAGGACATGCCGTTTTTCAGTCCCGGCAGCGAAATCGTCACGTGGGACGGCAAGAACTGGAACATCAATAATAACCGGGTTTTTGAAGCGCGTTTCGAAAAATTCCTGAACGCGCCGCCTTCCACCGCCGAATCGGATCGGGAATACCAGGCAACCCTCCAGCGCATCATGGAGAAACTGACTCCGGGAAAAATCACCCCCCAGGATATGGATGAGGCCTTCCGGCTGCTGACCACAGCCGCGCAATTTTCCGATGATGCCAAACTCTGCGATTCCATCGCCAATCAGGTTTATTCCTCATGGTTGGCCAAGAAAAACAACGCGCGCCTCTCCGCCGCCAATACCAGCCTCGAATTCGAACGCAAACGCCTTGAATGGAACGCCAAGGTGACCGCCGAGGGAAGCCGCCTCGATGCCCCGGGCAGCAAAGCGGACGGAATGGCGGCGGAGTGGACGAAGCAGCAACAACTCAAGCGCGACATGGAGATGCAGCCCCTCCTCACCAGGCTGGCCGAAATCACCGCACTGCTGAAAACGAACCAGCTCAAAAGCGAAGTGGCGGAACTTCAGATCAAAATCGAATTCCAGGCTCTGATCGTTCAGCATTTCCTGCAAAGGCGTTTCCAGCACGCCATCATCGGGACGCGCTTTTACCGCAGCATTTTCGCCGATGGCGACAGTCAGCTCCGGGTGGGCGAGGACGCCAAAAGCCTCTTCGCCAAGACCACCGGCCTGCCGCCCACCATGGGGACGGTGGATTCACTGGCCAATGAGATCATCCGCGATGTGCGCGAAGGCGTTCAGGCCTTCAAATTTCTTCTCGAAAAGGACGAGATGGAAAGCGCCTCAAAGCGCCTGGCCGAGACGTTCATCATCGGCGAATATCTCCCGGAAATCCGCACCCTCAACCGCGACGACAAACGTAAAGCCCTCGCCTTCGTGCAAAAAACCAACCAGCTCATCAGCGCCTTGGAGGTCAAAGACTACACTCTGGCCGAAACCCTCGTCGGGGAGTTGAAAGTCACCGCAAAGGACGTGGACACCTCCAAACCCACCGCCGCGATTGAAACGGCCAGGCAGGTTTCCGCCATGCACATCGCCAAGGCACGCAATGCCGCCGTCAGCGGTGACAAGGAAAGCCTGGAAACCGAACTGAAGGCCGCCATGGAAATCTGGCCACGCAATCCCGCCCTGACCGAGGTTTCGAAAATGATTTTCTCGCAGGCCGATGTCCAATCCCGCGCCTTGGTGGATTTCGACCAGTTGCTCAGCCAGAAAAATTACCGGCAGATTTTCGATGACAAGATGCGCTTTATCGCCGCGACCTCGATGTATCCGGAAAAACAGGAAGAACTCCGCAAAGTGCTGGACGACATGCAAGTCATCGAAACCGCCATCATTCAAGCCCAGGAAATTGAAAAACGCAGCAACTATGCCGGAGCCTGGGAAAGCGCCGAAAAAGCTTTTCAGAAGTATCCGAATGACAACAAGTTGAATCAAGTCCGCGCCAACCTCACCATCGAAGCTTCCGAATTTGTCCAAGCTCTCAAAAAAGCCCAGGATCTGGAGGGGAAAAATCAGCCCGGGTCGAGCCTGTCCTGGTACTTGAAGGCGTGGAATAAATATCCGCAAAGCGAATTCGCCAAAGAGGGCGTCGAGCGGCTAACCAAGGAAGTTCTGCCCGACGCCACCTGATCGCTTTTCTGCTGGACAAAGTCGCAGAATGCGGCTATTCATAAGGATCATGAAAAAATCAGGGGCAATCTTAGGGGCAATTGTGCTTCTGTCGTTCGGGACACCTCAGGCACATGCTGTCGTCATCGTAACGGCTGATTACCCGATGAACGAAGTCAAAGGCGGACCGAAGGCCACTGATAAAGGACAGCTTTCCCAGTTGGTTTCGCTCTATGAAAACGACGTCGCCCTTATGGCTAATTCGGATAAAGATTATTCGAAAGCTATCAGCGAAGCAAAATCGGATCCAGCCGTTGAAGCGGAATTGCAAAAACTGGCCGGCACGCTGACTCTGGAATCGCTGGCCGATGCGGTCGCCACGCTGGTCAAGGCCACACCTGAAAATTCGCTCGTCATTATGGCTTCAGCCGTCAATTTGATGGCTAATCTTGAGGGTGGCCTCTCGACGGAAAACCGGGTTGTTCTTGGCAAAGCCGCTCTTCTCGCTATCCCCGATGGCACAGAAAAATCTGCATTTTATGCCGCGTTGATCGTTGGCGTAGCCGCCAAGGGCCAGGAACAAGCCGACATCACCAAAACCGTTATTACCCTTCGCAACTTTTCCCTTAGTGACTTGCCAGAAAGCAAATTAGTGGACGGCGCCGGCATTCTCGATGCGGCCCTTGTTAAGGAAGGCATCCTCACGCCAATCGCCGCCACAGAGGCATTTGTGGCTCTGGCGCAAACATTTAATAACACCCCCGCGGGCGAGGTCCCTCTGGGTGCAATCCCGGCGGACGATGTATCCACCGGCGATCAGGGTGTCACCAATACGGGACCGTCAACCGGTGGTGCCAGCGGAGGAAGCGGCGGCGGCGGCGGCAACCCAACCCCTACGCCAACGCCAACCCCTGCACCCACCCCGGTTTCATAATAACCGGCGCGGCCCGTTGGCGGAGAGCGGTCCTATTTGGGAGTGTCTTCCAGGGAGGCGATCTGTCTCCAGAGTTCAAGTTCACGGCTGGAGGGATTGACCGGAAGGTTCACTTGAACCATCGCGTAAAAATCTCCTCGCGTGCCCCCCTTGTGAGGAAGTCCGCGTCCGGGTAGTCGAAACTTGCGGCCATTTTGAGCACCGGATGGAATATGGATTTTCGCCCTGCCGTCCAAGGTGGGAATTTCCACATCACAACCCAGAACCGCACCATGCGCAGGAATTTCCAGATCGTAGTGCAAATCCTCCCCCTTGACCTCAAACTCGGGGTGTTTCTCAAATTTAATACGGAGATATAAATCCCCGGCCTTTGCCCCGCCGCCGCCGGAACCTCCCTGCCCCGCCAGACGAATACGCTGGCCGTCATGAACCCCCTTTGGAATTTTAACGGTGTACGTCTGAATCTTTCCGGAATCCCCCCGGCGAAAGGAAATCTGCCGCGAAGAGCCGCGCAAAGCATCTTCGAGGCTCACCAGAATATCTGCCTCCACATCCTGCCCCCGCATCGGAGCCTCTCCATAATCACCCCCCGAAAAACCACGGCCGCCGCCGCGGCGCGCTCCGAACATCTGTTCAAAAAAATCGCTGAAGCCAGTGCCGCCGAAATGATAGTCCGTTTCACCCTGCCCGAAACCACCATATCCCTGCGGCCTGCCCCCTCCGGGTGGAGCTTGCCCCCCGCCCTGTTGCCAGTTTGCGCCGTAATCGTCGTATTTCTTCCGCTTTTCCGGATCGCTTAAAACTTCATAAGCCTCGTTGAGTTCCTTGAATTTTTCCTCAGCCGATTTTTTATCCTCGGCCGTATCCGGATGGAACTTGCGGGCCAGTTTGCGGAAGGCACTTTTGATCTCATCCTGCGAGGCCGTTTTCGACACTCCCAGGGTTTCATAATAATCGCGAAATTGGACAGGCATGCGCTATCTGGCAACTCTCACCGCTTAAGCGGAAACGTTCAACATTCAAGTTGGACACGGTGCGAGATTTGAGAGTTGAGCGTTGAAAGTTGGGCGCTGAAAGTTCAAACTCACGGCTTCCATGCTCGACATCCGTCTGCTCCGCGAACAACCCGATTTCGTCAAAGCCCGCCTCGCCACCAGAAAGCCCGGCCTGGCCGAAGGTGTGGATGCGGCCCTTGCCCTTGACGCCGATCGCCGCGCCGCCGAAACCCGTCTGCAAACTCTGCAAGCCGACCGCAACCGCCTCAGCAAGGAAATCGGACGCTTGCGGGCCGGAGGAAATGATACGGCCGCACTGGAAGCGCAGTCCAAATTGCACGCGGCGGAAATGCAGGCCCTCTCCGAACAAGGCACCGTGCTGGAAGAAAAACAGCGCACAGCCCTGCTCTCCCTGCCCAACCTGCCCCAAGAGTCCGTGCCGGCGGGGACGGACGCGGCGGACAATCCTCTTGTGCGCGAATGGGGTGAAAAACCCGCTCTGAAAAATCCGCAAGACCACCTCGGCATTGCCACCAGACTTAAACTCCTCGACTTCGACCGGGCCGCCAAAATCAGCGGGAGCGGATTCGTTTGCTACACCGGCGGCGGCGCAAGACTGGAACGCAGCTTGATCAACTTTCTGCTCGATCTTCATACCCGCGAACATGGCTACACCGAAATCAATCCTCCGCATGTCGTCCGCTCCGAGGCCTTGATCGGAACCTCGCAGCTTCCGAAGTTTGAGGACCAACAATACCGCCTGGCCGACGACGACCTCTACCTCGTCCCGACCGCCGAGGTTCCAGTGACCAACCTCCATCGCGAGGAAATCCTCGCTCCCGACACCCTGCCGATCAAATACGCAGCCTACACGCCCTGCTTCCGCCGCGAGGCCGGGTCGGCCGGTCTCGGCACGCGGGGGTTGATCCGCATGCACCAGTTTGACAAGGTGGAGTTGGTCAAAATCTGCCGTCCGGAACACTCGGATGCCGAACTCGAATCGCTGACCGCCGACGCGGAACGCGTCCTGCAAATCCTTGGCCTGCATTATCGCGTGGTGGAGCTTTGCACCGGAGATCTCGGTTTTGGCTCGGCCCGAACCTATGACATCGAAGTCTGGTCCCCGGGACAAAATGCCTACCTGGAAGTTTCAAGCTGCTCAAACTTCGAGGAGTATCAGGCCAGGCGTATGAATCTTCGTTACAAAAGCGAAGAGGGGAAAAACCGCTTCTGCCACACCCTCAATGGCTCGGGCACTGCGCTCGCCCGGCTTTATGTCGCCCTTTTGGAAAATGGTCTTCAGCCCGATGGCTCGGTCAAACTCCCGGAGCCGCTACACGCCTATTTTGGGGCCGCCTCGATTGAATGATCTGCCCGCCAGGCTGTCGCACGCACTCACCGCGTATCCGCCACAAAAAAAATATCTCATCGGCGTGTCCGGCGGTCGCGACTCCATGGTGCTCCTCCATGCACTTCACACCCTGGGTTACCGCAAGCTGATTGTCTGCCATCTCAATCACGGCTTGCGCGGCGCATCTTCCCGAGCAGACGCCACGTTGGTCCGCAAGGCTGCAGCCCGGCTCGGCCTCGATTTTGAATCCTCCAAGGCAGCGGTGAAACCATTCGCCCTGAGTCAAAAACACTCTCTCGAAGCCGCCGGCCGCGAACTACGCTTTACCTTCTTCACCCGATGCGCGCGAAAACACCGGTGTCCACGCATCCTCCTCGCCCACCATGCCGACGACCAGATCGAGACAGGCCTGTTTAATTTCCTGCGGGGCACCGGAGCGGCCGGCATCGCCGGAATCAAACCGGTCTCGCGCAGAGCGGGCCTCGAAATTATCAGGCCTCTGCTCGGCCTGTCGCGCGACGAAATTTCCGCCTGCGCCATGGAAAAAAAAATCCCCTGGCGCGAGGATGCCAGCAACACCAGCCGGACCCATACCCGCAACCGTCTGCGGCACGATATCCTTCCCGCCATCACCAAGGCACTTGGGACATCCTATCGGACCGCAATTTTGCGCGCGGCGGAAATTTTGCGCGAAGAGGATGCCTGGATGGAATCGCTCGTTCCGCCCGTGACAAAACGGCTTTCCTGCAAAGAGCTGCTCGTGATGCCGGAAGCCTTGCGCCGGCGCACCGTTCTGCGCTGGCTGAAAAAACACGGCGTGCCGGAAGCGGGTTTCCAGGAAACCATCCGGACCCTTTCCCTCCTCAACGACGGCAGCGGACCGGCCAAGGTCAGCCTGCGCGGAAATTTTCAGGCGCGACGACGGACGGGGGAAATTTTTCTGGAAAGAGCCCCGTCATGATACTGCGTGAAGCCCTCAAGGTAGCGGGTCAGGCTGTACGGGCCAATCTCTTGCCGGGGTTGCTCCTCCAGACCTTGATGGCTATTTTTTTATCCCTCTATTTCCTGCACGATGGCACAAGGGTTTTTTTCGGCCATGTCGCCAACTTCAAAGAGGAATGCGGTTACGGTTTCGCCTTTTTTTCCTTCGTGGTTTCCTCTGCGGTTCTGCCGGAAATTCTCCGCATCGCATTTTTTCAGGGAGGAAAACCAAACCGCGCAAACCTGTGGATTTTTTTCACCGGCGCACCCGCCTGGGGCTGCATGGGCATGCTGGTGGACCTTCTCTATCGCAGCCAGGCCCTGTGGTTTGGCACGGGAAACGATTGGCAAACCATTCTGGCCAAAGTCGCGGTGGATCAATTTCTCTTCGCCCCTTTTCTCAGCAATCCTTTGCTGATCGCCTATTTTTCCTGGCGAGATGCCGGTTATCGTTCCGGTACCTTGCGCCGCATCCTGCGACCGGGCTCTTTCGTGAAGAATAACTTTACCGTTCTGGTTGCAGGCTGGTGCATTTGGATCCCCGGCGTTAGCCT
>Ga0114978_10002015_pt1 | contig 16956 bp, 10 predicted proteins | sample S_140212_EF_Meta_FD_87027 | JGI IMG/M metagenome (GOLD analysis project Ga0114978, IMG submission 87027) | Freshwater microbial communities from Lake Simoncouche, Canada to study carbon cycling - S_140212_EF_MetaG | ecosystem: Environmental > Aquatic > Freshwater > Lake | place: Lake... | reverse complement strand
GCGATGTCGAATACCAATATTACAAGCATTTGGTGGATGGCAAAGAAACCGACGACGGGGATGGGGAAGACGGGGACGAAGACGAAGGCCGCCCAGCACGCTCGCCCCGCGGCAAATTCAATGAACGCAGCGTTCGGAACAAGCCACCCATTCAAGATATTTTGAAGCGGGGAAGCGAAGTCCTCGTCCAAGTGATCAAGGGGGCCATCGGATCCAAAGGGCCGACCCTTTCCACCTATGTCAGTATCCCCGGACGGTATCTCGTTTTGATGCCCGGACTCCAACGAGTCGGTGTCAGTCGTAAAATTGCTGACGATGATGCCCGCAAGCGGCTGAAGCGAATTCTCCGTGACCTGAGTCCCCCCGAAGGGCTGGGATTTATCATCCGCACAGCAGGGGTCGATCGTTCGCAGGCCGACTTGCAACGCGACTTGAACTATCTCTTGCGGTTGTGGAAGGTGATCGTCAGTCGCGTCAAAAAATTCCCGGCTCCCGTCGATATCTATGAAGAAAGTGACATGATTACCCGGACCATCCGGGATATCTACACCTCGGAAATTGACGCGATCTGGATCGATGAACCCCGGGCTTACGAACGGGCGTGCGAGTTTATGAAGATCGTCCTCCCCCGACACGTTGATCGTGTCAAGCTTTACGAGGGGAAAGAGCCGATCTTCCAGCAGCACGACATCGAGCAGGAAATCACCCGCATCCAAAGCCGACATGTTCCTCTGAAGGGTGGGGGATCAATCGTGATCGACCAGACCGAGGCACTGGTTGCGATCGATGTGAACAGCGGAAACTTCCGGATTGATGACGATGCCGAAGAAAATGCCTACCAAGTCAATCTGCGCGCCGCAGAAGAGATCAGCCGACAGATTCGACTGCGAGATCTGGGGGGGGTGATCGTGAACGATTTCATCGATATGCGAGACGAGCGGCACCGACGTGGTGTCGAACGAGCCTTGCATAACGCCGTCAAACGGGATCGGGCTCGGACCAAAATCCTGCACATCAGTCCATTCGGCCTGATTGAAATGACTCGACAACGGATTCGTCCTTCACTACGCCGATCGGTCTATGAAGATTGTCCTTGTTGCTCGGGAACGGCTCAGGTCAAAACCGCCGAAAGCATGTCGATCGATGTCATGCGGTTGTTGATGTCGCACGCGAACCGGGACGATGTTTCGAAAGTGACCGTCGAAGTTCATGAGCGCGTTGCGGCGTTTTTGAATAATCGCAAGCGAAAGGATATTACGCAACTTGAAGATACGTATGATGTTTCGGTCACAATTGACACCAAAGTGGGTGTCGGGCCCGAGCACCTCAAGTTCCATTGTTCGAATGCCGTGGGGACCGAAGTCAGAATTCTTCTGAACCCGGACTCGAAATCGAAAGCCTAAATCGATATCCTGTACCTCCCCACCTGCTTTGGATCGCCAAAGCAGGTCCGTCAGTGGGCTGCCTGAAACAACGGGTTGCCTGAAATTTGGGTCCATGCTTTCAAGGTCGATGCTATGTTTGCAGTGTTTGAAGACGGCGGTCGTCAGTTTCGAGTCAAGTCAGGCGATGTCTTGGCTGTGGATTACCGAAATGACGTGCAGGACGGTCAGGCAATCACGTTTGACAAGATTTTGCTTGCCAACGGCGGCGGTCCCAGCATTGTTGGACAGCCGGTGATTTCCGGAGCCACCGTGACCGCCGAGGTCGTTACGGCCCTGTTAAAGGGGCTCAAACTGGAAATCCAAACGTTTCATCGCCGAAATGCGTCGAAGCGTCATACCGGTCACCGACAAAAATATACACGCGTGAAAATCACAGGGATTACCGTTCCGAATCTCACCGTTGTTGAGCGACCTGTGGCTCCTGCAACAACCTGATTGTTGGCGGACCAAGGTTCATTTTAGAGGTCATTCCACGCGGAACGATTTATCGTTCCGCGTTTTTTTGCTGCGCATTGAGCGATCGCTCGGAACGCTCGTCTTTGGGGACCGCTGTTTGCCGGTCAATTTGCCAGACGGTTTTCCAGATCAAATGGGACCTATGTTCCCGCGGGAGCCTGACCAGGTTTCTTCGTAGAGGAACCCCGCTCATTGAGATCCATCCCCTTGTTCTCGGCGAGTCTGGCTTTGACGAGCTTTCGTACCAGAGATGCGGGGAGCGGCTGGTCTGGAAAAAAGCGGATCGTCCCTTTGCTCGTTCCAAAATCTTGGACCTCATTCGCGAACTGATCGAGGATTGAGGCACTCATCAGGTACAGGGCACAGTGCTTGGCTGTCGCACCGAACCCCACCAGCATTCTCGGATTGCGGAACGCCGGAATCCCGTAACTGATGCACTCTTCCGCCAGGGGGGCCGCCGCATGGATCGTTTTTCGCAGCTTTTCAAGTGCCACTCGCTGATCATCACGCACGCCAGCCAGGTACTGATCAATGGTGGTCGGCTTCACTTTGCTCATTTTGTAAACTCTTTCCCAAACATCACGGGATCTGGTCCAAAGAGAGTCCCGCGAAACAAAAGTCGTTGAAATTGGCTGAAAATCAGCAGCGTTCCGGTAAGTCCATGGAATCCTGCAGTCGATTCCTGAATCTCACCCGTTTCAAAAAAGGCAAAAATTGTGAACCATGAATCAAACGAATCGCGCGAAGAGCACGCGAAGAGATTTTCAGATTCAGAAAACTGAAAACTCATTTCTTCAGCCTCAGCGAATAAAGCCGTTTGTCGGTTCGAATCAGCAGACGATCACCCGCAATCGCGGGTGTTGATAGGCAGATTTCGTCATCAGCGAGGCTGTTGGTATGCAAAACCTCAAACTTGTCCCCCGCTGCAATCACACTACAAACGCCATCTTCATCCAGGCAAAAAATCTTTTTCCCGTAACTCCAGGGGGACGCGGTGAAAGCACTGCCCCGTTGCAATCGCTGACCTTCGTACAGCGTGGCTCCGGTTTGAGCCTCGTAACAACCAACCGTTCCCCGGTCATACAGAATGAACAGGCGTCCCTGGTCAACGAGCGTTGTCGGATTGTACGGAGCAATTTTTTGGCTGGACCAGGCGATAAACGGATTGCTGGTTTCCCCTTTCGCCAGCGTTAAGTCACCAATTGCCCCTGGTTTGATCGCATACAGGGCTTTCACCGGGTCCAGCACATAGCCCGAACTGATGTAGAGCAGTCCATCGGCCACATAGGGGGTCGCGATCGTGATACTCGACATTCCCTTCAAAGACCAGATCAGCTTCCCCTGCTGGTCGTAGCTGCGAACAGCACCCGTTCCCGCCGTCACGATCTCAGTCGTGTCACCATGTACCCAGACGAAGGGGGTTGCCCAATTGCTTTTTTCCTCACGATCGATCGACCAGAGCAAACTTCCCGACCGCTTATCCAGGCTCGACAGCGACGATTTTTCGTCATTATCCGAGACGTAATACAGGGAATTCCCGTGCAAAACCGGTGAGGCTGCCGTTCCCCAGCCGAAACGGGTGGGCCGCGAGGGGAGGAGATAATTCCAAACTTCTTGACCCTCAAAATCGAAGCAGAAAATGCCAACATTCCCGAAACAAACATAGACCCGCTCACCATCCGTGACCGGTGTTTCCGAGGCATAACTGTTTTTTAGATGGATCGAGGTGGTTGGAGCCCCCTTTTTCACAGTTCGCTCCCAGACGAGATTCCCCGTTTCGAGCTCTAGACAGAGCACCTTCCACTCATGAATCGTGGACGAGGGTTGCGGACGGTCACCGCCGAAGTACAGCCCTTTTTTCAGCGGCTCGGTCTCACCCGAATTCACGACCGTCGACAGGAAAATCCGATTCCCCCACACGACCGGTGACCCCCAGCCACGGCCGGGAAGTTCACTTTTCCACTCCACGTTTTCAGTCGCAGACCAGCGATCAGGAAGGCCTTTGTTTGCCGAGACCCCTGTGGAGTCTGCGCCACGAAACTGGGGCCAGTTGCTGGTGTTTTCTGCAGCCTGAATCGTCATGACCCCCATGAATAACAGGGTAAACATCGGCATCAGGGGGCTCGCGTGCGTGATTCGACAAAACATCGTGGAACCTTCGTTCAAAATCATTTTGTGGCTGGTGAGACAGGAATCATGGCTGCAATTCTCGTTTTCAACAAGACTACCGCTGTGTTGTCATAGTTTACCGCACAATAATCGAGTCTACTGCTGCCGTTACCAATCAAGAACTTCATTCCAGGAATCAACCGACTTGACGGAAGTCGGGCTTGCGAAATGGTCGTGTGGTGATGACACTAGCAAAAGAATCTCCGCGATGCTGCGAAGTTCTGTTCGGGTTCCCCTTTGATCATTTTCAATGGATGGTCAGGAGTTTGTCGCTGAAATCATGAATGTGTTGCGTCGCAAGCCTCAATCAAAATGTCCGCTCTATCTCACTGACGAGGAACGAGGCGGTTTGCGCGCAGCGGGTCGCTTCAATGCGGAATTGATGGATTATGTTCGCCCGTTCGTTAAAGCAGGGACGACGACTCTCGATCTCGACAAACTCGTGTACGAATACACGATGGATCACGGTCATATTCCTGCCTGTCTCGGCTACAAGTCGTATCCGAACAGCCTGTGTACCAGCGTGAATGAAGTCGTCTGCCATGGCATCCCCAATAAGATGCCACTGCGCGAGGGTGACATTATCAACGTCGACTTGACCACCATTGTCGATGGCTGGCACGGTGATTCGTCTGAGACGTTTCTCATCGGACAGGTTTCCGCCGAGGCCCGACGCCTGGTTCAACTGACGTTTGAATCGTTGTATCTGGGGATCCAGGCGATACAACCGTTCGGGAAAATTTCTGATATCGGTCAGGCGATTGAGACCTTCGCGCGGAAGCATGGCCTGTCGGTGGTCCAGGAATATCAGGGACACGGTCTTGGCCGCGAATTTCATCAGGAACCAGGAGTCCCGCATTACGTGCCGCGGACGGGTGTCGCTCAGGTGGTGATCGAGCCGGGAATGTGCTTCACGGTCGAGCCGATGTTGAATATCGGAACTTGGCGAACCATGCTGGATTCGCGAGACAAATGGACCGTCAGAACGATGGACCTGTCGTTGTCGGCACAGTTCGAGCATACGATCCTGGTCACCGAAACCGGTACCGAAATTTTGACCGTGACCAAGAATGGCCCCCAAGTCGGACATCAGTTCTAAGCGGTGTCACTCGGTCGGCAAAATAATTTCGTACAGATCCACCTGCTGGACTTCATCGCTGCAGACCCGTTTCCAGCGAAGTCGCGTCAAGGGGTGTGCCTGGGCTTCCTCGCGAGTCCCAAAGCTCCTTTTCATCATCACGAATCGGGCGCCGCTCTCGTTCAATCGCTTCAGCCCTGAATTCTCGTTCGAGTAATCCGGAAACCGAGGCTGGTGATCGTTCGCCCCCTGTTTTCCCTTGCGCTGAAACGAGGCGAATCCATTGCGCAGATCGAGATAGGGTTTGGGGAAAAACCCGGAATACCCATTCACCAGCGGTCGACCGTGGAATGTTCCCCAATACATCCAGGTGGTCGTCTCTTCGTAATCCCTGGTCAGCGATCCCGCAGGGAAGGGGAGGCAGGCAAGAGCTCCCACGGGTTCGCTGTGATCACGTAACCACATGACCCAAGCGGGCAGGGGTTTTGCCGCAGGAACCGCATACAGTCGCGAAGCAGGGGGGATCGCCTCGAAAGTGATCAGTAAGCTAAAGACAACGACCGGAAACGCACAGGGGGACCACCGCCACCAGTTGCTGCCAAACCCGCAATCCGAATTGACCCCCATCAACTCCAACCCCTTTGCCGGTTGCGATCCTAGCTTCAGGGGCGGTCGTCGCCCCCAGCGAGTCGGATTGAACAGCTCGATCGCTTCCAGACTGAGCCAGACGATGGCGAGCTGTACAAAAATCGCGAAACGGAAGGGACTGCGAATGAGCGAAAATCCGGGGACATACTGTTGGAGCAGGCTGTACGGTACGGCCTCTCCGATCAATGGCAAACTGGCAGAAAGTCGCACGGTGGGACCCAGAGACAGTCCGAACGCCATCGCACCGAACAGCAACGCAAACAACCCCCACCGCCGGCGCTGAGGATTCGCACAGGCAACAAGAAATCCCAGCGGAGCCATCATAGTCTTGAACCACCCCGCTCCGAGCGTCCAGACCTGGGCCCGATCGACTTCCGGAAATTCCAGCCACGACATCAGACTCGCCCAAGGGAGATTTGTGTAGTCTCGCCAATGCGCCGAGAGACTGAAGACAAGTTCCTCTGTGCGAGCGGTTTTCCAGTGATGTTCACTGGCCAGCGTCTGCTGCATCGCGGCAAACGGACCAATCATCAGGCCGGACAGTAGCGCCGCCACGGCAACGTGATACCAGAACGATTGGGTGAGCAGTCGCTGATTCCAGAAGCAGATCGAACAGGGGACCAGTAGGAGCGTCAGAAAGAGCCCCCAGTAATTACAGAGCCAATAGGTTAAGCCATAGGCAAGTCCCAGCCGAACTCCCACGAGTCGGTTCCTCCAGCATGGCCCCGATAATCGTGAGGGGGATGCTGCTGATGAACTCGGATGAGTCTCGGCCTGACTGGCCTCTTCGTCGGCATCGGCTGGGGCATTTGCCGGGGCTGGTTCGTATCCGAACAAATCCAGCATGGCCAGCAATGTCCAGTGGATTCCGCATAAGGTTGTTAATTGAACGACGCCAAACTGCCAGATCGCAAACGGAAGAATTTGCGACATCACGCCACCACAAAATGCCAGCCACGGACGATGCCCCAGACGCCGGAATAACTGATGAGCACTCAATCCATTCAGGGTCAGAATCAGCAATTGATAGATGTTATAGGCCAACACCCGATTCCCTGTGGCCCATACGAGGGGAGCCACAATCAGCGAGGTCGGCTGCGTTTCAGAAAAGGGGAACGTCTTTTCCGTCGGGTAAAAGAGAGGAGCATCCCAATAGTGCTGAAACCCGTGTTGCGCCCGATCGGCATTCCACCAGACCGTCCAAAGATTCAACATCGGCACCGTCGCGTCCTCTTCGCGACCGTACGAAATGTGGGTCGTCAACGAACCGACCAGTCGCCACTGGATGAGGAGCGTAATGGCAACATACAGCCAGAACCAACGCCCGTTATTGGTCTGATTCCTGCTGGAAATGTCGTTGCTGGGGTCACAAGCGATCATCGTCACGCGTGGATTGTCATCGATTGGCAATTCGAGTGATCCCCGCTTTCCGCAGAACTTCAGACAGAACCATTACGACGATCGGTCGCGCGCAGGCATCCAGCTCGGTAGGCATCCGCCATCGCGAGCGGAATCGCTGCTTCGGCCAGCACCACCTTCGCTTGGTTCTCGACAGTGAGTGCCTTCATTTCCTGCTCGGCCGCAACCGCGCGAGCCCGGCGTTCTTCCGCCTTGGCGCGGGCAATTCGCATGTCGGCTTCCGCCTGATCCGCCTGTAGCCGGGCTCCAATATTGTCACCCACGTCGATATCCGCGATATCAATCGAGACGATCTCGTAGGCGGTCTGAGAATCAAGCCCCTTGGCCAGCACTGTTTTGGCAATCAACATCGGATTTGCCAAAACTTCATTATGTGTGTTACACGAACCAATAGCCGAAACAATCCCCTCACCGACCCGAGCCACAATCGTATCTTCTGTGGCACCGCCGACCAGTTGTGCCAGATTGGTTTTCACCGTCACCCGCGCCCGGGCCTTGAGCTGAATTCCGTTTTTGGCGACGCCGTCGAGTGTTGTCCGTCCGAAAGATTTGGGGTCGGGACAATCGATAATTTTCGGATTCACGCTGGTTTGGACCGCCTCGAGCACATTTCGGCCCGCCAGATCGATTGCCGACGCTGTGTCCCAGTTCAAGTTAATCCGTGCCCGATGTGCCACGATTAAGGCCCGTACGACCGCTTTAATATTGCCACCCGCCAGGTAATGGGCTTCCAGACGCTCGGTGGTGATGTCTTTCAAGCCCGCCTGCACACACATAATCTTGGCATCCACGATCGCGGTCGGATTCACTTTCCGCAGCGACATGAACAACAGTGCAAAGGGACCGATCCGAGCCTTCGTCACAAAGGCACGCAGCCATAATTTAAAGTACGCGGCGAAGATTGCCATCATGACAACCACAATCAACACGACAAAACCAATTCCGACAATCATCAGGATTCGAATCGTATCTGCGTTCATCTGAAGATCTTTCTCAGAGCAGTTCTGTCATAAGGAGAATGGCGGATCACGCTTTCAGTTGTGCTGCAAGCTCTCGCGTCATCAAAAATCAGGCTGCAGAGCCCGATTTTCTGCCAAGCCCGATCTTCCACATCTGTTAACGTTGTCCGTCGCGTTTTATCCGTCCCCCGTATTGTACGGCGCATTTTGACACAGGTCGAGCGACTGTTGAAGTTTGCCTGCTAATCGGCATCAATTTCGGGGAAATCCGAGTACGATCTCCCGGCGAGGATGATTAAACTATCGGAAGAGGTCAAACTGGAAAATCCAGCAACCTGATCACAGCACCTTACTGGATGGCCTGATGAAACAGACACTGATTTTCGCGGTGATCGGAATCACCTGCTTCACCCGCTTCACCGCCGCCGAGGGGGTAGATCGCGTTTCTTTTAATCGCGACATCCGCCCGATTTTGTCGGATGCCTGCTTTCAATGTCATGGTCCCGACGACAAGCAGCGAAAGTCGGGCCTCAGGCTGGACCTTCAGGATTCCGGACGGAAGCCTGCCGAGTCGGGTGCGATCGCGATCGTTCCGGGGCATCCTGAAACGAGTGAACTGGTGCAGCGGTTGGTTTCGACCGATGAGAATCTGAGTATGCCCCCCAGAAAATCGGGCAAGAAGCTCACCGCGGCTCAAATGGAACTGCTCAAACGCTGGATCGCCGAAGGGGCCGAGTATCAGGGACACTGGGCTTTCATCCCTCCCGCGAGCCCCACCGTTCCCGCGGTCAGTGACCCGCGTCACGAAATCGTGAATCCCATCGATGCTTTTGTTCGGTCCCGGCTCGGTCCGGCAGGACTCACCCCCGCACCCGCCGCCGACAAGTCCACATTGATCCGCCGAGTCTCGCTCGATCTGACCGGGCTTCCGCCGACACCCGCCGAAGTTGAGGCCTTCCTCCAGGATCACTCACCCGATGCTTACGAAACCGTCGTCGACCGATTGCTGCAGTCGCCGCGGTATGGTGAGCGGATGGCTCAGCAGTGGCTCGACTTTGCCCGCTATGCCGACAGCAATGGTTTTCAAATCGACAGCAGTCGTTATCAATGGCCCTGGCGCGATTGGGTGATCAACGCGTACAACAACAATCTTCCCTTCGATCAATTTACCATCGAACAACTGGCGGGTGATCTGTTACCGAACCCTACGCGATCACAGATCGTGGCCACCGGCTTCAATCGTAATCATCGACTCAATGGGGAAGGGGGACTGATCGCCGAAGAATGGCGCGTCGAGACCGTCATTGATCGCGTGGAAACCACGGGAATGACTTGGCTGGGCCTCACCTTCAACTGTTGCCGCTGTCATGATCATAAGTACGACCCCATCACGCAGCGCGAGTTCTATCAATTCTTCGCCTTCTTCAACAACGTGGCCGAAAGCGGAACACTGCAGGGAGAATCGCAGAATACCGAGCCAGTCGTAACCGCCCCCACCGCCGAGCAGGAACTCGCCATCGCGGCACTCGACGAAAAAATCCAAGCCGCCGAAATTCGCGTCACCAGCGAATCCGGCAAACTGGCAGAGTTCATCGCCAAGTGGGAGCCTGACTTTAAAGCAAAGTTGTCCGACAAAAATGGAACGGTCTGGAACCCACTCTCGCCCACACGCGTCGCCTCAGAGCGGGGTGCGACCCTAACAAAACTGGCCGACGGTTCCTATCTCGCCAGCGGCGAAAATCCGAATCATGACGTCTACACCATTACCGCCCCACTCCCCGTCGGATCCTTCAGTGGTTTATTACTGGAATGTCTGCCCGATGCGAGTTTGCCGAATCAAAGCCTGGGTCGATATTCGAACGGCAACTTTGTCTTGAGCGGAGTCGAGGCCGAAATCAGGGCACCCAGCCTGGCCGAATCTCGGGCCGCTCGGTTCGCCAAAGCCGAAGCAACCTATTCGCAGTCGGGTTGGGGGATTGGTCTGGTGCTCGATGATGTCGCCGGTAACGGCTGGGCCGTCGATGGCCCCACCCGTCGCGATCCGACCTCGGCGATGTTTCTCTTCGACGGACCGATCACTGTCCCCGAACAGGCCACGGTGATCGTTCGCCTCAAACAAGAAGCACTCGGCATGCATAATATCGGCCGCTTCCGCTTGTCGTTCACCTCGCTCCCACCGGGGACAGTGACGCTCGACGGAGCCAAATTCCCCGAAAGCCTCAAAGCAATTCTGGATCTGGCGGCTGACAAACGTTCGGCTACGGAAAAGGTCGAGCTAGAAACGTTTTTTAAGGCAAACGTCGATAGCCCCTTCCGTCATGCCGAGTCTGCGGTCGCGACACTCAAGAAACAACGGATGGACCTGGTCGCCAGCGTGCCGAACGTCATGGTGATGAAAGAAGCGGGGCCGCGCGAGGCTTTCATTTTGACGCGCGGTGAATACGACAAACGGGGCGAACCCGTGACCGCCAGTCTTCCCTCCATTTTCTCCGCACCCGTCAACGCAACACCTCTCAACCCGGCACTAATTCAGCCCGGGCCACTCAATCGATTGGATCTTGCCAAGTGGATTGTCAATCGGTCCAATCCCCTCACCGCACGCGTCTGGGTCAATCGGGTCTGGGAGAAGTTTTTTGGAATCGGTCTGGTCAAAACGTCGGAAAATCTCGGGTCGCAGTCCGAGTTTCCCTCACACCCCGAATTGCTGGATTGGCTGGCCCTCGAATTCAGCCAAGGGAAAGCACCATGGGACATGAAGGCCCTGCAAAAACAGATCCTGATGAGTGCCACCTATCGGCAAAGCAGCCGGTACGATGCACTGAGTATCAGCGTGGATCCCGAGAACCGGTTGCTCTCACACGGGCCCCGATTTCGTCTCCCCGCCGAAGTGTTGCGGGATCAGGCCTTGTTTGTCAGCGGTCTGCTAGTGGAAAAACGGGGTGGTCCCAGCGTTCGTCCCTATATGCCGGAAGGTGTCTGGGACGAAACCAGTCGGTACGGTGACCTGCGTAATTACAAACATGATCGCAACGACGGACTGTATCGTCGTTCGCTCTACACCGTCTGGAAGCGGACAGCGGCTCCCCCGTCGATGCTGTTGTTCGATGCTCCGAATCGCGAGATTTGCACCGTAAAGCGATCGCGGACGAATACCCCGCTGCAGGCACTAACGCTGCTGAATGAAATCACGTACGTCGAAGCCTCGAGAAAACTCGCCGAACGAATGTTATTGGGGGAAGAAAACTCTCCCGCCGACCGCTTGCGGCGCGGCTTTGCGTGGGTCACTTCGCGCCCGCCAACCGCAGCGGAATTAGAGGTTTTGATCGAGGGTCTTCGGATCGACCTGGCGCAGCTCAAGCTGCAGCCCGATGCGGCCCAGAAGCTGGTGTTAACGGGCGAGAGTCGCGCCAATCCGACGCTGGATGTGGTCGAACTGGCTGCCTATACACTCTCGGCAAATGTCCTGCTGAACCTTGATGAAGTCGTCACACGTGAATAACGCTTTCCAGAGAAACCACATGAACCCCCATCATCTGAATTCCGATGCGCTGAATCGCCGACTGTTCTTCAAGTCTTCGGGTCTATCGCTCGCGGCTACGGCTCTGGCAGGGCTGATCGGTGCGCCACCTGCGGTCTCGCACGCCCAGGATCAGCCAAGTCTTGGTTTGCCGGGCTTACCCTCGTTTCCCCCCAAGGCTAAACGGATTATCTATTTGTTTCAGTCGGGGGCCCCCTCACAGATGGACCTGTTCGACCCCAAACCACAGCTCGAATCGCGTCGCGGCCAGGAATTGCCCGAGTCGATTCGTCAGGGGCAGCGGTTGACGACGATGACCTCGGGCCAGTCCAGTTTTCCCGTCGCCCCCTCGCTGTTCAAGTTTGCGCAACAGGGGCAGAGCGGGATGTGGCTCAGCGAACTAATGCCTCACATGTCCGGCGTGGCGGACGACTTCTGCATGATCCGCACAGTGAAAACCGAGGCGATCAATCACGATCCCGCCATTACTTTCTGTCAGACGGGATCGCAGTTGGCGGGGCGGCCCAGTATCGGTTCGTGGTTAAGTTACGGACTGGGGAGCGAGAATCGAGACTTGCCGGCGTATGTCGTGCTCACCAGTTTCGGCAGTGGCCGACCGGATGATCAGCCGCTGTACGATCGACTTTGGAGCTCTGGCTTCCTTCCGTCTCAGCATCAGGGGGTTAAGTTCCGCAATCAGGGGGACGCGGTCCTGTATCTGTCGAATCCCCCCGGGGTCGCTCCGGCCATGCGACGAGGCACGCTCGACCGGATTGCCGCACTGAATCAAAGGCACCTAGAACAAGTCGGTGACCCCGAAATTCAGACCCGGATTTCCCAGTACGAAATGGCATTCCGGATGCAAACCAGTGTCCCCGAACTGCTAAATGTTTCCAACGAGCCCAAGTCGGTACTCGACATGTATGGACCCGATGTGCATCGACCAGGAAGTTATGCCGCGAATTGTTTGCTGGCCCGGCGGTTGGCCGAGCGAGATGTTCGCTTTGTCCAGTTGTTTCACATGGGCTGGGATCATCACGGCGGCTTACCCGCAGCCATCCGGGGGCAATGTCAGGATACCGACCAGGCGACGGCGGCCTTAATCAAAGACCTCAAACAGCGCGATCTGTTGAAGGACACGCTAATTGTCTGGGGCGGGGAATTTGGCCGTACGGTCTATTCTCAGGGGGGAGTGTCGGTAGACAATTATGGCCGTGACCATCACCCCCGCTGCTACACCATGCTGCTCGCAGGAGCCGGGGTCAAAGCGGGTACCACTTATGGTGAGACCGACGAATATTGTTACAACGTCGTCCGCGATCCGGTTCATGTCCACGACCTGAACGCCACGATCCTGTACCTGCTGGGGATCGAGCACACACAGCTCACCTATCGCTTTCAGGGGCGAGATTTCCGGCTGACCGACATCCACGGCGAGGTGATTCCCGGGTTACTCGCTTAAAACCTGCGGCGGAACACCTAGAGAATCCCATTCTGTCTCCTTGGGCGATTCTCCATCCGACCGATTGGGTGACGCGTGTGAATCGCGTCTTAACAACGCGTCTTAACAACGCGTCTTAACAAAGAAAGAAATTGAAGCGGTGGACGCATCGGTCACACGGGTTCGCCTGTTTGGCTCTAACGCCCGGCAAGAAAATCCTGCCAAATAATTGGGATGAGAGTCCACATTCCGCTCGCGTAGTCGCCCCAGAAAAGTAATGGAGCATCGGAATCCGTGATCCGATATACCTATTGGACTGATTTCCGGTCCGGGGCCGGGTTTGCCACGGGGTTTAGATTGCTAATTGCAGGGTTGATCGAGCCTTCGTTTAAAAGAATATCTCGTCTTGCCTTCTCTGTGCCTCCGTGTCTCTGTGGTTAATCTTGTCTTCTTTGCCTGTTCGGCAAATGGGAAGAAGAAGATTAACCGCAGAGGCACAGAGGCACAGAGGAAAACCTATGTTGAGGGCGTTCCCAAGCAGCGGGGCTTTGCCTGGAATGTGATAGTCACGGTACTGATAATGTGATGATTACGGTGCTGATGAGGTTAAGGCGGACTCGACGAATTCGATCTCGATCAGGCATTCTGAGATGGCGGGAAAGCCGTCTCGCATCGTGGTTGCGCGTGCGGTGAATATCTTTGTTCCAAGCAGGCGTCGGTCGGGGTGAGTGGTAATCGTCCAGTCCGTCCCTTCCTGCTCGGTCGAGAGCGTGAGTAGGGGGGCCTGGATTAGTCCTGATAATTCCTTGGGGATTACCAGTTCCACGGAAACCGGGCCGGTTAAGGTGCGGGACTTGGCTAGCTTCAGCGGGATCACCACCGATTGTCCTATGGGTATCACGTATTCGTCGGCGGTTTGCGAGAGCTTCAGTAACGCCCCTTCGATCGACATCGTGATCTGGCCTTCCACTGCGGCCAGCACCGTCCGCTCATTCCCCTGGGGGTCTCGCACTTTGGTCATTGCCACTAAACCCAAACGTGAGGTCCGGGCGGTTTCCAGGCACTCGGGTACGAAGACCGGATAGGCTACTGTTTTTAGATCGGGGGGAATCGAAAATCGAGGTCCATGAATCCCCTGTCGATGTCGTGATTGCGCGGCGGACATGTCCAAGACGATTTCGCCCGAAAAACCGGGATCGCGTTCGACGATCAGTTCGGCCAGATGCGTTGCACCCCGATGAACTCGACGCCCCCCGTCCGCTTCCGTCGGCTTGATTTTGAAGGGAACTTTTAGCGTCGTGGTCATCAGGATGAACGGCACCAGATTGGTCTCGGCATCTCGAACCACCAGTGATCCGGTCGCTGGAACCCGGACCGGTTTGATGAGCTCGTGGCCCTCGGATGTCGCTGTCCCTTGAATCTGGACAAACGAGCTGCTGGCGGGGGCCCGGGGATCGATCGTGAGCGGAATCTTGAAGGTGGCGGCCGCCGGCTCGATCAGGATTTCGGCGGGAGCGGTCACTCCGACGGGCAATCCCGTGACGACCAGCTTGATCGGTTCCTTGAAGCCCCCTTCGCGTACCACGGTCCCTTCGAGCGTTCCTGCCCCGGCAGCCAGGGGGAGATTCAGAATTCCGTTGGAGCGGAGGCGAAAGGAATTCCGGGGGGCCTCGGCGACCAGTCTGTAGATTGAGCGGAGTCCGTCAGGGGCTCCCGAGACATCCGACACCACCAACTGAAAATCACCGTCGGCGGGGAGTGTCACCGTCAAGCGGGGATTGGTCGTTCCGGGGGCATCATCGTTTTGTGCCAGTTCTTTTCCGTCGGCGTCCAGGACCGATAACGCCAGATCCAGCGACGAACCGAGACCACGAGCCTCGGCCGAGAGATTCCAGACATCCCCCTTCAATCCGGCGAGCGTATAGCGATCCTGACGACTGGGATTGTCCAGTCGACCGGTGATGGCGGCGGGAACCGTCATTCGCCGCCCAGCGGGATTGGCTTCGTCGGGTTCGATGAGCTCATTGAAGTCACTGAGACTCAGCAGGAACTCGGCGGCGGTTCCGGCAGGTGTCTGTAGGCGATAGGGAAAACTGGCTTGACCCGGCTCGGTTGGAAAGGTGACTTGTTGAGTCAGGGTTTCCAGGCGTGGTTGTCCTGTGGCGATGCCGAGACCGACGAATTCCACCGGACGGGTTTCCCCACGTCGGCCAGCGGCGGGGATCGCTCCAATGACACGGGGGCCGGTGGTGATTCCCAGGCGATACGTCAGACAGCGGTAGCCACGGTAATCGAGATCGCGAACCGTCACGGTATAATTCTGGCCGGCGTGCGCAAAGAACGTCAGCACGGGGTCTTGTCCTTCGGTGTCGATCGCTTCGGCGACCCGCTTGCCGTGCTCGTCCAAGACTTCCAGGACCCCAAACAGATCACTTCCCAACCGCCGTGCGGTCAGCTCACAGGTGACCAGCCCAGAACGTTCGACGCTCAAGGAATACCGATCGACCTCTTCAATCTGCAGCAACCGACCATTCACGGTGACGGGGAGTGTGGGCAAGGCTTGCGCGGCCGAGCGGGATTCCTCTTCGATCACCTCGGGGGTGTCCCCCACGATGAAGAGTCCGCAGGGGCTTCCCCCATTGGCGCTTGCGACGCACCAACGAACGGGGCCGGGGGGCAAGTCGGCTGGCAGGATAAATCGTGCGGTCACTTCGCGTGGCAGGGGGGGGTCGTTCACCATACTTTTGATGCCGAACCAATAGGGGCGACGATGCGGAATCACGTCACCCGGTATCGCCAGGACTTCGAGCTGGATTTTTTTGCGAGAATTATCAGGGGTATCTGGTTTGCCCGGCTTTTCAGGCGAGTCATGCAACAGGAATTGCAGATCCGGGGTCCAGTCATAGCCCCCCAGTTGCACCTCGACCGTCGTTCCCGCTTTCCCTCCTGCCGGGAAAATGTATCCGGCAGCAGGAGCTTTCTGCGCGAACAGGGACGAATCCCATCCACTGATCAGGCCGAGTGTCATGCACAGCCAGAGATGACGGGTGGGCCGAACGTGGTTCATGGGAATTCCCTCAAAATAAGCTTGCAAGTCTCGCAGGGGGGTTGCCAGCCAACTCGACAATTCAAATCAGTTCGGAAATTAGCTTGCCACCACTGACAATCGGGACGGGGCGACCGAGCGGCGTGTAGTACGTTCGATCGCTGTCGATCCCCAGTTGATGAAACAAGGTGCGGAGGATGTCGGCGACACCGATCGGTTCGGTGATCGGGGCAGCGGCATGTTTGTCGGTGGCACCGATCACTTGTCCCGGTTTGATTCCTCCACCGGCAAAGAGCACGCTTTGGGCCTGGGACCAGTGATCGCGTCCGGCTTGATTATTGATCCGGGGGGTGCGGCCCATTTCCCCCATCATCACGACGAGGGTGCTGTCGAGCAAGCCACGATCGTGTAGATCGGTCACCAGGGCACTGAAGGCCTGGTCGGCATGCGGGATCAAGTCCTTTTCGAGACTGGGAAAGCAGGAAAAATGGGTATCCCAACTTCCGTGGTCGACCCCCACAAACCGGCACCCCGCCTCAACCAACCGTCTCCCCAGCAAGGCACATTGACCGAGTGACGTATATCCATAGGCGGCGCGCAGCGACTCGGGTTCGGCCTTTAGATCGAAGGCTTTGCGGGCTGCCGGAGAATTGACCAGTTCTCGCGCTTTTTCGTAGTAGGTGGCCATCGTGGCTGCCCTGCCGGTCGGGGTCCGCGCACCTTCGATCGACTGTAGCACCCTTTGACGACGGTCCAGCCGGGCGTTCCCGAGCCGATC
>Ga0114978_10002014_pt1 | contig 16956 bp, 19 predicted proteins | sample S_140212_EF_Meta_FD_87027 | JGI IMG/M metagenome (GOLD analysis project Ga0114978, IMG submission 87027) | Freshwater microbial communities from Lake Simoncouche, Canada to study carbon cycling - S_140212_EF_MetaG | ecosystem: Environmental > Aquatic > Freshwater > Lake | place: Lake... | reverse complement strand
GCTGCCAGCAACATCGTAGGCGAAGTGTTATATTGGGGTGGCGGTGGTGGCGCTGGTCCACACTTATCTCCAGGCGGTGCAGGCAATGGCGGCATTGGTGGTGGTGGTGGCGGTGGCGCCCATCATGGAAATCCTCAAATGCCCGGTAACTTTCCTAGACTTCTAGGCAGAGGTGGTGGCCAGGCCAAAAATACAGGTCAACCTGGCGTTAGTCAAACTACTGGTGGCAACGCTGGCGCAAATACAGGCGGTGGCGGTGGCGGTGGAAATAACGGAAATGACGGATCTGGACATCAAAACGCTGGATCGGGCATAGTGATAGTAAGATACTAAGGAAATAAAATGGCAACTTTACAAGCAACAACGATTAGCGACACAGGGTTTGTAACATTACCTTCGGGCACTGTAGCTCAGCGACCTGGATCACCCGTTGCTGGAATGATGCGATATAGTGCTGCATCTGCTAATTCATTAGAATATTATGACGGCACAGCTTGGAGACCAGTAACTGGTTTTAGTAAATCATCTGTAGGCACAGGCGGACAAACCATTGCATATGGCAATGGAGGTGTAACACACCTGTTTACCACAGTGGGTAGTCATACATTTACACCAACATTCACTGGTACTGTACAAGTATTGATAGTGGGTGGAGGGGGCGGAAGTGGATATGACTGGGCAGGCGGCGGCGGTGGCGGAGGAATGATCTACACTAGAGCATATCCTGTAAATTCAGGAACCGGTCTAACTGTAACTGTAGGTGGTGGCGGAGTTAGGGGATCCACCCCAGGCGGTCCAATGTCTGGCTCTATTGGTGGAAACTCAGTATTTGGAGCAACCACTGCAAATGGCGGTGGACATTCTGGAGGCTGGAATACTATACCGGCTGGTGACGGAGGCAGTGGTGGCGGTGGCGGCAGCACTGACACTCCGAGCAGTAGACAGCGTATGAGAGAAGCTGACGGCATCACAGGGCAGGGATTTCCGGGTGGCTCGGGATTACGATTTAATACCAGCGGCTCAAATGGTCACGGCAGCGGTGGTGGTGGTGGTGCAGGTGGACGAGGAGTAGACAGTTGCGATGACGTCAAAGGCGCTAGAGATAGTCAAGCAGGCGGATCTGGAGCAGCGACCGACATACTAGGACCAACTCTGTATTTTAGTGGCGGTGGTGGTGGCGGCTGTCATCTTGGTGATGGGCAAATTGGTGGACAAGGTGGACTCGGCGGTGGTGGTGGTGGCGCTGTTTATCACGGTGGCCCCTATCGTCCTAGTGATGCTTACTTTGGGCGCGGAGGCGGACAGAGTTTAAATGATGGACAGCCCGGTGCCGCCTATTTTAACCGAGCAGACGGTGGCGCAGGTGGCGCTAATACAGGCGGTGGTGCAGGTGGAGCTCAGTTTGGAAATGCAGGCGGCAGCGGAGTGGTGATAGTTAGATATTAATCTTTTTGATTATCTTTGCGCCAGTTTTTAAAACTCTCATATCGTTCCTTCAAAGGGCGAAATAGATCATTTTTGCGAATATTGTTACAGGCTGCTATTTCTTCCCACGGAGTTTCGTCCTGAGTTAACTTAACGATATCTGGAGTTAGAAATTTATAGTAGCATAGTGCATCGCCTTTTTTAATTTCTATCCGTTCATGTTTGTTCTTAGTTTCGAATACTATTTCAAGTGGCCTTACCCATTTACTAATATCATATTCTCCGGGAATTAAAGTTGCTTTACTAGTAAAATTGCTGTAATGTAAAAATGCCGGTAGTGCCTGTATAGTTAACCTCTCGTCACATGTGAATGTGTTTAAAAAATCTATTCCAATTAACGGATATGGGCTAATACCTTTTTCGCTGTCATTTAAAAATCTAATGTCAATCATTAAATTAAAAAATTCTTGATCTACATTATCACAATATACCTTGCTGTAATCGTCGTTGACTTCGATATCAATATTTAAATCAATAGGGCTTCTAAAGACCCAGGTATTTTTAAAAAAGTCAGTGACAGCAGGGCACTTTGTAAATATTGTTCCTTTTCTAATCGAAACAATATCTTTAGACAGCGTAGATAACGGAGTATAATCTTTAGGTAAAAAATGTTGAACATGATCTGCATGGGTCACGCCAAATTGGTGTCCAGTGTGAAAGGAATGTTTGACTATTTTCATATTATGATTCTCTATCGTAATTAAACCAACCGGTAATTATGTACTTGTCCTGTGTTGCTGAAACTACACCTCTATGAGTATGTGTCCAATCTGCAGGCCATATAACTGTTTTACCCTTTTCGGCATTTATTATTAATTGTTGATTGAGGAATTCTGTTCCTCCGTTGTCGGTCACTGTATTAAGATAGGTCATAAAAACCAAATGTCTAGACACTGATCTTTTACTTGCACCGCATCGTTCAGTATGCCACGAGTGATATCCTTCTCCGGGCTTATAATACTGTATAGTAAAAGGAGTATTTATTGACCAGGGCGAATACCAATCACAACTAGGCCATTTTTTAACATACTCTGAAACTATGGTATCAAGTTCATCAAGATAATCAGATAACGCAGGACATTCCAGAACAGTATCTCGTGATATGGTTATATCTGTAGAAGTCTTGATTCTTGGATCCGCTATCACAGTTTCTCCGTTGACAATATGCATAGCAGCATGTTTTTTATCGCACTGAATAAAATATGCAACTAATTTATCGCATATTGTTTTGTCTTTCAAAAATTCAGTTTCTATAAAAGACATTTTTTTAATGATCTCGATCTTTGTTATAAATATTTATCTACGCAGTTAATAGGGCTAAAATAAAATGCATATAGTTATCGTTGGTGGTGGTACAGCAGGTTGGATGACTGCACTCTTGGTATCTAATAGACATCCTAATCATAAAATTACACTAGTAGAATCATCAAATATAGGTATCATTGGCGTTGGCGAAAGCACCACAGGATTACTAACAGACTTGTTATGTAATCATTTGTGGGATTTTGGTTGCGATCATAATGAATTTATAAGAGAAACTGGAGCATCACTAAAATACGGAATCAAGTTCAAAGGGTGGACTCCGGATATAGATGATTATTATATTGGACCAATTGACGGAAGTATAACCAAACAACATACACCGGACATACAATTTGCACACGGTATTAAGAATCTTTCTCGCAAGGATATTATTAAAGTTTCAAGAATTGGAAACTGGATTGCAAAGGGTAAAAGCAATTTTAATAAAACAACTAACAACTTTTCTAATATGACACACGCAATGCATGTTGATGCGCACCTAGTTGGAAAATATTTTCAAAAAATAACAATGCGTAATTCAAATACCACTCATATTGATGCAAAAGTTATTGATGCAGAATTAGATGATAGGGGATTTATAAAAAATATTGTCCTAGAAGATAATACAAAAATTCAAGGTGATTTTTTTATTGATTGTTCGGGTATGTCTCGATTGTTAATGAAAAAAATGCCTGCTAATGATTGGGTAAGTTATCATGATAATTTGCCAGTTAACAGTGCAATACCATTTTTATTAGAATATCAAGAAGGCGAAATACCAGAACCTTATACCACTGCCTGGGCTCAAAATTCTGGGTGGATGTGGCAAATACCTTTATTAGATCGAAAGGGATGCGGTTATGTATTTGACGATAACTTTATTACACCTGACGAAGCACAGGCAGAAATAGAAGCACGATTAGGCAGAAAAATTAATCCTGCAAAGGTTATTAAGTTTTCAACAGGCAGACAAGAATCTGCATGGATTAACAATTGTGTAACCATTGGATTAGCCTCAGCGTTCTTAGAACCATTAGAAGCAACCAGTATACATTCTACAGTGGTTCAAATTAAAAACTTTGTTTTTGATTATCTTAGAGACACAACCGAAGAAACAATAAATCAAGGATCGATCAACATCTATAATCAAAGAACTAGAAAAATGTTTGATGATTTAAAAGATTTTATTGCAATGCATTATTGCGGTGGGAGAACTGACACTGAATTCTGGCGTTATATAAACACCGGCGTACCTAAAACAGAATTTGTAACTAATTTAATTGAAATGGCAAAATATCGAATGCCAACACATCACGATTTTCCAAGTTACTATGGCAGTGCAGGCTGGCCGCTTTATAGTTATATAATGGAAGGACTACATCTTATCAATAAAGATGTGGCCACGAAAGAACTTCAAATGCCTATTCCTGGAATAGACAATTTAGAAGATGCGGTAAAAAATGATTATGTTGGACATCATGAACAATGGCATGAAGAACTAACAGATGAGTACTCGTGGGCAGAAATGATTGCAAAGTTTCGAGAAGATAGAAAAAATTAATATAAGTTAAAACTTAAAGATATTCTTCGGTCATCTTCATCGGCACTAAGATTTTGCTCAACACTATGCGTCAGATGACCTGGAAACATCAGTAACATCCCTTCTTCTGGCACAAACCAATGTTCGGTATTAATTCTAGGATTGTTAACAATTATAGAATTATTTAACAACCACTGCGTTTGAAAAGTCATACGGTCGGCCTCGGTTTGAGGTCTATCAAATACAATCCTTCCGCTATCTGCAGGAACTTTTATATAGTAAACTCCACTTAAATACGATTCAGGATGCATATGTGCAGAATTATAATTGTATCGTTTATTTACATTATACCAATAGCTATAATTACTCAGTTCTTTTGGCAGTGTCCAAGAATTAACAATTTTTTGGGCCATGGGGATTATAGCAGTGTTGAACAATTCTAATGTTATTGCATTATCAACCTGTGTTTCGTGTATAGGTAGTGACTGCCATCCGCCTTTATTGCTTCGAGCATTAGTCGGATCAGTCTTTTCTAATTTTGTAATAAAGTCAGTTAACAAATTATTGTCAATATGCTTTAGATAAGTATTGTAGCAAGAAGAAATGAAAATAGGGTGCTCTACAATGTTATTCATGGAAGTATTTATAAAACACTTATTAAGCTATCGTATATTATGAACAATTTAAAAAAAGTTTGCGTGTTGGGCGGCGGAACAGCCGGTTATGTTGCAGCACTAATTTTAAATGCTCGATTTCCAGAGATTGAAATTGAAATAATAAAATCTGACAAAATAGGCATCGTTGGTGTGGGCGAGGGCTCAACTGAGCATTGGTCCGAGTTTATGAAATATATCGGAGTTAGCTGGCAAGAAATTATTATAGAATGTGACGCTACATTTAAATCTGGAATAATGTTTAGGGGATGGGCTGAAGAAGATTACTTGCATAGTACCAGCCCGGATTACGATAAAACCAACGGTCAGTATCAGTACATATACGGATTTGTTATGGCAAATAATATGCCCTGCTCTGAAATGAATCCTGCGCCAGTTTGGCAATCTAAGATCTCATCAAGTTATGCAACTGATACTAAATCTGATGCACCTTTTAATCAATTTCACTTTAACACATTTAAATTAAATGATTTCTTAACACGAACTGCAATTAAAAAAGGAATCAAAATTGTAGATGATGAAATAGTAGATATCACTATCAATAATAGCGGCAATATTTCATCTTTGCAAGGTGAAAAATCAAACTATAACGCAGATTTTTTTATTGACTCTACTGGTTTTAGAAGAGTATTAATTTCTAAACTAGGAGCAAAGTGGCAATCTTATAGTAACTATTTAAAAATGAAATCAGCTATAATGTTTCCCACAGACACAGCTAAAAATTTACCGTTATGGACTGTAGCACAAGCTATGGATTACGGATGGATGTTTAGTATTCCGGTCTATGATAGAACTGGCAATGGTTATATTTTTGATAGCGATTATATAACTGTCGATGCTGCAAAAGATGAAGTTGATAAATTTTTTAATAGAGATATCGACATTGTTAGAAAAATAGAGTTTGATCCTGGTGCATTAGATCGTGTATGGATTAATAATTGCTGTGCTGTTGGGCTTGGTGCAAACTTTGTAGAACCTTTAGAAGCAACATCTATTGGAACATCTATACAACAAATGTTTTTACTAATGCATAGGTTACCCAACTACGATCAAAAAACAATTAATAGATATAATAAAGATATCAACGGCATTATGGACAACATCCGTGATTTTATCATAATGCATTACTTGACCAAAAAAACTAATACTAAATTTTGGAAAGATATACAGCAATTATCAATCCCAGATTCTTTAAATGAAAAATTAGAACGCTGGAAAATCAATCTTCCAATCGAAGATGATTTTAGAGGCACATCTAAGTATGCATTGTTTAATCAAACACATCATATACATGTGTTAAATGGTTTAAAATTATTTGATCAGGCTGCTATTAAAAATGAATTTAATATGATGCATCCTTGGATTAAACAGAATGCCGTCAATGTTATAGACGAACTTAAATTGTACGATTCTCAATCTCCGTTAATAACCCATAAACAATTTATAGATTATATAAGAAGTTCCTACGGCTTTAAAAAAACTACTTGATTAATTCTTAGATCATTAAAGAATCTGTCAGAATTTATGCTCATGCCGTGAGTTAGTTTTAGGCCGTTAAATAATACCATTCGATTAAATTTTGATTCTATAGTATCAATCAACTGATACTTGTCTTTTGATCGCCATGGATCAAAGTGCTCCGGAGTATCCCACGGATCTTCTGCAACTTGTTTATAAAAATTTGTTCCCTCGCAGGTTTCTTTATTAAGATAAATCAATGCAGTATATCCTAAATCATTATGCGGACCCCAGAAATTGTCTTTATAATTATTAAACTCTTTGTTATAAAATGTCATACAATTAGTTACTACTCTGCCCGGCTGCACAACTTTTTCTCCGCACAGAGTTTCTAGTTTAGAACAGACATCTAATAATCTTTCATCATAAAAATTATGTCTTTCATCTAAAAAATGAATACCATTATAACTAAGGGTGTCCCAATCTTTCCATCTTTTTTTAGGGTTTGATAAAATAAATTGAAAAACTTCGTCTGGATATTTATAAAAATCGTCAACTATATACACAGTTGTTTCTTCTACTGTTTTAATTTTTATATTTTTTTCTAAAGGATTTGTATCGAATAAATTAGGCATATCCAAAATTCATAGCTATTGAAATTCTTGGTTCTTTGTTAGACCCAGTCTGTACGCAATGCCGTAGATATGATCTAAAAATTACAAGCATGCCACCTTGAGTTTTATATCCTACTTTAACAAAACTCAATGCATTTCTTTCTGGAATGTTTTTTACAGGTAACATATCCGGCATGCGAGGATCTTCAAATACTATATTTCCAGATCCTTCTGGAGAAGCAACATAATATACTGCGCTAAACACACTACCATCATGAGTATGATACTCTTGAAAATTTTCAGATTGTGCTACATTGGCCCAGGCATCGCTGCATTTATACTCTGCCATTGAGTTATGTTCTTTTGCATACTTGTGTACGTGCTCAGTAACTACTTTAATTAAAGATTCAAAATTTAAATCCTTAGTTAACTGATATGCATTGTGCGTAGTATAGGTTTTCCCTTCCCACTCATCTCCACCGGAAGGGTTCTGCTCTGCAATTTTATGTATTTTTTCGGCCCACTTTTTGTTAATTTCTTCAGAAAATAAATTTTCTTCAAGATATATTACCGTAGGAAACCAAAATTCTAATTTAGCCATTAACTACTCCGATGATCTAGGGTGTAAATTTATATTGAGTATAACTCGTCTATTAGTATTGATAGGATTGCTTGCAGTATGATATTGCAATCCATCGAATAATAGAATTCTATTTTCTTTCGGTTCTATTTCGTCTTTTACAGTATATTGATTGGTCATAGGAGAATGTAATTCGTGCTCATTAAACATTCGTGTATTTCCATCACTGTCATTTAAATAAAATATCACAGTATCATGTGGAAAATTATAATCTATGTGAGGCAAATTATAATTTTCTTTAGTGTGATTGGCTTTAGGCATCTTAAGACCAAGCCTTGCTCGTAGTATTGATTTATTATTATAACCAAATTCTTCAAACAATTTGTCAAAGAATCCTTCAAAATCTTTTGCAAACATACTATAACATTCATCGTCCTGGGCATACAACATATGATAAAATCCGTCAGTCTCTTTAGAGTAGGCATCGTTAAACTGATGATCACCAGGAGGAAGAGATACTCGGTCAGAATAAAACCAAGGAAATTCATTAGATAGAACAAAACTTTGAAGTTTTTTAAAATCGTTTATTGGTAAGAAATTATCTTGTATCAACATGGAGATATTTACCAGTTTTATTTTAGACTTTTGCAAAACCTGATAAGTAGCATGTGAACACGGAGAATTTATGTTTAGTTTTTTTACTCGTAGAAAAAAAATAGTTATTGACTGTTTTACTGCAAGCCCTAACGCCCATGATTTATTTCCTATCGACAAAGCTAATAAATTTTACCCAGATTGGTGGAAACGGTTGCCCAGTAAGTATGCAACCGAAACCGCCGGCGGCCTTCCTATAGACCACGGAACTATGAAAAGTTGTGTGGGCTTTAAAAATTTATATTCGTACGGATTTGTTATTCCGCTGTGGAGTGATTTAAAACTTCAAACACATGGTCAAAATTACACCTTTCAATTTGCAGATAATACAAGTCAAATTGGATTTCATTCTTTAGATCAACTAGGAACAGGATTTTCTCAGTATACCCATATCAAGTTAATCAGTCCCTGGAGGATTAAAGAAAAATCCGGAGTTAACTTTTTGTATACCGGAACTCCTTGGAATTATCCAAGTGACTTAATGACACAAGAAACCTTGCCAGGCATTGTTGAATACAAATATCAACATACAAGTAATGTCAATATGTTATTAAAGAAAGGTCAGATGTATGATTTTCCAGCAGGAAAAGCCATGGCACATATAGTACCAATGACTGAACACGATGTAGAAATCAAGCTACATTTAGTGGGCCCGAACGATCTCATGCGAGTAATGAATAATAATAGTTTTCCATTTTTTGTTAACGGATACATGGAAAGTAGAAGAATACGAAAGAATAAAGAAGATTCAAAAACTTCTATAATTTGTCCAAGAGATATTAAATGAAAGTACAATCAATAACAATAGTCGGCGGCGGCACCTCCGGTTGGTTAGCTGCCGCCTATCTATCTAACAATCAACCAAACATTTCAATCACAGTTGTAGATAAAGAAGTTGGAACACCAGTTGGTGTAGGTGAAGGCACATTGTTACAAATTGGAGATTTTTTGTTAGAATGCGGCTTTGAACATTCTGAATGGTTTCCTGCTGTAGATGCTACTTACAAGTCTTCTATTTTATTTGCTAATTGGCAAGGCAAAGATAAAGATATATGGCATCCTTTTTATAAAGGAAACCGTATCGTTAACAAACACACCCGGATATTTGATGTATGGTCTCAGGTACAAGAATTTGATTTTAAAAAATTTGCCATGGCCTATTACGAGTCTTCTGTAATACATAATTCTGTAGATTCAAATAATCTGCAAGACTATGGTTATCACATTGACTGTTCTAAGCTAGTACAGTTTATACAACAAAAGTTAAAAAATAAAGTCGAATTAATCAAATCGGAAGTAGTTGATATTATGTACGATAATGAAAATATTTCAAGTTTAAAATTAAAAAATAACAAAATTATTTCTGCAGATTTATTTGTAGACTGTACTGGGTTTAACGGCATACTTAAAAAATCTAATAAGCGTGTTAATTTAGAAGGCCGATTATTTTGTAATACTGCGATTGCGGGTCATATTCCCTACAAAGATAGACATAATGAACTGCAACCATATGTAATTTCTGAAGCAGTTGATCACGGATGGATATGGAATATTCCAGTTTCATCTAGAATTGGAAGCGGACTAGTTTTTAATAGAAACATCACTGACATTGAAGAAGCCAAAGAATATTTTGTTAACTATTGGGACAATAGGATCAGTAAAGAAGACTGTAAAGTTATTGATTGGACTCCGTTCTATAATGAAGATATGTGGAGCGGCAATATTGTTTCTATCGGGTTAAGTGCTGGATTCATTGAACCTTTAGAAAGTACAGGAATTGCTTTGATTACCACCGCCGTAGGACAGTTAAGCAATGCTATGCGTACACAATATTATGCCAAAGAAGAGGTTGATTTTTTTAATTTACAAATGAAAATAGCGTTTGAAGACTGTGTAGATTTTGTAAGTATGCACTATGCAGACAACGATAGAGATACAAAATTTTGGTCTTATGTAAAAAATACTTTTACACCATCTAAAAAAATGTTACATTTTATTGATCAGTTGGCCGATCCTTCGGTTACAATTCCAAATTCTGGAAAATTTCAATTTGTGTTTGATGGGGTTAACTGGGCCATTTGGCTGATACAAATGGGATTTTCAGTAGCAGCTAGAAAAACCATGTACAACAAAAATCAAGCTGAAGAAATTGTACTTGAAAATTATTTAAAAAATGAAAAATACAGATATGTGTGGAGTCGGCATCATGCAAATGAAATTGATAGATTACGCGACTTTTACAAATGAAAATAGCTGTAATAGGATCAGGAACTGCCGGAATTTTATCGCTGGCTCATTGTCTAGCTTTTTTTCCTAAAGACTGGCAAGTAACTTCAATATATGATCCTAATATTCCAATGCTAGGGATAGGTGAAAGCACCTCAACACAAATACCACAAACTTTATTTTATGCAACTGGACTAAATTTTTTAGATATGCCTGACGAGTTGGACATGACAGTAAAGCACGGAGTAAAATATGTAAATTGGAGAGAAGAAGATTTTTTTACAAAAATTCCGCCACCTTACTATGCAATGCATTTTAATAATTTTTCATTAAAAGAATTTGCATTTAAACAATTTAAGAAAAAATGGAATAATCGATTTTCAACAATTAAAGGCGAAATAATAAACATGCACAATCAAGTTGATAGTGTTACTGTAACATTATCTAACAATGAAAGTCATGATTTTGATTATGTAATAGATTGCCGAGGATTTCCTAAAGACTCAAACGATCATATTGCTGTTGACAGCATACCTGTAAATCACTGTTTAGTGCATACCATTAAAGAAGCAGGCACCTGGAGTTATACCTATCATCGGGCCCATAAGAACGGTTGGATGTTTGGAATTCCTTTGCAAACTCGTCAAGGATGGGGTTACCTTTACAATGACACAATTACTTCAAAAGAAGAAGCGATTGATGATATTGCTGGCATATTTAAAACACGCAAAGAAGATTTAAATTTAAGGGAATTTTCATTTAACAATTATAAGGCAAAGAAGTTTATCGATGGCAGAATAATAAAAAATGGAAATATGGCATTATTTTATGAACCTATAGAAGCACTGAGCAGTTGGTTTTATGATAATGTGTTAAGACTATTTTTTGAAGTAGTCATTACTAAACAAGTTACTGAAGATCAGGCAAACTCTTTTTTGCACGAATTAGCTGTAGATTATGAATTGTTTATATGCTATATGTATCACGGTGGTTCTAAATTTGATTCTCCGTTTTGGAATAAAACAGCAAAAAAATGTAAAGATGTTTTAGACAACAGTGATAGATTTAAAAAACACATTACTATTATGAATCAAGCAGATCATGCATTGGACACCAACACTTCTTTGGTTTTTCCTATTGGAGTTTGGAGAGACCTCAATCACAATATGAAATACCAATATTTTTAATTTATACCATCTAAAATTATAAGTATGTATAGGAGACACTTATGGAAAATAATACCGAATTTACACTGGAGCCGCAATCCTTAGAAGTTGGCATAGCAAAACTAGCATCGTTAGACATTATGTCAATGAATAAAGCTATACTATTTTCTAAAGAAGATTGTAATAAAATACTAGAAAGTTGCATTGAAGATTTATATTTAGATGCAAGAGTTATAGGCGATGGTGATATACATCGAGCTAAAAGACAGAAACTTAGAGGAGAGGTCGTCGGCTTTCCTTTTGAAAATATTAGAGCGGTAACCAAACAAGCCAATGACGAAATTTATGATTTTAAACTTTTAGGAATTATTGATCAAGATTTCCCACAGATATATCGATATTCAACCGGAGATTTCTATAATTGGCACATTGACATTACTCCAATGGCGGCAACTAGAAAACTTAGTTTTATTATTAATCTAAATGATTCATCTGAATATGCTGGTGGGGAAATTGAATTTCTTAATACTGATACTTCAGCTAGCAATATCAATGAGGTTGGTTCATTGATAGTATTTCCAGCATTCTTGCCATACAGAATAAAAGAAGTTACTTCTGGTCATAAGCATATTATTGTAGGTCATATTCACGGAACAATTTTTAGATGATATTGCCCTATAATTATTGGTACTTTGCTAATGCATTATCTGATCAAACCTGTGAATCTATCCTAGAGCTTGGTTTAGAAACAATGCATAAAGCTCGCCAGGATTATGGGGATGCAGCAGTCAACGGGGTCACTGGAGATTGGAAACATAAACAATCTTTAGATAATAAAACTAACACAACAACAATTGCTAACAGCACTGTAGAAGATATTACTAAAAGCGGTAATAGTTTAGACAACATACATGTGAGAGATTCTAATGTTGCCTGGCTCAATGAAACATGGCTATACAATATGATCTGGCCATATGTTCACGAAGCAAATAAATTAGCTGGTTGGAATTTTGAATGGGATTTTACAGAAGAACTCCAGTTTACAAAATATGGAGTGAATCAATTCTACGGATGGCATGCTGATTCGGGGGCTGACAAATATGAATTGTTTGACTCGACTATACATAAACTTAAATTAAATGAAGATGGTACTCCCTTACTGACCAGTGATGGATCAGTTGTTCCTGAAGCAGCTCACTTGATCAGTAATCCATTAAAGGCTGGAAAAATTAGAAAATTAAGCGTTACAATTAGTCTTAGTGATCCTGCTACTTACGAAGGCGGTAATTTAAAATTTGACCTAGGCCCTCATAGAGAGGATAGATATCACGAATGTGCAGAAATACGACCAAGAGGCTCTATAATAGTTTTTCCATCTCATGTATATCATCAAGTAACCCCTGTTACAAGGGGAACTCGATATAGTTTAGTAGCATGGAATTTAGGATATCCATTCAAATGAATAATCCAGAATTGTTTAAAAAAAATTCATATTTAGATCTTAAAAGCATAATTCCTCGCGAAGTATGCAACCTAGTAGCACAATATGCATTACTACAAGAATCAGTTGCTCCGGTTAAAGAAGAAATAGAAGCGCAAGTGCCATTTGCCCATTCGGTCTATGGAGATTTATTAATGGAAACATTAATGATTTTTATGAAACCGCATATGGAAATGCATACCGGATTAGAACTATGTCCTACTTACAGTTATTTTAGAGTGTACCGCCCGGGGATGACATTAGAAAAACATACTGATAGATTTAGTTGTGAAATCAGTACAACCGTGTGTCTGGGTTATAATTATATTAACACTCCTTTAGACTATAATTGGGGAATGTATGTAGGCACAAACCCTACTATTATAGAAGAAGTTTCATCGATAAATAATATTGGAAAAATGCTATCGCAAAAACCGGGAGATATTATTGTATATCGCGGTTGCGAAGTAGAGCATTGGAGAGATCCGTTTGTTGCTGATAAGGGAAGTTGGCAAGTTCAAGCATTTTTACACTATATTAACAAGGACGGCCCGTACTATCCAGAATATGCCTACGATAAACGGCCCGGATTGGGTTTTAAAGTTAAATAAATGTGCCTAAATATTTTTTAAAAAACATAAATACATAATAAATGGGTTACGGAGAAATAAATGAATACACTTACAATTGAATCGGTTTCTATCATACAAAGAGGTACCGATCTTAACAATGATATCTACTGTCATATCAAGTTTGCAGAAGTTTCTTTTGCTGTGCCATTCTATGCACATCGGGTGGGCGCTGAAGCGTTTCAACGAGAAATGTGGACTCGATTAAATTCCGGAGAATTTGGTGAAGTTCCTTTCCCCCCAAGCGATTACCCTAGCCATCCAAAAACACAAACTCAGTTAGAATTTGAAGCTAGAGAAGAAAGAGACACACTTTTACTAAAATCAGATTGGACCGAATCATCAAGCATCTTAACTGCTCCACAAAAATCAGCTTGGAGCACATATAGACAGGCGCTTAGAGAAGTCCCCAATCAAAGAGGTTTTCCATACGAAATTACTTGGCCTACAAAACCATAAACTAAAAAAGTTATTCAAGGAAAAAGCGGAGAGTTACTCCGCTTTCTCTTTACTGCTAGTTAATGTTTAGTTATTAAAATGCGGCGGCAATTCATGGCCTGCGGATGTTCCAGGATGATGAATATCATCTACCTTGGGAGGTATTTCGTATATTGCGCATTCAGTTGTTAACAATAACCCTGCAACTGAACTTGCATTAATCAACGCAGTCTTAACTACTTTAGTTGGATCAATAATTCCTATATCAAACATATTGCCAAATTGTCCGTTTGAAGCATCGTAACCACAATCTGATTCTAAATTTAACACTTTGTCTATAACCACATCGGGCTTATCACCTGAATTTTCGGCAATCTGTCTTAGCGGTTCAGATAGCGAGTCGATAACAACTTTAACTCCGGCATCTTGTTCTTTGTTTCCTGTTGCAAAATTTTCTAACAGTTTAATAAGTCGAACATATGCTACTCCACCTCCGGCTACAACACCTTCCTTCATAGCAGCTCTAGTAGCATGTAATGAATCGTCATATCGATCTTTTTTCTCATTTATTTCTGGAGTGGTTGCGCCACCTACTCTAATTAGAGCAACGCCTCCTAGCAATTTCGATACTCTCGCTTCCATGTCAACCTTGGTAAAAGTTTTTGGGCCAATACTTAAATCTTCAATTTCTTGTTGTATAGAAGAAATCCTAGAAGCAATTTTACTCTTATCACCATGTCCGCCAATAATGGTTGTGGAGTCTTTAGTAACTTCAATTCGATTACATTGGCCCAAATCTTCTAATACAGCATTTTCGGGTCGCTTGCCATTTTCATCCGAAAATACAGTTCCTCCAGTAAGTACTGCAACATCTTCAATGAGATATTTCCTTTTTTCGCCTTTCCAGTCAGGCGATCGTACGGCACAACATTTAATATGACCGTTTGCATTATTTAATACCAGAGTGGCTAACGCATCGTTATTGATTTGCTCAGCCATGATTAAAAATGGTCGCTTAGATTCAGCTAACTTTTCGAGAATAGGAACTAAATCATTAATATTTAAAATAGGTCTATCTAAAATTAAAATATAGGGATTTTCTAGTATGCATTTTTGTTTATCAGAATTGATAAAGTACGGAGAATAGTATCCGTGATCATATTGTAAACCATTAACGATCACTAGTTCGTCTGTTAACTGTGTGCTGGTTTCAACACTGATTGCACCAGTATGGCCTACTGAGGTATAAGCATCTGCAATAATCTGTCCCATTTTCTCGTCGCTGTTTGCAGATATAGTTGCAACATTTTTTATTGTTTCTGCTGTATCGCACGGTTTACTAATTTTTCCTAGCCCTTCGACTACAATTTCAACAGCTTTATCAATTCCTCTTTTGAGATTAACACCGCTGATACCTGTAGCTTGATACTTAGATCCTTCGCGAATCATTGCTTGAGCCAGTACTGTAGCAGTGGTAGTACCATCGCCAATATCATCTGCGGTCTGATTAGCAGCTTGCTTAACTAATCGAGAGCCCATGTCTTCTAACGGATCTTGAAGAAAGATCTCTCTAGCCACTGTAACTCCGTCTTTGGTCACTTGAGGTGGACCGTAAGTTCTTTGAATAATTACATTTCTGCCCTTTGGACCAAGTGTTGACTTTACAGCATTTGCTAGTATGTTTACACCGTTTATTAGTTTCTTTTTAGTTTCTGGGCCGGTATTAACCACCCGTGGATTAATTGGCATATTAGTTTTCTTCCTTTAAAATTGCTAAAATTTCTTTACTGTCGAGGATTAAAAATTCCTCACCGTCGACTTTTACTGGGTGTCCTGAGTACTTGGGGTAGATTATTAAATCACCTTTTTTAAATCCTATAGGTAACAATTTTCCGTCGTCGTTAGTTTTGCCTTCACCTACTTCTAAGATTTCACCCTTAGTAGGACGTTCTTTAACATCGTCTGGTAAAACTAATCCGGTTTTAGTTTTATTATCATCTTCTATTTTTTTAACAAGTACTCTATCGCCGCTAGGCTGAATTTTACTGGTCATTATTTCTCCTTAAGTTCTATGCTCAGTTTATAATGGTGTATTTATAAGGCTGATAACGGTGTTTTTAATTTTATGGTTCAATTAACTTCTTTTAACCTTGTATCTAAATATCTTCGTAGTTCCATTAGTTTGGTTCTTGATTCAGGAACCGTTGAAGAAACTGTTTTTTTGTCAAAGCTATCTCTATGTTGACTGTCTATCTGTCGAACTTCTTTTAACAGTTCATTTAACTTTGAACTTAATTCTTTTTTAGCAGTTTCATCTTGAATCTGTGAAATCTTTTCACTAAACATGTAAAATTCTTTTTTGAATACTTCGCTATTTTCTATAGTGTTCAGCATTTTCTAACTCCATTATGGTATCAATTTTTGTGCGTATCAGCTGATTATTTAATGTGGTCTTGAGTCCACTGTGTAGTTGTTTGGGGAGATGGTCTAGACCGCACCATGCTAGGGTGGGCACAGCTTGAGTTAAAAATTCGTCAGTGACTAGACAAACATAAGTTCCGTATTCAAATCCACGATCTTCGCTAAGATATAACTCAATAGGCAATATTCTACCTGAGTGATAATCCTTAAGTAGTACATCAGCATCTTCTAACAGTGATGCAGATCTAGCAAATGTAGGCACAGTCCATTTCTCATCTTGAAGAATGAG
>Ga0114978_10002012_pt1 | contig 16960 bp, 16 predicted proteins | sample S_140212_EF_Meta_FD_87027 | JGI IMG/M metagenome (GOLD analysis project Ga0114978, IMG submission 87027) | Freshwater microbial communities from Lake Simoncouche, Canada to study carbon cycling - S_140212_EF_MetaG | ecosystem: Environmental > Aquatic > Freshwater > Lake | place: Lake... | reverse complement strand
GATTCCAGCCCTTTCATCACGCTTTCTTTCACCATTAAGTTTAAACTCATCTTCTTTCTTTGCTTTCTTTTGTTCTTGAAACTTGTCTTCCTTTTTTATTGAAAAAGCATTTCAATTTTTTGATTGGGGGACACCCCCACACCCCCCTTTCCATTGGAGGACACACCTTTTTTTACAACTATTTCTATTTATATTATATTTACTATTTATATAAATGGGCAAGAGAGATATTCTAATCGTATTTGATATAGATGAGACATTGATTCAATATATTAATACACCTGCGTATCATTATTGGGAACAAGCCACTCCAGAACAAAAACGCATAATTGAAAATAATTTAGAATATATAGATTTAGTAAATTCAAAAAAACCAAAAAGACAGATTATATTTTTAAGACCTGGTTTGAAAAAATTTCTTGAAATGGCCAGAGACAGTAAACGAATTAAAGTCGCAATTTGGACTTATTCGGAGAGGGAATACGCAAAGGAAATCGCACAAATTATTTGTGAAAAATATAATCTACCAGCCAATACGTTTATATTTAAGTATGGTGCTGAGGATATTGAGGATGATGAAATACCAAAATCGATGAAGCAAATATGGGACAATCCTGAATTTGGTAAAAAGTTTAATAAATTCAATACTTTTATAGTAGATGATCGTTATGGAAATTTATGTCATAAAGTAAATAAACATAATAGTATACTCGTCCAGGCATATGCGCCATTCGGTGAAACGAAACAGAGAGAACGTTTAACAGACCATTTACTAGAAAAAGCAGTTAATGATGATATATTTCATGAATTAACGGAAATTTCTAAAAAATTAATAAAGGATATTGATGGCTGCGAAGATGAGGAAATTGAGGAAGCCTTTAAAGAAGAAGCTGTATTTGCTCCGAAATGTATGAAACGAAAAAAATTAGATAGTTATGTGAAAGAATATGCTCATGGAGTACAATTATGTACTATTGGCGAAGTAGAAAATGCGGCAAGTGGGATTAAGGGGGGTCGACGACGTAAAACTAGGGCAAAGCGAAGCATGCCAAAGCGAAGCATGACTAAGCGTAAGAGTGTTAAAAAAGGAGGTAGAAGAAGTAAGACACACAGGCGATATTAATACATATAAAAGTATTTCAATAATTTTATAATAAAAATTTTATAAAATTATATTTTGTTTAATTTATTGCTTAGTAGAAGGCTTAGTTGAAGGCTTTGTAGTTCGGGGTGGGCGTGTTTGTGAGACGGCTGTCTTGCGCCTAACAGGGATCCACTCAACACCGTCTTCGCCTACGCGCGTCTCATCCTTGGGCATAGTGCGTTGAGTCTTCTCCGTATTTACGCGAGGAGGTCGAGTTACCTTTTCAGTCTTAGGAGCACGATTCTCATTTCGCGTTTCGCACATGAGCTTACCGCCACGAAGACCACTCACGTTCGCGGCTTGATACTTGTGACCTTCTGTGGTAACTGTCGCAAACTCGAACTCTACATACTCACCTTGAACCAAATAACGATATTGCTCCTGCCCTACCTTAATTGCCGAATGATGAACAAAAACATCACGTGGCTCTGATGCTCCTTCAGAAGAAACCGAAAGAAACCCATAACCAGCTTTGTTATTAAACCACTTCACGCATCCAATCTCACTCTTACTACGGCACGCATCTTCCACGGTAGGCTGTTTCTGAACAGGGAGGCTCATTTTATATACTTATACTATAGGCAAACGCTTTAAATTGTTTACATATTTTAATTTATTTTTCAATTTATTTTTCAATTTAATTATGAATATATAAATAAATTGAAATAAATATTATTGTCTATAGTATGATAAATATACACAATGGTTCTTATTTGCAAAACCACTTTTACGGAACAAGAGAACTATGATGAAGACTATTTTAAAAAATACTTTCATACCTTAGCATTAAGCGACTTTCAGAAATGGGCAATTAAATCTATTGTTGACGGCGACAATGTGCTAATAACAGCACATACTGGTTCAGGCAAAACATTACCAGCTGAATTTGCGATACAACATTTAATTTCAAAAGGTAAAAAGGTTATTTATACAACGCCGATCAAAGCACTTTCGAATCAGAAATTATTTGATTTTCGTCGGAAGTTTCCAACGATTTCCTTTGGAATTTTAACAGGCGATTGTAAAGATAATCCTGAAGCAGATGTCCTTATTATGACGACAGAAATTTTGCGCAATACCTTATTTAATAAGAAAATTAATGAAGAGAGTAAAAACGAGACAAAAGCCCCTTTAATGTTTGAGATGGATTTTAATACTGAATTAGGCGCCGTTATATTTGACGAAGTTCATTATATTAATGATCCTGAACGCGGTTCTGTTTGGGAACAAGCCATTCTAATGACGCCGCCTCAAGTCCAATTAGTAATGTTGTCTGCGACCATCGATAAACCTGAAGTATTTGCCTCTTGGATAGAAGATGAAAAGATGAAGCAAGCAAGACAAGCAACTATTCCTGAAAAAAAAATGTATCTGACGCCGACGTATGAACGCGTAGTGCCTTTAACCCATTATATGTGGCTATCTATCCATAGTTCTACCTTTTATTCTGCCAGTAAAACACCGTATGAAAAAAAATTAAATGATTTATACAAAACGCCCATCGTAATAAGTAATTCTGCCGGAGTATTTAATGATATTAATTATCATAAGGTAACCGACGTCTTAGATTTTATTAATAAAAAAAATACCTACACCAAGCGCCAATTTGTCTTAGATGAATTAATAACTTATTTGAATACCAACGGAATGTTACCGGCTATTTGTTTTGTGTTTTCAAGAAAACATGTTGAAATCGCAGCCAAAGAAATAACTAAATGTTTATTTGAAAAAGATAGCGGAATACCGGCAATTATAGAGAAAGAATGTAGACACATTATCATGTCTAAACTCACAAATTACAAAGAGTATATAAATCTGCCCGAATATTTAGAGTTGGTCGCTTTATTAGAAAAAGGTATCGCGATCCATCACGCGGGCATGATACCAGTGTTGAGAGAAATGGTAGAACTTCTCTTTGAAAAAGGATTTATTAAACTTTTATTTGCGACAGAGACCTTTGCGGTAGGCATCAATATGCCGACAAAAACAGTTATTTTCAGCGGATTAACAAAATACAATGGTTCAACCATGCGCTATTTGTATCCGAGTGAATATATACAAATGGCCGGTAGAGCCGGGCGAAGAGGTATTGATGATATAGGCCATGTTATTCATTGTAATAATTTATTTGAGATGCCGTCCTTGACCGAATATAAAAATATGCTGACAGGCAAACCCCAATCACTGACGTCTAAATTTAAAATATCCTATACATTGGCGTTAAGTATTCTTTCCCAACAAAAAGATATATCTATTATAAATGAATTTGTAGAAAAAAGTTTACTGGCTTATGATATCAAGAGAGAAATTGAATTCTATAATTCAAAAGAGAAAGAGTTAGAACTTATTTTAAAAACAAAAAGAGAACAATTATCATTCTCTCGAACACCAGAAAATAAATTAAGAGAATATAGAGAGAAAACCGAATTAATTCGAACGGCGGTAAATAGCACGAAGAAAAAAATAAGAAAGGAATTAAATGATATTGAAACCGAATATAAATTTTTACAGAATGATTTATTAAAATTTGACGCGGTTAAAGAGACGGAATACGAGTATAAACAAAATAATTTATACAAAAAAAACACCGAAGAATATATTAGCGGGACAATCAATCAATTGGTCTTAAATATACTTATACCGAATGGCTATGTATATGATGAATTTATAGAAACAGAACATAATTGTTTTAAAATAACTGATAAAGGTCTTATTGCTACGCATTTACAGGAAATTCATCCACTCGCAATAGCCGATATTTATATGAAAACGGACGGCTTTAGTGAATTTACAGCCCGAGAACTCGCCTCAATATTCTCTTGTTTTACGAATCTAAATGTGCCTGATGATTTGAAACAAATCTACCCAGAAGCGCATTCGTATTCTATCAATAAAATAACCTTAGATATAAATAACACATTAGAATACTATGAAAAATTAGAAACCGCGCAACAAATTAATACAGGCGCATCTTATGAAATCAATTTTGATATTCAAACGGAAATTTTAGATTGGTGTGCGTGTGAAACGGAGGAAGACTGTAAAAGAATTATTGATGCTGTTAAGCGGCTGAAAAATATATCCCTAGGCGATTTTGTGAAAGCCATTTTAAAAATTAATAACATCGCAAAAGAGATAGAAAAAATTTGCGAAATTAAAAATAATATTGTTTTATTAGAAAAGATTAAACAAATTCCTGCGCTTACTTTAAAATATGTCGTTACAAATCAGTCGCTTTATTTATAAACTGTTTTAAATTTTATAACACTCTTTATCATCACATGTGTTACAATTACCATTACATACAAATTCTGGTTTAATATTTTTTATAATTACGGGTTGAATAATAGCATTATTTTTTTTGTATTCAACCTTATATCGGACGCTACCATACTTTACAACTTTTATTACAGAGACATTTATAGTTGAATTATTCATTTTATATATATCTATAGTTAATTTAAAAAATACAAACAATTTACACCCTTGAAGATTTAAAACCGCACTAAACAATTAATAATAAAAATAACTTAAAGATATTAATTAGTATTTAATTGTCCTTGGGTGTATTCTCAATTGGACATTTCAGGTGTTTACCAATCATTTCTGGGGGAAGAAGCAGGAATAATCAACCCTTACTTTTAGTAAGCCTAACCAAAATTTACATGGAATTGATTGTGTCCAACCTTAAAGGTGTATTTTTAAATCTTCAAGGGTGTAAAGAGAACGTGCTATATTAAATTGTCCTAGTATGAAGGATGGAAAATCTTCCGTAGCAAAGTAGTCTAATGCAGCGAGCTGTTAACTCGAAGGTCCTTGGTGCAAATCCAAGCGGGAGAGATAGGAGATGAGATACTCCATATAAAATTAACACATTAAAAACAAAAAATCGCTTCATTGGCTTAGTTTGGTAAAGCATCAGACTTTTATGCAATATAAGTAATCTGAGGATCACTGGTTCGAACCCAGTATGGAGCTTTTGTTTGAGACGTGTTAATTTTATAAATTTTTTATTTATATAAAAATTAAAATACTTTTTATATAAAATTGATTTAAATTTCTATAATTTAAGGGAAGATATAAAATGGAAGAAAAGCCAAAGTATAAAAAACCAAAATGTATACATGGATCAATAAAAACAATATGTAAATTATGTGGAGGAGGTTCAATTTGTCCGCATCAAATAAGAAAATCAGATTGTAAAATTTGTGGTGGGTCTGCTATTTGTGTTGAACATAATAAAAAAAAATCCACTTGCAAGGAATGCAAAGGCACTTCAATTTGCGAACACAATAGAAGACGAACAGTTTGTCTACAATGTGGAGGGAAATCTATTTGCGAACATAGCCGTATCAAATCAAATTGCAAGGAATGCAAAGGAACTTCTATATGTGAACACAATAAACGACGAACAGATTGTAAAGAATGCAAGGGCTCGTCTATTTGTATTCATGATAAATACAAAAAGTACTGTAAATCATGCGGAGGTTCTGCACTATGTAAAACCGACCATTGTGAAACAAAGGCTTTAAAAAAATATAATGGATATTGTTTACCTTGTTGTATCCAATTGTGTCCAGAAATAACGGTATCAAGAAATTATAAAACAAAAGAAAATACAGTCGTTGATATAATCAAAGAAAAAATTCCGAATTTAACTTGGATTGCGGATAAAAAAATTAAAGACGGCTGTTCGAACAGAAGACCAGATTTATTAGTAGATATGGGCACACATATTATAATATTAGAAATAGATGAAAATAAACATTCCACGTATGATTGTAGTTGTGAAAATAAACGCCTCATGTTATTAAGCCAAGATGTAGGCCATCGGCCAATTGTATTTATTAGGTTTAATCCGGATGGTTATATAGACCATGAAGGCAATACGATTAAATCCTGCTGGAAATTAAATCAATTAGGAGTGATGAAAATAATTAAAACAAAAGAAAAAGAATGGGAAGAGAGAATGAATAATTTAATACAGCAAATTCAGTATTGGTTAAATAATCCAACCGAGAAAACAGTAGAAATCGTTGAATTGTATTATTAATTCATTAAAGGGATGATTTTATTAAAAGAATAATTTTATTAAATGAAATTATATTTTTTCTACAACATGGACAGGTTTTATGTTTCTCGTACCATTCATTAATACATTCTCTACAAAAGTTATGATTACAATTAGTTTGAATATTTATATCATTTACTTTACAAATAACACATTCTTTGTCTTGTTCTATTATTTTTACATATATAATTTCAGGAAGCATAGGTAATGTCATTATTTTAAAAGATATTAACCCATTCCCTTCAATTACAAGACGATAATTTTTACTCATAGACACAAGCCATTGGGCTACATCTAATTGTCCTTTTATACAAGCATACCGAAACGCAAAATCATTCTCTGCGAAAATATCAATTGTAGGTTTGATTTTTAATAGCCATTGAGCTATAGACAAATAACCGTTAATACAAGCCAACCGAAAAGCAATATCATTCTCAGCCGAAATATCAATCGTAGGTTTAATTTTTAATAACCATTGAGCTAAGACAAAATGACCATATCTACAAGCGCCACAAAACGCAAATTCATAATCCGCAGAAATATTAATCGTAGGTTTGATTTTTAATAACCATTTGGCTACCTTCATATGACCATTTATACAAGCCATACGAAACGCAAAATCATTATCAGCAGAAATATCAATGGTCGGTTTATTTTTTAATAACAATTGGGCTACAGGCAAATGACCTTTTTCACAAACGCCACTAAACATATATTCATTCACGTCAATTGCGCGTTTCATTTTTAATAACCATTTGGCGATGGGTAAATGACCGTTTATACAAGCCAATTGAAACGCTAAGTCGCTTTCTGGAGAAATATCAATCGCCGGTTTGTTTTTTAATAAGGATTGAGCTATGGTCAAATCGCCCGTTCTACAAGCCAAAAGAAACTGGTATTCTTGATTAGCTCCATCCTTCATTTTATTATTATTCATTTTATTATAAATAATTTTATTATTCATTTTAGTATTATAAATAATTTATTCAATTTTATAATTAAAAAATTGAATAAATTATTAACCGATAATAAAATTTATATATTAAGACTTACAATGGCTGGATTACAATACGTTATTTCTGGATTAGACATGTTAAAAGATTACCCCGAAATTAAAGAATACATTAAAAATTTTAATGGTTCTGGCGGATTTATGTATACAACTGAAGAAGATCCGCAATATAATGCCGAAATAGAAAAACAAATGAGTAAAATATTGGACGCACACGGAGTTCATTCCGGTAGTTCGTGGGGATTTATGCTGCGAGGAATTCAATCGGTTTTAAATGGAACTACTACACGCGAATCAATTGAAGAAGAACTATTTAAATTTGAAAAAAGGTATAATGAATTTTTGAGAGAACAACAGCAATTACAAGACGAAAGAGCGGCATTCCGCGAAGAAACTGACCCAACCGATAAACATTTGTAACTATATAAAAAAAATAATAATAATTAAACATTTTACCCCTTTATAAATTTATCAGCGTAGCAAGTAAAACGCCGTTCTTTTATGATAAAATGTGTAATTATTTATTTTTTCTTGTTTTTATTTGTTTCTTTTTGTTTCTCTTTTTTGTTTCTCTTTTTTGTCCTCCTTTTTTGGTTAAGTCATCCTTCATCAATTTATTTATGAAATTACGGGCTTTCTCATTATTATCAACATTATATAATAAATAGTCATTCTCATCTTTTTCATATGTATTTTCATCGTCAAAATTTGTAGAAAATTCAATAGTTACTTTAATAGTCTCATCACTGCTATAATCTACTCGTTTGTTTAAATTAAATATATAAGAACCATCAATTTTACCTGGCTCTAAAGAATCATCATATTCATAATCTTTCATACAATTTAAAATTCTCTTTAACTCTATTTTCCCTGAATGGTCCATTATACTATATTCAAATAATTAATTTATAAAAAATTACAACGTGTATTTAGTTTTCTTAACATAAAAAATGCGTATGAAATTGTTAAAGTTATTTATTACACAATTTAGAATAAACTTCAACAGATTTCAAGTAATTTGCTATATTCATAGTTTTTATTTTATCAATTTCTATTTTTTCTTCAATTGTTTGGATTATTACATTGTATCTTTTATGTTTATATTCCTCTATTTGATTAAATGAATCCTTCATAATTTTTAGTATAGTATCGCAATTATTTTCCATTTTATTATATATAGTTGATATTTTATAATATTATTATAACATTTGTAATCTTATAACACTTGTAATCTTATAACACTTGTAATCTTATTTTTTTTCGCAAATCATCCTCTGAAACGATAAGACGTATTATAAAATCAGATTGCGAATACAGTTGAAGGTCGGCATTATCTGTTTTAAAAGATGAAACCATATTTAAAGAAGGAATATAAACATTGTATTTAATTAAATTATTTTTACACATACCCATATGCTCCAAAACATAGCCTTTATAAACAACATCTTTTTGTGTTACATTGGTCAAAGTATGTAATAACAAACAATTCTGTTGAACTTTTTTAATTGCTTTTGAAGATTTATTTATATATTCTATTTTTTCTAACCACTTCTTCGCGAATAGAATTGATGAAAGGGACGAAAATAAACCTAATTCTCTTTGTAATTCTATCAAATTAATCAAATCAACAATTCGTCGGATTGGCGAGGTAATATGAGTATAAGAAGATAATCCATTCGCGATTAATCCATGCCCATTTCTCTCTTTATTATCACAATAATATCCACTCATTTCATATTTCCAACCCTTTATAAAATTCTTTATTTCACGAGGCACTTCTGCTGTTTTTTCAGTTGTCTTTGCGGAAGACGTGGCCCGAAAAATCCCCACATTATATTCAATCATTTTTTTAGAGCATTCATAATTCATTAATATCATATAATAAGCGACCACGTCATGACTATCTTTTATTTCATCCAAATAGGGTAGATTCTTTTGTAAATTCTTAGTATATTCTAATAAAACCAGATAATTCGGTTTGCTCAATAACGAGGCTTCTTCATAAACATGATTCTTCACTAATTTAATCAAAGTATTTGAAAATTTAATATCTATAATTTCGCATAATTCCTTATTATTTTCAACAATTTCATTTTTTAATATTTTTATATCCATCGTAAAAGCAAATCTCTCTTTCCCTTCATGTAGACTACATAAATCATCGGATAAAATAGGCGGCAACATACTTTTTTTACTACCAGGTAGATATATAGTAGAAACCCGATTGGTAAATTCAGACCATAAGTTTAAATAATCAATAATTAAAGGTACATTCGCAATATAAACGCTAATTATAATATATTTTTCATATATTTGTATACTAAACGCGTCATCAAAATCTTTAGAACCTGAAGGGTCGATGGAAAATACATTATACCCTATTCGCCTATCCTCTATAGTATATTTGCTCAGAATAGCAGCAGTCAGATTTTCTTTGCTATTCTGGTAACTTAATTTTGTCACAGTTTCTTTTGTAAAGGGCTGTAAAGAAACATTCAAATCTTTACAGCAAAGCTGATATTCTTGAAATGCTTTTATATCCTGAACAGGGCCGATTGTATTTATTAAAATTCCAATTGGATGTTTATCAGTCCATTCTTTAAATTTAAATAAAACATAATTATTCACCTTCTTTTTATTAAAACTAGAATTTCTCTCTTCATACGCAACTAGAAATATGGGTAATTGTTTATTATCAGGAATACATTTATAGAGAGGCTTATTATTACCAGAGCGACCATACGTTTTGCCATCTAATACAATTACACCGGCTATTTGTGTTTCTTCATTTCTATATTTCGAGTGAATAAGTATTCCATCTTCATCCACTATATCGCCATTAAATAATTTTAATTCTAAAGGATTTAATATCGCTTTAATTTCTATTTTTTTCACAATTTCACTCCATGTCCAGCTTTTATAGCTTCTATCTTTAATTTCCACTTGCATTCTTTGATATACTATTTATAAAAAGTAAAATATTATATCAATTTTATACATAAATATATATATAAAATTAATATAAATAAAATTAATATATATATAAATAATTTAAAAATATACCTATTAGCATAACTAATAATATGTCTGTAGCAATTGGCATTGATTTGGGAACAACTTATTCGTGTGTCGGTGTATTTAAAAATGGAACGTGTGAAATTATTGCGAATCCCGATGGAGAAAGAACCACGCCTTCTTGGGTGGCTTTTACCTCTACTGAAAAATTAGTTGGACAATCAGCAAAATCTCAAGCAGCCGGAAATACAGGTAATACTATTTATGACGCCAAGCGTTTATTGGGTCGTAAATTTTCGGATCCAATTGTTCAAGCAGATATGAAGCATTATTCTTTTAAAGTTATTGGCGATAAGGACGATAAACCAGTAATCCAGCTCGAAGATGGTAAAACTTTTTATCCGGAGCAAATTTCCGCAATGGTGTTAGAAGAAATGAAGAAAACCGCCGAATCTTATCTCGGTCATCCCGTCAGTAAGGCCGTGGTGACTGTGCCGGCTTATTTTAATGACGCGCAACGCCAATCAACAAAAGATGCGTGTCGTATTGCCGGGTTAGAAGCGCTTCGCATTATTAATGAGCCTACTGCGGCGGCACTGGCGTATGGTCTTGATAAGAACTTTGACGGCGAACGAAATGTTCTTATTTTTGATTTAGGTGGCGGTACATTTGATGTGAGTTTACTCACGATTGATGATGGCATGTTTGAAGTAAAAGCCACCGCCGGCGATACTCATTTAGGCGGAGAGGATTTTGATTCCCGTATGGTCTCCCACTTTATTGACGAATTTAAAAGGAAGGAGAAGGGTGATATTAAAACAAATCCCCGAGCGATGCGGCGGCTGCGAACGGCGTGCGAGAAAGCAAAACGCACCTTAAGTTCATCCAGTAGTGCGGCGATTGAAATTGATTCTCTTTTTGATGGCAAGGATTTCTATTCATCAATCACAAGGGCTCGTTTTGAAGAATTGTGTGGCGATTTGTTTCGCGGTTGTCTGGACCCGGTAGAAAAGGTGTTGCGCGACGCAAAGATGGATAAAAGTTCGGTTCATGATGTGGTCTTGGTTGGCGGTTCTACGCGAATCCCGAAGGTACAAAAACTTCTTTCGGATTTTTTTAACGGCAAGGAACTATGTAAATCAATAAATCAAGATGAAGCCGTCGCTTATGGCGCGGCGGTTCAGGCTGCAATTCTTTCCGGTGATAAATCAGAAGCGATTAACCAAATCTTATTGGTTGATGTCACTCCTTTATCTATCGGCATTGAGACGAACGGCAATGTGATGACTGTAATGATTCCGCGTAATACATCCATTCCAACTAAGAAAAGTCAAACCTTTAGCACATATGCGGATAATCAACCAGCCGCCACGGTCCGCGTCTTTGAAGGCGAGCGCTCTTTTACAAAGGATTGTAATTTACTCGGACAATTTGACTTGACTGGCCTGCCGCCCGCACCGCGTGGTGTTCCACAACTAGAAGTGACTTATGATATTGACGCAAATGGAATGCTCAACGTAACCGCCTGTGATAAATCTTCCGGAAAAAAACAGAATATTGTGATCACCAATGATAAAGGGCGGCTATCAAAGGAACAAGTTGAAAATATGATTAAAGAAGCGGAGCGATTAAAAGCGGAAGATGAACAAAATATGAAACGAGTAGAAGCAAAGAATAAACTAGAATCGTATATTTATAATTGGCGTAATCAATTGGACACTAAAGAAGTCGCCGATAAATTGGGGGAGACGGATTGTGAAACGATTAAGAAGTGGGTAAAAAAAACTCAAGATTGGTTAGAAACAAACGCGTCGGCTACTACCGAAGAATTTGAGAGTAAAATGAAGGATTGTGAAAGCGCATTAAAAGCGATTGTATCAAAAATGTACGGCGCAGGGGCTATGCCGGGCGCAGCAAGTAGCACTCCGGCAGGTAGAGCCGCAGCAGATAATATAGAAGAGGTTGATTAAATAATTATTTAATATAAATAGTGATTATTTAAAAATATTTTTGAATAAATATGAATTAAAAAGTTTATCATAAGAACGGTTAATAAAATCAATATGATCTCCCATTTTTTCAGAATTCTTATTTATAATTTCTACTTTTTCTAATAAATTTTTATTATCAGTTTTTAATTTATCTAGCTCTCTTTCCTGTTTTTGTAATAAATCTAAAATAGTATTTAATTTTTCCTCTTTGATAGAAGAACTCATTCGTATATATTTTATAGATTAAATACTTATTAACATTTTACCGCATACGCTAACACCATGGATGCGACAATACCCAATAATAATCCGATATGATATTTAAATTGCATCGTTTTATTTATTTTTAACCATTCTTTTCTTTGGTTTTCTTCATTCAAATGTAAAATCATGTAATCGGTTTTAGGCGAAAGCATATAATAAAAATAATTAACTAATAATGTAATTCCGCCGATAAAACAAACTTTATTCAAGCCCTTTTTTTTATCATTCCAGCCAAATTTTTCATACAAAAATAAAGAAATAAAGGCTAAAATTAATCCTAAACCATACCCTTTCAAATAAATTGTTCTTCGTTCATTAATAATACTTTCATATCTTTCTATTTTATCTTGTGATAACGTGTTATAAAAATCCTCTTTTTGTTTAATTTTATCGGCCGTAAAAGTAACATATAAATTTGCGATTAAAAACATCAACCCAATCGAACAGGTTATACCACATAGCATTTATTATATTATAATAAATATAATAAATAATTATAATAAATAATTATAATAAATAATTATATTAAATTATTGTATATGGACTACAATAATTTAAAAAATATAATTCAGAAGAAACACGTGAAACCTACTATTATTAATCAAGAAAGTAATTTTGTAGTATCTACCTATTGGTGGGGACGGGGAAACTTTAACCAAAATACATCTAGACCGTGTATCCTTTTTTACGAAGAAATTTTTGCGAAAGTTCAAAATCTATGCGTTGAATATTTAAGCATGAAAAAATATACAAGCATTGAAAGATTAAGCAAACATTTAGAATACGATATTTTATCTATAGAAGAGTTTCAAAAATTAATTGAAAATCGAGCAAACGCATATAATGGTATGATTTTTGATGATTTGAAAATTGATTACAATGACGAAGATAGACACAGAAAAGCAAAAAATATTTTAGAAAGAAAATCGAATAAAACAGTGCCAGAAGGTTTTAAATATAAAACTAAAGATGTTACTGAAAATTTATTAATTTTATTAATGATTGAATTTATTTCATTATCAAGAGAAAATATACTTAATATTGCTTTAAGTATAAGCAGACTAAATGAATTAAAAAAAATCTACACAAAACAAAATTCACTCGATAATAATCAATTAAAAGAAGTAAAACTTTTAAATGCTATATTAGCGAAAGAATCAGTTTTAATTAAAGATAAACTTAAACTAAAAAGAGAGTATACTACACCCGAATTTAAAAAATATCCTCAAATGTCTTTATACGATATAATGAATAAAGAATTGAGATACTTAAATCCGATTAAGTATGAGGAAATGATTGATTTGTGGGAGGGTGCATGTAAAAAATCAAATTGTAATTTTATGACCGTAGAATACCCCGAATTTGCCAAACCAGGGGGCTATCAATTGGCTATTAACGCAAAACCCCTTTTTATTAAAAAAGCGCTGGAATCAACAGGCAAACGGTCTGTTTTATATATTGATGGTGATATGTATATTCGGAAATACCCGAAAATATTTGATTTAACTGATATAGATTATATGGGCCGTGGGTGGAATATGGACCCCAGAGCCAGTTGGAAAATGAGCGAAAGTATTACATACGACCCTTATACTTTTGAAACATCAGGCGGCACCATGTTCTTTTCACAGACGCAAGAAGCAAAAAATCTCATTGAATACTGGGTTAATATAGCAAGTGAGCCCTCGCAGGCAGGAAAAGCCGACGATAGATTATTAGGTCTTATCTTCAATGAAAATAAATTACTTTGTTCTATGAAAATAATACAATTGCCGATAGAATATTTATGGTTAACGCTCGATTATGATGAATTGATGTTAGATACTGTTTATGATTACAATAAACGCTTAATGAAAAAAAGTATATTAATTGAACATTCAGAGTGTTTAACGAGTGAAGATACTGCGGCGAGTGTAGGAGCTTCAAGCGACAGAAACCCGGCAAATTATAAATTAATAGATTTAAATATTGACCCGGTTTCTGAGCAATTCCATGAATATATATTTTTTCCTTCTGCTGATATGGTTGATACACTGAAACAATATTTAGAATATATGGATGGAGCCCAATATTTTAGTGACGGGAATCCTATATTAGAGAGAAAAGGGTTGATTAGTAAAGATAAACCAGACATAAATGAACAGCCTTTATATATTACCAAATATAAAGATAAATATGGAAAAAACAAATACTTTAATGATGATTCGCTTACCTGGAATGAAGTAGCAAAAATAACAACAACTAAAGCGAAGAATATGAATATTAAATCATTAAATCTTTCTTATAATAATAATAAAACTGTTGTGGAAATAAATGATTTTTCTGAGTTTATGAAAAGTGATGGAAAAAAATTAGATAATACAAAAATAATTGCTTTAATCATTAGATTATTAAATGAAAATAAAAGTGTTCTCTATAATCCGATATCCTTAGATGGATATAACAGTAATAATTATACGTCATTATATGATCTAAATGAGAATACAAATAATTCTTTAGAATTAATATTTACTCCAGAATTTAATAATGATTATGAATCTGAATCTATGAACTTTTTTTTCAGACCATTAATTCAAACGAATCAACCTATTCTATTTAAACCAACTCCGGTATTAATTAAAATTTTAACAATGTTTTTATCCTTAGACGATTTATCAAAGTATCTTAATTATGGCTCATATGAATTTATCTCTAGAGTTCGCGTGGGTTACAATATTTATAATAAAGACACCGCTAGAAATATTAAAGGGGGTTCTCATCATTCGAATAGTTACAATAAAGGCATTGAAATATTATATAATAATAAACACAGTGATAATAAGCACGCTGATTCTAAACACGCTGATAATAAAATAATTGAAATCAAAGATAATTCTACAAAACGTATAAAGTTTCATAATAATAGAAAAACTAGAAAAATTATGATATAATTATGATATAATTATGATATAAAAAATTAATAATTACATGAATAATTATTAATTTTGATCAAGGAAACTCTATAGAGTTTAAACATATATTTGGGTATTTTAGACATTCCCTTATTGCTTTTTTATCATTTAATGTACTAGAAGGATATGCGTTAATTATCTCTTCAATAAAATTTAATGCTTCAATAGTGTATGTATAATATTTTGTAAAATCTCTAGTATCATAATTTATTAAAGGCAATCTATCGGCAAGATACATCATGGCAAATGTTTGACAGAATTGATTTGTTCCAAAAATTTGATAATCATCATACGGTTCAAACCAATCTGCTTCATTTGCTTTTCTACTATTCCAATGACTTCCTGTAAATACAGCAATAGGATAATTTACGACGGGTTTATTTCGGGTAGATGCTTTACTTCCATCAAAACCATATACAACGACTCCTTGAATTACAAAATTCCAAACATCTATATCGCCCATAAAATCTATTATAACCTCTAAATTTTTATCAACCCATTTTTGTTCTATATCAACAAGTTCTTTATCTGACTTAATCCAGCTTTGATAATTTTTCCGTACTTCCTTAAGACTATCATATTGTATATTCGCTAGATTTAACCAATTTGTTTCTTTATATCCACCACCTCTAATTTTTTTAGTTCTACTCATTTTATTTATGCTTTTTTTTATGCTCTTTTTTATGCTTATTTTATTTATGCTCTTTTTTACTATACTCGTCCTCTTTCTTTTTTTGGATTTTGTTAAATACCTCATTAATATAAGTATATAAAAAATAAAATTAAGTGTTTCAATTTTATATATTTCATTTTTTACATATTTCATTTTTTACATATTTCATTTTTACATATATTAAATTATTTAAACCTCGGATTCCATTTATTAAGTCCGTTAATAAACTTAACTACAAATTCATCTTTTAATAATGGCTTGAAGTTAGAATGCTCAAAATCAATAATCCAGATACGCTTATCAAATTCAATAAAATTATAACCGGTAATGTCCGGATATACGATGTTATTGTCATACAAGGTTTGTATAATTTGTCTAATTTTTTTAAATAATTCTGGGCTAATATCTGTTTCTTTCTCTCCATAATAATCAGAGACATTCATATAATTTACCTTTTCCATAATCATCACTTTACTATCCCTATCGTAAGCTAAAATCTTTGGTGTATTAACAATTCCAAGCGAATGAACATGTTTATGCATTTCATATTCTTTCATTGAAACATCTTTTTTAATATAATATAAATCATTATAGGTCTTATTATTGCTAGCATTGTTCATGGTAACCGTAGGATATATCCATTATTAATATGATTAACCAGTTTCAATTTTATATATATATCAACAAAGTAAGTAATATATATTAATGTTTTATATACTTAAAGAAAAAACGTAAAAAAAAAGTTCAAAAGAGTTTTGCAAAAATGGAAAATGGACATTTATAAATGTCCAAAATGGACTTTTGCAAAACTCTTTTGGATGAAAAAAAGCCAAAAAATG
>Ga0114978_10002008_pt1 | contig 16970 bp, 35 predicted proteins | sample S_140212_EF_Meta_FD_87027 | JGI IMG/M metagenome (GOLD analysis project Ga0114978, IMG submission 87027) | Freshwater microbial communities from Lake Simoncouche, Canada to study carbon cycling - S_140212_EF_MetaG | ecosystem: Environmental > Aquatic > Freshwater > Lake | place: Lake... | reverse complement strand
GGATGTTGTTTATATTAGACAACTTACAGGGAAGAGATGCAAATGATAGTGGTAGTACAGGGAACGAACGATTTTGATGATTATCAAGTCTTTCTTCGTGCTATGGGTGTTGCTCTTTCTGGGATGAAAGAAGGAGACAAAGAGTTTGTTGTATACACTGCAGGACCTGCAGCAATTAACTCTTTTGTATATGAGTTTTGTAATCTATCTGAACGTGGATTTAAATCCCGTGGTAGAAAAATAAAATTTCTTAAATTACCTATCTCATGGATTGAAGAAAATATATTGCATGTAGACTACCTTGTTTATTTAAGTAAGCCAAAGCAACCTTCATCAAGGCTGGTAGCAATAGCTGAAAAAAATAACATTGAAGTAGGAATTTTCAAATACTAAGGGGTAAAAATGATCGTCAACAATTTGCAAACAATGGAAAAAATTGTTTCAAAGAACTATAATCTACACTGGGATGGTTGGACAGTTGTAGAAACTAAACAGTCTGATATTGCCAAGACTGCAATCAACGGAATCTATCGTAAAGGCAAATGGTATTTGGCAAAAACATTTGTACCTGATCGTAATGGCTGGGATATTCCAAATAGATATAAGGTATAGGTATGGAGCAGCACCTATGGAAAGACAATGGCGCCTGCTTTGATATGGACACAAATTTATTTTTTGATAAATATGAAGATGATGAGCTTGTTAGACCAATAATAGACAACCTTTGCCAAGCATGCCCAGTTCAAAGAGTATGCTTTGCCAATGGAGTATCTGGCAAAGAGTGGGGCATCTGGGGTGGTATATACTTAGAGAATGGCGAAATATCTAGAGAGTTTAGCAAGCATAGAACAAAAGAAAAGTGGGGTGAATTATGGAGAGATCTAACAGCGGACAAGAAGTAACAAGTTTTGAAGCCATGTGCTCCATACTTGGTGAACTTTGGATGAACTACAAGTCTGACAAATACTTCAAAGATTTTATTGAGTACAACGATATTGGTTTGCCCATTGCATTTTTAATTGATAACGAACTTGTAGAGCCAACACAACTAGCCAAGCAGTACGTATATGAGACCTGGGATATATTTTTAGCAGCATTAGAGGTTGCTGAAGATCTTGGATGGGAATCACTGGAAGAAGTGTTTCATTTTGTAGATAGAAAAGATAAAAAATAATGTACACAGATACTATGCGTAGAGCTTTTCACTCTATAATCGCTCCTAAAAATTTTCAAGTAGAGCTAATTGATAATGAACATTTTTTAACAATTAAGCTGAATGAATATCATTTTCTTAAAATGGGACATAATGAAAAGATAGAAGCATTACAGTATGTAGTTCAGTTAAAAAAAGCATTAGAAATGGAAGGCGCAATAGTTTTAGTATCAAGAGAGGCAATTAAATGACCAACACGTATATAGCATTAGCTGTTATAGCAACAGCCCCATCTATACTTAGCATATTTTTGTTGTTAAAGATATTAAAATTAAGAGATGCAATAAAAGTATTATCTGTGGCATATTCAAGAATTGAAAGCCTTTCTTCATTAAAAAACAATGATGATTTAAACAATGACGTTCACAAAGAAAACTTTATTAAGTTTCTTTCTGATTCTCGTGATTGGGCATATGAATACATTCAAGATATTCAAGAGGGAGTTGCTTATTTTGTAAATGAAGTTGAACCAGAAATAGCATACTTTGATGAATATGGCGAAGTTGGTTCAGCATATCCTCATTATCACTCAATGAAAAAAATATCTGAAGCTTACAAAGAATTGAAAACTTTGCTTCCAGAGGATGAACATCATTGAACATTTATTGGTTTCAAAGAACAGATAATTTTAATTTTAAAACACTATCTGAGTCTTTAGAGGATGTTGGCTTCACTGGAATTCTTTTTCCAACAAATGCAAGAGCTGATGATTTTTTTATAGATATAGCAAGAAATATAGATACAAAAAGAAAAATTAAATATATGGTTGCAATAAGGCCTTATACTGTTTCTCCACAATATATTTCAAAAACAAACAAATCAATGAATAAAATATCTAACAACAGAATTTTAATTAATTTTGTAACAGGACATGTAGGTGATGAAGAACACAGTGTTGGTGGAATTTTAGGAGATATAAATGATCTATCTTCAAATATAGAAAGATCAAAATATATGATTAAGTATTTAGCAGAGTTAAATAAAATAAAAAACGATTTGCCTGATTTTTACATATCAGTTACAAATGAGTTTGTTTTTGATGCAGCAAAAGAAAATAAAATACTGGTGCCTTACTCTTGGTATAAAATAAATAGATTTGATTTAAATAAAAAACAATCCATGATACACGTTTCTCCAATAATTAGAGAAACTGAAGAAGAAATAAAAAAGATAGATAAAGATAACTGGCCACAGGATACAGAATTTTTTACAAAGGATGAGTTTAAAAGATTTATTTATTACTTGCAGGAAAAATCTTTTGATGGTGTGTTGATTTCTAATAGCCTCAGTGAGCTTGAGACAGAAAATATACTTAAAGTAATGCAAGAAATTAAAGAAGAAAGTGTGAGATAATAGATTATGGAGTTTTATTATTTTGGTGGCAATACTGATGGCAATCAAATATCTAGGCTAGAGAATAGTCATTTCTCAGGGGTAATGTTTACATATGATGCTACCCAAGGAGACATGTTTGTAAGAATTGCTAAAGATATAAAGCCACAAGAAAAGATAAAGTATTTGGTTGCTATAAGGCCATACGCTATTTCCCCACAATATCTTTGTATGATAAATCAATCAATGAATGAAATAGATCCAGATAGGCTTCAGATTAATTTAATTTCTGGATATATAAAAGATCATGAACTAGATTTTGGTGGAATTCTTGGTGAAACTAATGACTCATCAGGAAGAATTGAAAGATCAAATTATTTGATTGAGTATGTAAAAGCTTTAAACACAATGCCAGGAAACTTAAATACAGATAAACCTTTGGATTTTTATGTCTCAACTACAAATTATTATGTTGCTAGTGTGGTACAAGAGAATAACAATAAAGCAATCCTGCCATATAGAGATTATAAAAATGGTTTATGGACAGTAATTAGTAAAACTGGTGGTCAAAATATTAGTGATGTACCTGCCAAGTTAAACGTTTCTAATATTATGGTAGCTATAACTCCTATAATAAGAGAAACACAAGAAGAACTAGACGCACTGGTAGACCATACATTAAGGCCAGTATGGAAAAAAGGAGAAAAGCCCACACAGGTTACAGATGCAGCATACCTTACATATGAACAATTTCATGAACTTGTTGTTGAGCTAGAAAAAAATGGCATCCACCAACTATTAATGAATAGCTATCCTTCATCTGAAAAAACAATACTACTTAATTTTATTAAAAAATATGTGGAGGAAAATAAAAAATGAAAGATATAATACTATCAATACTAACAGGTTTTGGATGTGGCGTCGTGTTTGCTGCATTCAAATTGCCAGTACCAGCACCACCAGTTTTTGCGGGAGTCGCAGGAATTATTGGTTTATGGATTGGCTTTACAGTACTAACAAAAATAATATCCTAGGAGGAAAATTATGAATACAGAACAACTAAAGGCAATGCTAGCATCATATGGTCGCTCAGTACTTGCATCAGGACTTGCCCTATATATGGCAGGCGTGACAGATCCAAAGGACCTATGGGCTGCACTAGTAGCTGCATTAGCGCCAGTTGCAATCAGAGCAATCAACCCAAACGATAAGGCTTTTGGCTTACTGCCAGATGCCAAGGAGGTAGAAAAGGCTCTGAAGGCTGCTAAGGCACCTGTAAAGAAGGCTGCAAAGAAGTCTTCTGGTGGTGGAAAAACTAATCAAGTAAATTAATATTTACTTTCAGGATTGCCAGTCTAGAAATAGGCTGGCTTTTCTGTTTTATGTGCCCCTAAAGAGATTTGAACTCCTGACCTAACGGGTAGAAACCGTCCGCTCTTCCGCTGAGCTATAAGGGCGTACACCAGGCAGGACTTGAACCTACGATCTTCAGTATATAAGACTGATGCCTTAACCAGCTTGGCTACTGGTGCCTATTAATATATTATATTCGTAATGTGTCTGCCAGTCAAGTACATCTTTTTCATCATTTAGTAATGGTTGGCCCTTAATGTTTAGACTAGTATTCAGTAGAACTGGAACCCCAGTCTGCAAATAAAATTTATTTAATACTCTATATAGTCCAGGGTGTTGTTCTTTTGTAACGGTTTGGACTCTAGATGTTCCATCAGCATGAACCACAGAAGGTATCTTTTCTGGCTGTAAACATTTAACTGTGTATTGCATATAAGGGCTTTCAAAATCCATATTAAACCATTTAGATGCATACTCTGCCATTACCACAGGTGCAAAAGGTCTAAACATTTCTCTTTGTTTAATTAGATTTACTTTGTCTTTAATGTTTGGATCCCTTGGATCTGCAAGAATGCTTCTATTTCCTAATGCTCTGGGTCCATACTCTGCTCTTCCTGCTGCTACTGCAACAATTCCATCTTTTAATATACCGTCAACAATTTTTTGAACGGGATAATTACCACCTAAATCATAACCAAGATAAGGAGTATTCCAGTCAATATGCTTACCGTATAATGCTGCTGCAGCACCCAATGAACTTCCAGCATCCCCTGGGTTTGGCATGATCCAAACATCTTTAAAGATATTCCAAAGAAGGGTATTGGCTGAAGAATTAAGAGCACAACCACCCATAAATACTAAATTATTCTTTCCAGTAAGATGCTTTGCCATACGCATAAATTGGTTTAACCTTTGCTCATATACCATTTGTACTGCTGCTGCGATATCAAATTTATCTTGTTCTGAAACCCATCCCCAATCAGTAATTCCCTTATGAAAATTATATTTTTGCTCATCGTAATTTGGAAAATATGCGTCAACTTTTTTATAATATTTTGTCCAATCTCCGTAAGCAGCCATACCCATCATAATATATTCTTCTTGGTTTGGCATAAGGCCAATCAATTGTGTAAATGCAGAGTAAAACAATCCAAAACTAACTGGATAGTTTTGCTTATATTTTAACTTAATCTTATCGCCTTCTCCAACCCAAATTGTTGAGGTGTTGTATTCACCAATAGCATCCAAAACAACAATAACAGCATCGTTAAACAAACTTGTATAGTACCCCGCAGCTGCGTGAGAGTAGTGATGACTAAAGGATTTTCTAGGTATCCCATTGATTTCAAACTTTGGCTTCCATTCTCCAGCACCACCCCTTAAAAAGAGTCTGGAGGCCTTTATGAGGGGTTTTTCATAGTAGGCTATCTTATCTGGTGTACCATACTGCAAAGCATCTTTTATTAGACTATCATTGATGTACCAGTCATTTTTTTGCTTGCTATATCTTTCAGAATGCCCAGCAAAAAGTATCTTTCCATCTTTAATTAAAGATACAGAAGCATCATGTGAAGTTTCATTAATACCTAAAATTATCATTATTAAATTAAACCCTTTTCTTTAAGTGCTTTTTCAAATAACTCTTTTACATGTATCTGCCAGTGTAGTCCATAATGGTTGTTATCTTTTGCCATATACCATATTGATTGATCACTGCATAGTTCTTTATCATTTGAATGGCAATTGTGGTTAGATAAAACTTCATAGTTACCATTTTCAAATTTTGGTAAGTCTTTTTTAATATCTATAATATATCTATTTGAAAAACCATCAAGACCTCCGTGAAAATCAATACCATCCATGTTCCATTTAAACCAAACAAATGGAATATTATTGCTATTGCAGTATACTTCTAGCATTTTTATATACATAGAGTTTAACATGTAAGCAAACTCTAAAGACATTATGTCGCCAAGGTTTGTTGGCAATGATACAAATTTTAATGGTTTTTCATCATTGTTCTCTAAAACCCGATCATTAATAAATGTTTTGTTTTCCACAGACTCTAAACGTCCGCCACCTAATCTACGGCCAAACAATTTTGATGTATTTAAAATATTGCCGTCCATATATGTATAAACTCTACCAAAATCTGGAAAAAAAGCTAATAACATTTTTGGATGACCATATTGTTCAAAGTACTTAAATATATTAAAAATAATATCCATGCATGATCCACCAGGGATTCCTATTGAATTGTGAGAAAGGTTATTTTCTTTGGCAATCATATTGTTCCATGTAGCATCTTTTGGCAAGCCAACTCCAAAAGTAAATGAACATCCAGCAGACAATAGATCAATATTTTTTTCAAAATTAGAAGATCTAAACCCATCACTGTTAAATTTAATAGATACCTTAACATTTTTATCACTTTGACCACTTCTATTTGGAACCATTGAGGCAAACTGTTTCATCTCTTTTGAAACTAGCTCTGCAAATGCTTTTTGATCTTTCTCTCTTTTTTTATATTCTTCATTCATTTTACAAGAACCTTTCATTATATGCTTTTACAAACTTATCTGCAATATGTGAATGCCCATGCGTTCCTAAGTGCCAGGAGTCTGAACCATATATGTATAAACTTGGTGACTTATCATATATTTTTTTGTGACAACCAATATCTTCTAATTTAAAATCATTGGGTGTTAAATCAATAAAGTCCTTGTAGTATTTAGTTTTATTTTTATTTATAATGTTTGTCATTATATTTGTATCTTTATGCCAGCTACCCCATAAAAAATTAATTCCTGATTCTTTACAGTAAGACTCTAAATATGAGATTGCTTGAAAATTAAAAAAAATTGGTAAGGTTATTGGAATAACGTCTTCTTTTATAAAAGGCTTCTTTGAATATTTTATAGAAATATCTATTGTTTCGTAGTTATGGTGTGTATTTTGTAAAAATTTTCCAGCATATGGTCTTCTTGCTGTAAGAAAATTTTCTTGTGAAGGAGATGTAAATCTGTAAGGATCTGGGAAAACACAAAACAAGTTCTTTGAATTACCATATTTTTTAAAATGAGACATTAGTCTTTGTATTATCCTGTATGTGCTTTCACCACCTACACCTAAGTTAATTGAATCCATCTTTAATAAATCTGAAGCAACAAAACCCCAAATATTTTTATACATTTCTTCAGGGTCATAATCTTTTGCAATATAACTACCTTGAGTTTCTGAACAACCAGAAAAAACTAAATCCTGATTTGTTTTAAATTTTTGATTGATTGGCCTATGAAGCATGAGCTGCTGATCTACTACTGGATTCATAAAAAGCAGTTCTACTTCAAAATCTGTAAGGTTTTTTAATTCATTTAGATCTGGATTGCTTTGATTAAAAGTATCAAGTGAGTCATCATTAAAATAGCTATTCATTAATAAATAAATCCATCATCTTTTGGTTTCTTTATTGTTTTTTTAATTTTTAAAAAGGCAGCATAAATATAATAAGATATGATTAGTTTTATTTTTTTCATACAAATATTGTATCATATTTAGTCATGTGCACCAGGTAGGACTTGAACCTACGACGACCAAATTATGAGTTTGGGGCTCTAACCAACTGAGCTACTGGAGCTAAACAATTACTTATCTTGTTTAATGCCAAGTGTCATTACTAAATATGAAACGGTATATCCAAGAGCAAATGCCCCAATAGATAAAAGAACTAATTCAATCATGATTGTGCTCCTTCCAAATCATCTCTACGCCAATGTATAAATGATTTAATATATACTGCTGCATAAGCAATAGCAGAAAATATAAAACCATATTGTTTTGTAATTAATGCATATGTAATCCATAGGATCTCATTTGCACATAGTATAAGCCAGCCCCATATAGTCTTACGACCAACAAAATAAATGCCAGCTACACCTATTACAGCCAAAATCCAAGACCACATTTATGCACCTATTGATGGCATTATTTTATCACATGGGCATATAATGGATTCAGCTAAATCACCATTAGCTTCAATAGTAATCTTTGTGCCACACTCTGGATCTTCACATACATAAATACGTTTATTCATTATTTTCTGTTACCTTTTCATTTTGTCCTCTTGCAATAGCAGCACATACCTTAAATGCAGCCTTAGTTCTACGACTCTTCATAAAGCCTAAGCCCTGCCATACAGGAACAGTTGCCTCAATATCTTGAGCAATCTGCTCTCTGATTTCTTTTACAGTAGTAATTATGAGATCCATGACATATGTCTTCTGCTCATCGTCTAAGTCTTTAGTCCACCCATTTGTTTCCATATGTATATCATACCAGAAAATCAGCGGTATTGCAAGTGTGGTATGATTAATGTATGTATGAATGCGACCATTGGTTAATACCCATAGTATACGGATATATGTATGGAGAAGTCATTGATAAGGTAGATAACAATGAGGTTGTTTATGGTGGTGCTAGAAAGTCTGTAGGATCAGCTGAGTGGTTTTGTAACAGATGTCTTGAAGACATTTTTATTTAGTACCCACCCAAGCATTCATTTCTTGTATGAAATAATCTAATCTTTGTCATAATTTTGCGGGATGGAGCAGACATATTTTCCTTACAAGTTAAACACCTATAAGACCATTCTCCAGTAAAGAAATCATGCATGTACCCTTTGGCATTGGCATATTTTTTAGCTACAAAGGTTTGAAATGGATCTGGTATATCGTAATGCTTATTCAAAGTCTAGCTGCTGTTCAAACATGCTGGTCATATAGTTATCTTCTCCTCTTGCAACATTTGCTGCAAGGATACGCATACCAAGGGCATTGGTGATAGAGTCCTCAATTGGAAGAGCCTCAATAGCCCTTGCGATTTCTTCTCGTAATGTCATTTCGTCTATACTCATACTTTAAGTATACCCTAATGCCAATGATATGTCAAATATCTAATCTTTTTCCCAATATGATATACCATCTTCATCATAATCATCCCAGTTCTGACCTGACACATCTTTTCTAATTTGATCTAGCCAAGCACTGGTATCTATTAAATAATATGTGCCCCACCATTCGTAAGGCTTATTAAGATACTTCCACATTTTTGCGTGGTATTTATAACGAAATCCTAAATTACTATCTAAAGACTCATCTAAGTCAATAGCTTTAACTAGGTGATTACCAGCATAGCCTCCAAGAAAGTTTCCAATCCACCTAAGAGGAAGTATCTTTGTCTTGTTTATCTTCTGTGACATTCTGAGGAACCCATCTGAGTCGTCCATTTTTGTACTCTCTTTCATACCCTAAAGCTTTCCAGTCCATCTGCATAATCTTAGGTTCTTTCATTTATTCAGTATACCTTAAAGTTAGGGCTTAGTCAACTGCTGGTTTTTGTTTCCACTTGGTCTTTACCCAAGTGCCTATCTTATTAATGTTAACTTTTTCTCTTAACACTTCTGCAAAATCTGTGCTTATATCAGATCCAAGATACTCTTCGCCTGTCTCTAAATCCGTTAGTTTCCATTTTCCAGGGGCTTTGGTATGAATAATTAACTCAACTGGCTTATCAAAAGAGTCAACTTCTGAACCATCTTTTAGTATTCTTTTATTCACTTTACAGAGTATCCCACTTAAAATATTTTCTGTAGTCTTCTAAGGAAACAACATTAGGGTCTACCCACCAGTCTTCATGAATCTCTCTAACAACTAATGAATATCCAAGAGAATCAAGAATCTCTCTTTGCATATCTCTAATTGATGTATTCTTCCAATACATATTTGCATCATGCTCAAATGTTATAACTGAAAATCTATACTTATTTAGTGGAACAGAGATTAGTCCATGCAGGCTAGTATAAGCACTACCAACTGGTCTTCCTTTTTGATCATAGCCAGCGTCAATATCTACTTGAAGGTAATCAATTTGTTCTGGAAAATTATTTTCTTCAAAGTAATTTATATAGTTAAACTTGGTTGCATCACCAAGAATACATGGGTTCTTTCTATTTTCTGATACTTCTTTGTGAAGCTCTGGAACTATCTCAAATGACACACCAGACCAATCAAATTCATTTTCAAGTCTATAGGTATTGCTACCATTTTTTGAATGTGCAGCACCTAATTCAACATAGTGACCATTCTTTTTATTTTTGAGTACGTTTAGTACAAATTCTTCTTGAGAACTTCTATCATTCCATGTTTGTTCCATATATTAAACAACCCCCCCTTTGTGGATTTAAGAAATTAGTCCCATTGACAAATGATCTAGGCAAACATCTGCAACTATATAGTCAGAATGTTCTACCACAACATCGTAATGTGTTGCATCTTTTTCGCAAAAAAAGCATTCTGATTTATTCATATATATATCATACCACAAACAAGATTAAAATAAGCTGTGATCAAACAAGCATTTAGCAAAATGTTGTCCTCTAATCTCTATGTCTTCTTTAGATTTAAAATAATTACAATGGTGCACTGGCATTTTTGAAATGTGGACATCATTTATATTATCAATAATAACCTTATTATACATTTCTGGCCCTGTAGCTTTTATCCACATAGCATCTATTAATGTTGTGTCTGGCACTCCGTAAATCATATCTTTGCATTTTTGTACCATTGATTCAATTATTTTCAGTAAAACCTTGTTGTTTGGAGCAGCAACGATGCAGCAGTTATTGTATACGTTTGTACCTAAATTAGAGGCAGCATTTATTGATGCATTAAAGTTTATTAATTCTTTGCATTCATCACTATTAATATCCATCACTAATACAGCATCTAAATCTGAATAAATACCACCATACCTATAAAGAATTAGATATCTCCAAAAATCAGACTTATGTATACCAGGGACTATGTGATCATACAAATATAGATACTGAGGAAATTCTGTTTCTATAAAATTTCTTCTGTCTTTAGCAGAATGATACCTGTAGGTCCAGCCCACAGTATTTTTTTTCCATATACCTGATGCATACTTATAAATTTCTGGAAGATCTTTATACTCACATTCATGAGTCTGCCAAATTATTTTTGGTATTGACACGATATTTTATGCGTTTGGATTTATTAAAGACTTTTTCCCTGCAATAAGATCTTCAATAAGAGCACATACTACAGCGTACTCTTCTTCAAAAACCTTTAGAGATCTTCCTGGACCAACATCAATAGTACGTCCTTCTCTTGCTGCTGCTTCTTTAACACCTTTTTCAGAGTCATAGTTTAGAACTGTGCATTGAAACCACTTTGCAGCATACCCATCTCTATCAATAAGATATTTTTCAAAGTTTCCACCTTGTTCTGCTCCAGCAGTGTCCATGTTAAGCCAATATGAGTAGTATTCTTTTTTGTTTGTAATGCCTAATTCTTTTTCTTTACTTGCCATTGCGTTCATTTGTTCAGCAATTTCTTTGTATAGTTCATGAGGCTCTTGCTTAGCATGGCCCAGTCCATTTACGTTAGTGTCACCCTTATGCTCATTAAGCTCATTAACAGAAGCATTTGGATTTGATGCTACCATTTCTGAAAACTGAAAGGTAGTTCCATAAACATCTTTACCATAATTAGCTGAATCTGCACCACATGTAATACCTTGTGACCACTTACCGTGAGTAATTCCAGGACCGCAGTAGTCATTAGTAGGGATAGCAATAACCTGGAAGTCATCTCCACCGTACTTATCTTGAAGCCACTGTAGAACTTCCATTTGGTTTGCGTTACCGCAACCTACAGTAGTGTTTACTAGTAGACCAACCTTGCCTTTAAATTGATCTAAAAAGTTAGGGGCTTCATCAGCCGAAAGCAGCGGGATATCATAAATAGGTTTCATAGTTGTATTATATCACTAATTAGCAGAGCATGTTAAGCATACAAATGGCTCATCATTAGCCTTTACATATAGTTGATTACATTGGCTACAGGCTACCTTGTAAGAATCAATCTTCTTAGCATATAGGCTCCAAGAGGATTCAAACTTGTTCATAAATTACTTACAAACCAAGCAGTAGAATGGGGCACGGAGATTATTTTTATGTGTGTATATGGTTTGTGCACACTTATGGCAATTAATATTTATCATATTAGGATCTGAAGCAGGCATTGAGAGTTTAATGCTTCTAGTGTAGTAATATTTGGTGGCATACCAAGTAAGTAATATTAAAGTTATTGTTAGCATCATACTATTATATCAGAGCCATTACTCAAAGTCAACTTGGGCCTCAAACATATCTAATGTTATTGGAGTTGATGCGTCATCATCCATAGCCCCACAGACAGCACATGTTACTTGACCATCAAGGTCTAATTGGTAGTCGCACCCATACTTTGTACATGTCATATATACATCATACCATTCGGCGAAAAAATTGTCAAGTCCTTAAAGTTCGGCGGAAAATAGAGGTATCAAACCATCTCATGCTCCAAAGGAGCACTATTGGTTACTATCCTACCGTTGCCCACTTTATGATATTACACTTTCCGTGAGAAGGTCTGACATTTTCAAGGGTATCTAAACCGCCCCTTGATAAAGGATAGACATGATCTATATGAAGACCCTTCTCCCATCCATCCTGTCCTACTTGTCTTGGAGCATTTAAATCTATTGAGGTTTGACAGATATGACAGTCTAAACCATATGTTGAGAGCACATCAATATCTGAATAATTACCTGGCTCTGTATTATTTCTACGAAAATGCCTACTAGCATTAGGAGTGCGAAATCTCCAGTCTCTTCGTAATGTATTTATTTGATCCTTACGAATAACTCTTTGATTCTTCCAATAGGCTCTCTCAGCTTCTTGGCAGGGTAAACAAGGATCTTCTTTCTTATCTCGTCTATGCCAATCATAACCAGAGCGAGTACCATGTTCTGGCTCTGACTTATGCCTTAGAGACACACCAAATCCTACCATCAGTCATGGTTTGATGAGTCTCCCAGAAGAGTGGATCTTTATGTGATAAACCACATGTTTGGCATTCATTCTTAATAATTTCTATGTCTCCAATTTAGCAGGGAATATACTAAAGAACCATACCAAGTCTTACTACAACGCTTAATGCCATCTTCCCCATAGTGATCATACATAAACAGGATTAGCTTGGTTTTGTTCTTTGTTCTCAGGAACTTGCCACATGTAATACAAGACTCAAATATATACATAGGCAACGGTTTGTCAAAATCTACATTATTTTTATTCATAGGTTTAAGCATATCATATACCTATCCCAAAGTCAAGCTTCAGGTGCAGGAATCGGACCTGCATTATCAGTTTCGGAAACTGCTCTACGAGCCATTATAGGAACCTGAACTATATATTCAGTATAGCACACCGTATTTTTCAGGGGATTTAGAGAAGAGACACATTACCTCTATAGTAAATACACTATGTAATAACACCTGGCTTTGAGGATATGCCCATATAGCCAGAGAGCTGTACCGTTTTTTAAATAGCATGATAAAATGATGATATGAAACCAGAAGAATGTAACGCAAGCACACAAGGACTAGGACATGCAGGTGAGTATGGGAAGATAGGTTTTTCCCCATGTAGGGCATTTGTTGCTCACGAATCAAATAAGCCATGTGATGTTATTAACAACATTAAAGAAGATTTTACTCATGAGTGTGACTGTGCTGAAACTGGATATAAGAAAAATTCAAGATCAGGTTGCGTGGAAACGATATGTCCATGTGGGGATTTTTTATCCCATAAGGTTTTTAATACCTGTACCGCAACAATATAGTTATCCACAAGTAAATAAGCATAAAATATCATAGTTATCCACATGTTATCCACAAGTAAATCTTACTGATATTTTTAATATATGGTTTGGGTGGAGGGAAGTGGAGGATAGTGGAGTATTGAGCACTTTTACAGATGGCGTCGTAATGTCCACGGCTTTTAAAGGGGCCTGCCAAACCTCACATAACAAACCTTACAAACCTTCAAACCTTTCTTTGGGGCATGGATCATATCATACAAACCTCTATTTGTCAAACCTTTATAGCTTAAAAACCCTATAAAAAACCTATACAAAATTGCCCATAATGTCCAGAAATATAATAGAAAGGTTTGATAATATTTAATAACATATCCAAAACCAGGAGAAAAGGTTTGTTATTCTATAGGGGTTTATTGTTGTATGGTTTATATATATCCCCCGTCAAAAACGGGGACGCTAAAGCGTTGATCGTAATGTCTAACAGGATTATTTGATGCGTTATGGCGGGGGATTTAAAAAGCTAGAACTAAAGCATATAGAGTAATAAGCACAATAGCAGTACCCAAACATACAGATAAGATCAAAGCTCTTTCTGATCCATCATCTTCTGAATTATTATCATGATGATCATGGTGTTTAGAGAAACCATTATTAATGAAGTAAGGTCCCCCATGCTTTGAAAAATAGTTTCTTCCCATAGCATTATTATAACATGGTTTGACAAAGAAGGTTTGATATGCTATGAATCTGGAAAATATTTTGACTGGTCGTAATGTCTTTTATAAAATAAGGTTTGGTGGTTTGTCCATGAATCTGGAAAATTTTTAAGATCCTCGTAATGTCTGAAAATGGGAAAAATTTGGACATATCGTAATAAGGTTTGATGGTTTTGCTCGGGACCTCGGAGGCACAACGGCAGGCTTTTGTCAAGCCCACCGCTGCCATTACTACTAGAATAGTTTGTATTGGTTGTAGTGATTGTAACGCTCATGCATTGTGTGTTCCGCTGAGTCTGCAATAGTAATTAAACGATTGTAGATTACATTGGGTGATGACTCTGCAAGATACTGTCCCACCAAATCAAGGTCTAACCTTAAGTCTGATAGAACATTGGATAGTTGGATTGCTACCTTTTCTTCCTTTGTTACTATTTTTCGTCTCATGGTTCTCCTTCATTTCATTGTACCAAAAATAAGGGGGGAGCGCAACCCACCACAAATTACACTCCCCCGTTGCAGTATGATTATACTACTGCGTGCTCAGGTAAATATGCTTGTATAAACTTATCCCATTTGACAGGAACATTATCAGTAACTGTCTTGTTAACAAAATCAATGATTACGGTTTGTTCACCTAAATCATAGTTAGTACCATTAATGGCATAAATTCCAAATCCTGTTTCATCTAAAATATTGTGCTGCATTAGATAACTGATTATCATCCTGGTTCCATATGCAGCGTCATTCCAACGTGGCTTGGCATGCTCTAAAGCTTGGGCAATGTCAACTTCCCATTGGTCCTGGCCCCAGTGACTGTATAGGACAACAGATACAGATGGCTCTCCTACTGCAGGCTCTGAGTCTTTAAAAACAAAATTAATTCTTGCTCCCATTATTCTTCATCCCATTCAAATGACATTAAGTCAAGTATAAGTTGTGCAAGAGTGTCAATCTTTGTTTGCAACACAATCATTTTTTCTACATCTTCTTGTGTATTTGCAATTTCATCAAGTGGAACAAGGTCATTTTCAAGGTCATCAATAATGATTTCAATAAAGTCAATAACTTTTAGTAGTGAGTTTTTTTGCATTGTTTTTCCTTATCTATAGTGGTTAATTCCATTGTACCAAAATCTAGTGGCATTGTCAATTGCTCCCACATTATTCGTCATCCTCGTCTGACTCCTTAAAGTCATCCCTGCAGGAGGTACACCACTTACCCTCAAGATCCTCTTTAGGGTTCTCTTCACAGTTCTCACACTCAGTGCCGTCTAGTTTAGTATCTGCCTGTACCCTGACCCATTCGCAGATCTCTCCTTCGTATACCTCAGCGGTTAGCGTGCTAATGGCCTCATACCATTTTTCATCAACTTCTAGTTCAATAAGATAAGTAGTCTTCATGATGTTACCTTTCTGTATTCTGGTACCTTGGTTTCCAAGTATACCTTGTGGGTAGGACATTCTGCTACAGCCTCTAGGTCTGCCTCGCCAAGCCAGTTGCAGTTGCTACAGATTTCACCGCAGTCATTGTCGCAGTATTCCATTTGGTCAGTTGCATCACAATCACGGCACATGTTATCGTATTCTGATTCACTAATAATCTCACCACGCAAGATTTCTAACTCACCACCCCAACCAGTCTCTTCCTCATATGATAAGGTAAACAGTAATGTTGGATACTGTGCAGATAATTTTTGAAGGGCATTCATAGGACGAGACCAAGCAGTATTAAAGTTATAGTGAACAACATAGTTCTCACCATTCTCTGCTTCCTCAATGGTTGTATCAGGATACTGATTATCTAAAGATACAGCCACATCCCACTTAGTGCCCCATTCACGGACATTAAAGTTATACCAGTCATTGGTCTCAAACTTCATTGCCTCAGCAAAGTCAGTGGAGCGAGGAGGCTGACCATGATATACCTCATCAGTGATACCAGCATCTCTATAGTTATAGATATTATGAAAAGCAAATATAGGATTAACATACTTAGTCTGCTTGACCTCATATGCTAAATCACCATTAGCAATAACAGAATGAATAAATGGTTTATTTAATTGGTCACGCATCTTTTTTACTTGCTCAGGATTACCTTCTACAGTTAATCCATTGAATACCCAGTTTGGCATGGTGGTCTCTTTCTTTAGTGGTTTAGTATAATTCTACAGCAACGGTATTAGTTTGTCAATTTCATGCGGTCAGAGATAGCAAAGGACAAAGCATATGTTAGATTATATACTTCTACAAGGGCGTCTAGTCGTCCTGTTGCTTCTGTACGTACCATAGAGTCCATTGCCTCTCCTGATTCATCTTCTATCTCAGTTGCTTCTTCTAGCCATTGTTCAGCCATTAGCATAAGGTTCTTAAGCTCTCCGTGCAGGATGTCTGTTCCTGATACCCCTGCGTCTACCATACGTTGTAGGTGCGGCTCTAATGTTAAGTTATCCATTTATATACTCCAATAGGTGTTCACAGGTAGCAATGGCTCCCTCGTAATAGGCGTCTGATTCATAGTACTCATCATCACTGATAGGAATATCATTGTTAGCGTCTTCAACATCTTGCTCCAAAGAAATTCTGTGAATATTTATATACTCTCTTAATGTATTTAGGTCCATATATT
>Ga0114978_10002007_pt1 | contig 16974 bp, 9 predicted proteins | sample S_140212_EF_Meta_FD_87027 | JGI IMG/M metagenome (GOLD analysis project Ga0114978, IMG submission 87027) | Freshwater microbial communities from Lake Simoncouche, Canada to study carbon cycling - S_140212_EF_MetaG | ecosystem: Environmental > Aquatic > Freshwater > Lake | place: Lake... | reverse complement strand
ATGAACTTGTAATCAAGTCCTTTTTCGGGTTTATATAAACTTAGTCTTGGCATAGTAACATATTTATCGATAGCTAAATATACTAGGAGAGTAATAACATGGATGATTTACCATCAACAACTACGTCGAATTCCACTTTAGAACGAAATAAAGTCTTTGATTATGTGCGAGATATGCTGGGCGATGGCATGGTTGAAGTAGAGCTTGACCCTAAGCATTACGAAACCGCACTAGATCGTTCGCTAAACCGTTATCGTCAAAAGAGTTCAAATGCAGTAGAAGAAAGCTACCTGTTTTTAGAATTAATACAGGATCAAAATGAATACAGATTACCTGATGAAGTTATCACTGTTAGACAAGTGTTTCGCAGAGCAATTGGCTCAAGAACTGGCATGGGTGCAGGTGGTACGCTGTTTGAACCGTTTAACCTAGCTTATACAAATACCTATCTAATGTCAGGTAGTATGATGGGAGGTCTAGCAACATATGACATGTTTGCCGGATACCAAAAACTAGTTGGTCGCATGTTTGGTAGTTATATTGAGTTTCATTGGAAACCAACTACACATATTCTAAACATTTTACAACGTCCGTTTGCACAAGGCGAACAGATTTTAATACAAAGTTATAATTTCCGTCCTGACTGGGTATTGTTGCAAGACATTTATGCCAAGCAGTGGTTACGTGATTACACCTTGGCCGTGTGCAAAACCATGTTGGGCGAAGCACGTTCTAAGTTTGCCAGCATTGCAGGCCCAGGTAGTTCAATACAAATGAATGGTGGAGATTTAAAATCCAGTGCTAAAGAAGATTTTGAACGTCTTGACAAAGAATTAATGGATTTTACAGCCGGTGGTACAGGATACTACTTTGTAACTGGATAAAAACTTAGATGACTATTAAATTTTCACAATTACCGTTACAAGCAACTATTGATGGAACTTATGTTGTCCCAGTAGTAGGGCCAGGCCCAACCAGTTATAAAACCACAGTTGACAATATTGGCGCATATTTACTTGCGGGTAATGCGGCCACTGCTACTAAGTTAGCCACGGCACGTACAATTAACGGTGTGAGTTTTGACGGCACTGCCAACATTAGTATTACAGCGTCAATTCCCACATCAACTAGTTCAGTACTGGGTGGTGTAATTGTTCCTGTAGTTGGTACCAGCGGACTTACTAATTCAAGTGGAACTATTGGAGTAGCCACAGCTTCTACCACACAACTTGGTGCTGTTAAAATTGACGGAACTACTGTAACAATTAACGGTAGTGGAGTCATTAGTGCAGCACCCTTACAAGCAACAATGGTACATGCATTTGCATTTGATGCAAATAAAAATTTAATTTATACAAAAACAACAGGACAAGCATTTAACTACACTACAGACGGTCAAAATAGTTCGTATGTAATGGTGGATATTGGAACAGATGTATACAATTATAGTTTAGATGCAAGCGGAAATTTAATAGCTACATTTTCTAGCTAAATATTGAATATAGGATAAAACATGGCCGTAACTACAGTAAATTTAGGAAAAATAAGAGTAAACTGGCGTGGCCCGTTTGCCACAACCACAGCTTACACTATTAACGATGCTGTTAGTTTCAGCGGCTCGAGTTATATCTGCGTAACTGCTTACACCAGCACAAGCAGTTTTTCAACTGACTTAGCTGCCAACTATTGGCAACTAATGTCGCAGGGCGCAACAGCCAATACAACCACAGGTGATTTAACTTATCGAGCCAGCAACGGCAGTGATGCGAGATTGCCTATTGGTACAAGTGGTCAAGTTTTAACAGTGAGCACAGGCGGTGTGCCAGTCTGGGAAACAAATGACAGTGCTGGAACAGTTTATTATGTTACTACAAATGGTTTAGATACCAATAATGGTCTAACACTGGGTCGCGCATTTAAAACTATTCGTTACGCCTGTACACAAATCACTGGACCAGCAACACTATATGTTAAAGCTGGTACATATTACGAACAATTACCAATCACAGTTCCTGCAAACGTTACCATTGTAGGCGACGGCATGCGAGATACAGTAGTTTCTCCATTAATTGGATCTACCAATACCACATACGCCAGCATGACATCTAACACTTTGGTGGTTGCTAGTACCAGCGGTATTGGCATTGGTATGACTGTGACTGGTACAGGATTTACCGGTGCACAAAAAGTCACTGCGGTAGTAGACGGCACCACATTGACCATGAGTGCAACTTATAATACTACACCCAGTGGAGTATTAACATTTACATATCTAAGCACAGACGGCACTCCAGTTCCTAATCAGAACAGTACTATGTTCTTGATGAGTGATCAGACCATGTTAACTGGTCTATTATTGATTGGTATGAGTGGATTTACACCAAGCGGCGCAGCTCCAGCCGACTACACACAGGCAACAGTGGGCGGTGTGTTCTTAAGATTAAACCCAGCAAGCCCTATCGCAAACAAATCACCATACATTAAAGACTGTACTGCAAAATCAACAGGCGGTGTGGGTGCTATTGTGGACGGTAGTGTACACGCAAGCGGTAATAGAAGCATGGTGTTCTGGGCCTATAACATGGTGATAGATGGTGGCGCTGGACTAGTTGTTGGTAATTTAGGTAAAGTTGAAGCAGTTAGTTGCTTTACTTACTATTGTTATTTTGGTTACTTTACCTATGGCGGCGGTGTTATCCGTTCTTTATCAGGTAACAACAGTTACGGTACCTATGGTTGTGTGAGCCAAGGATTTGACTCAACAGAAAGTCCAGTAACTGGTACTGTTCACGGTAACATGTTGACCTTGACTACCAACACACTAACTGGCATTTTCCAACAAGGCGAAATTATTACGCAACCATATGCGGCTGCAATATCAATTTCCAGTGTAACTGGTGCAACAAATACAGCCACAATTAACTATGCTAGCCAAGGATCTTCACCATTTGCAGTTGGCCAAACAATTATCATCGCAGGCGTGACACCAATCGGTTACAACGGCAATTATGTAGTTGCAACTAGTACCGCAACAGTTACAACTTTTGCTCTAAGCGGCGCTGGCGGATTAGGCAACGGCACGGGCGGCACAATTAAAGGTGTGGCCAGTGCGTATGTAACCAGTGTTCAAGCTGGCTATTTGTATTACAAACAAATTTTTGGAACATTTAATACATCGACTACTGTGTCAGGTTCAACCAGCGGATCAACAGTTAGCGTAACCACAGACAGTGGACAGAACAATTACTTGTTAGTGCTACGTGGCCTAAGTGCCACTCCACAAGTTGGCGCAAGTATTCAATTTACCACAGGCGATACAAACGCTTATGTTATTCAATCGGTAAGTTCAGCAACTGTTAACGCTGTAGTATTAACGATTATCACATTAGCGCAACAAAAAGTTACTGTTAGCGGCGAAGGCATCGTTGCAAATATTCGTTACAATTTTAGTAACATTCGTCTAACAGGCCATGACTTTTTAAGTATTGGCACAGGCGGTATTGCCACAACAAACTATCCAGGTATTCCAAGTCAAAGTGCAGATCCTGCAAAACAAACTTTATGGACATTCCCGGGACGTATCTATTATGTTACAACTGACCAATCAGGTAACTTTAGTGTAGGTCAATATTTCAGTGTTAACCAAGCAACAGGTGCTGCAACATTGAATGCCAGTGCGTTTAATTTATCTGGTTTGACCAGCTTGCGACTAGGTACAATTGGCGCTCAGTTAGGAGCACAAGTTGACGAATTTTCAACTGACGGTACATTAAGTCAAAATTCCACAGTTAAAGTTCCAACACAATCTGCTGTCAAAACATATTTAGGCGCAACTTATCAAAATATTAGTCCTGCGGTAGACACCGTAGTGACTACTGCTTCTGCCAGTACTGGTAATAATATCACTGTGGCCACAACTGTGGGCATGGTTGTTAACATGACTGTGGTGTTTGGCGCCAACATGGGTAACATTGTTAAAGACACAGTATACTATGTGTTAACTGCCAGTGGCACAACAATGACAATTACAGCCACCAATGGTGGCACAACGCCATTCACTGTTGGCACAACTGTTAGTCAAAACATAGCTGTGAATACAGGTTACAGTTTAGGCGACGCAACTAAACGTTGGAGTCACTTGTATGTTGGCCCAGGATCAATTACTATTGGTAGTTTAACATTAACTGACCAAAGTGGTGTACTACAAGTTACAGCGGCCGGTGTAAACGCTCCTGCCAACATTAATTCTATTCAAAACGGAACAAGTAATGTTACCGTGGCCAATAATGGTAGTGTTACAATTACAGGCGGCGGAAACTTAGGCCTAACAGTTGACAGTTCAGGCAATGCTACATTTGCTGGCACAGTTACAGTTAGTGGCGGAACTACAACAATTAGTTCAACTAACTTGAACATTAGTGATTCATTAATTTACATGGCCACTGGCAACAGCGCCAATATTAATGATATTGGACTTGTTGGGCACTTTACAAGCGGCATTTATCAACACACTGGTTTGATTCGCCGTGCCGCAGATAACACTTGGTATTTGTTCAGCGGAATGACCACTGAACCAACTACTACTATTACAATATCGGATGGAACATTTGCTCTTGACCCGTTAAAGATGGGAGCACTGACAGCAAGTACTGGCGGCTTTAATGGTAATGTAACATTGACTGGTGCTACACCTACACTGGCTCTTAATAATACTGCTCCTACTATTTCAACAAACAGTGCAAGTAGTACAGCAAGTGTATTGGATACCAATGCAACCACAGTAAATGCATTTGGTGCAAGTACTGCAACCACATTTGGTGCTGCTACAGGAACGCATACAGTTAGAAATGCCACTGTTACATTATCAAATGCCACAGCATTAAACATTAACGGTGCAAGTCCTGGAATTGTAACCAGTGACACAGGCACAGCCGCAGTATTCAACACAAATGCCTTAACTGGCAACTTGTTTGGTGCCGCTACAACTGTTACAATTGGCGCAGCTACTGGTACATTAAATTTACGCAATGCCACTATCACAGCTGCTAATGCCACAGCATTAAACTTAAACGGCGCAAGTCCTGGCATTGTTACCACAAGTAGTGGCACTGCAAGTGTGTTCAACACAAATGCGTTAACTGGTAATTTGTTTGGAGTAGCAACTACTATAAGTGTTGCAACTTCGGCAGTGGGTTCTGCATCATTGACATTTGGTAGTAATGTTCAAAATAACACTATCACAATCAATGGTAACAGCACCAGCGGAACTGCTACAATTACCACAAACGTAACAACTGGCACCATTAACTTGTTCAACAGTATAACTACTGCTACGGTTAATATTGGTAGCAGTACCAGCAATGTGTTAGTAAACGGAATTAAACCAGCAAGTACTGGAAAAGCAATTGCCATGGCAATGGTTTTTGGCGGATAAATATACAAAAGGAATAAGACATGGCAACCCCAAATATTGTAAACGTAGGAACGATTAACGGTAAAACGGCCTATGTTGATCTTACATCAACTAGCGTTACCTTGCTATTAGGTAGCGTTACTGCTGCACACGTGGCAAAAGTTAACACAATTATTGTGTCAAATATTGATGGCACAAATGCTGTAAACTTTTCATTAAATTATAACACTAACACAACTGGCACTGGAACAAACGTTCCAATGATTAGCACTCTTAGTGTTCCAGCAAATGCTTCGTTAATTGCGATGGATAAGTCAACATCAATTTACATTGATGAAAGCACATCGTTAACTGTGCAAGCAGGTACAGCTAGTAAACTTAAGGTTATAATCAGCTACGAAGAAATTTGGTAAGGATCGCACACCATGGCAAACCGTTTCATAGGTGGCATTCTTAGTAGCAAACAACCACAGAGCAGTGGGTTTGTTAGTCGCGCCAGCACAGGCACCTATTTCAACAACTTGGGTCAGTTGACTACTGCACCTGCAAATCAACCTCGTCTTAACTATAATTTTACAGGACAATTGGCGGCTAATCGTTATAGCGCATTGTTTACCAGTACCAGCACAAACTATCTCAGCACAGTGACAGCCGCATCGGCACTGGGTACCGGGGACTTCACCATGGAGTTTTGGTGGAAAGCAAATTCTACTACTCAGTCAAACTATTCAAACGTAATAAATCAAGGATTTACTGGCAGTCCTGCCAACGGCGCATTTTCTTTTAAAGTATATTCTACTTCAAATATTCTTAACTTTACCTACTATAACGGCGGTATCTCTGACAATTCAACAACAGCGAATGTAAACGATCTTGCGTGGCATCACATTGCCGCATCTCGCGCTGGAACCAGTTTGAACATTTATGTTGACGGTGCATTTAATACCACAATTACATTGCCAGCAAGTTTTAACATGGGAGCAAGTGGTGGTACAACTTACATAGGTTACAACCCTAGAGATGCTAGTTATATAAACGGCCATGTTAAAGATCTTCGTTTGATCACGGGCCAGGCATTGTACACAGGAGCATTTACACCTCCAACGGCACCGTTAACTAGAACTACGGTTGGCAGTACAGGAGCTGGAGCAGCCGCTACTCTTAGTGGTACTGTGTTATTGTTAACTTGCCAAACAGCATCATTCAGTGATGCTAGCAGTAACAACTACACCATTACAAACACAAACGCAGTTACAGCTAGTCTGTTATTGCCAAATAGTTTGGGTATTGATACAAGTGGAACTGGCTGGTCGCAACCTGCAATATTACTTGAATCATCAGCAACTAACGGTCATCCACGCAGCCAAAATTTTACAGTTAGCCCGTGGAACACAGAATACACAACTGTAACAAACAACAACGGCGTTGCTCCAGATGGGACTAGTACTGCCGCAACATTTATTCCAACGGCAGTCAATAACTTTCATAGAACTGCAATAGGTTGGAGCAGTGTTACAGGTTACGGAAACGGTATTTGGACTGTATCAATGTTTGTAAAACCATACGGATATTCATATGTTAGTTTGCGGTTTGACGACGGTGTTACATCTGTCTTAGGAACTACTTTTAACTTATCTGGAAATGGTACTACCAGTACGGGCTACTATGATGCAAACAGTGTTGCCGGCACACCGCTTTCTAGTTCAATAACTCCTGTTGGAAACGGCTGGTACAGAATTGCTATAACTACCCGAGTACTAGTTTATACAAACGTTGGATTATATTTCCATGTGATGTCTAACGCAACTACAAGTAGTTTTACAGCAGATGGCGCTAGTGGAGTTTATATCTGGGGTACACAAGTTGAACAAGGATATGGAGCAACTAGTTATATTCCAACTGCTGGCTCAGCAGTCACACGTGCCGCAGACGTAACCGGTGTAGTAGGTTCGGGTTTATACACACTAGGTCAATTAGAAAATCAAACCACAACGGACGATCAATTTACCATACAAAGTTTTCCCAACGTGGGTTCAAACTACAACTGGACTTGTCCAGAAGATGTTGCCAGCGTGGAAGTTCTTGTAGTTGCTGGTGGCGGATCTGGTGGCGGTGGAAGTGGAGCAATTGGCGCGGGCGGCGGCGGAGCCGGTGGGATAATTTATAACACAAGTTACTCAGTTGTTCCTGGCACAACTTATACTGTAGTAGTTGGTGCTGGAGGAGTGGGAGCAAATCGAATTAAAGGGACCAATGGCAGTAATAGCCAATTTGGTGCATTAGTTGCCCTAGGTGGCGGTGCTGGTGCAAGTGACGGATCAATATCAAACGTTGGAACACCTGGCGGATCAGGCGGTGGAGGTGGAGGTAGAAGTGGTATTGGAGCTCCTGGAACAGCGGGACAAGGCTATTCAGGCAGTAATGGAGCAGCCAATGCTTATTATGCAGGTGGTGCAGGTGGCGGTGCAGGTGGCCCAGCAACTCCGTTCTTTGGTTCAGTAGCAGGATCAGGCGGTCCAGGATTATATTTTAATATTAGTGGCACAAGCACTGCTTATGGCGGTGGTGGTGGTGGTGGTGGTTCAAGCTATTCAAGTGTATCAACTGCTGGCACTGGCGGAGTTGGCGGCGGCGGCGCTGGAACAAGCACTTCAATAAACGGTGTAGCGGGTACTGCTAATACCGGAGGCGGTGGCGGTGCAAGTGGTTGGAGTACAGACAGCGGGTCTATTTTAGGTGGCAATGGTGGTTCAGGAATTGTTATCGTCAAATACAAACGCACTCCTCGTCAAATTTCTTCAACCTCAAATGCTGCCGTAGTGGTACAGAAATTTAGCACAACAAATTTATGGACTGTGCCAGCTGGTGTAACACAAGTTGAAGCACTTGTAGTTGCAGGTGGTGGTGGTGGTGGATACGGACGAGACGTAACTAACATAGGGTCTTACGGAGCAGGCGGCGGCGGCGCGGGTGGATTAGTTTATAGCTCTGCATTGACTGTAACTCCTGGATCAACATATGCAATTGGCGTAGGAACCGGCGGCCTTGGAGCTCAAGGAACTACTGGTGCAGCCAATCAGGGATATAGTGGTTTTGGTAGTGGAATTGGTACTGGCACTGAACTTATTACTAATGGTAGTGCATTTACTGTAACCACTGGATGGACTGCTACAACAGCAACACTTTCAGTACCACAAACTGGCACGTTTAGAATTACACCAAATGTAAGTGTTAACGGTACAGCAAGTCAAAGTATTACAACAGTAAACGGAACTACTTATGTAGCTGTAGTAAAAGTTACAAGCGATTTATCTAAACAATTTAGATTACGCATTGGTACTACACAAGTTGGAAATGAAATTACAGATTTTTTTACAGGATGGACTAATACAAGTTTAGATAACGGTACTACAGGATCTGGATTTTACAGTACAACTTTTACAGCAACTGGGTCCACCACTTGGATAAACATGCAGGTTGGTGGCGGCACACAGCAACCCACAGACATTAGTTATATTAGTGTTCGTCAAGCAACATTGCCGGCTACAGGCGGTGGTGGTGGCGGTGGTGTTTCTAATAGCTCAACGTATCAAAGCGGACTAAATGGTGGATCAGGAGGTGGTGCGGGATCTTGGAATCCCGCAAATGGTACTCCAGGTAGTGCTGTTTCAGGACAAGGAAATGCTGGTGGTACAGGTATTACATCAGGTGCAAGTGCTGGAGAAGCCGGTGGTGGTGGCGGAGGGGCCGGCGGTGCTGGAGCAAATGCTACATTTGTTAAAGCAGGAAACGGTGGTACTGGTTTACCATATAACATCACTGGAAATTTAGAATACTATGCAGGAGGCGGCGGCGGTGGTAGCGATTTATCAGCAACTCTTGTGGGACAAGGAGGCCTTGGCGGTGGCGGTGGCGGAAATGCTAACGGGCTAGTTGGCGGAAATGCGGCTGGTGCAAATGGTGCACCTAACACAGGCGGTGGTGGCGGTGGCGCAGGTGCTAGTTCTGCCGGAGGAAGTGGTGGAAGTGGAGTAGTCATACTACGCTATCGTGTGCCACAAGTTGCCACATTCTTAGACAGCGGTGCATGGACTTGCCCAGCAGGAGTTACTAGTGTACAAGCACTTGTAGTTGCTGGTGGTGGAGGTGGTGGCGCTGGCTCAACTGGATCACAACTTGGCGGCGGTGGTGGTGGCGCTGGCGGATTAATATATTCATCCAGTGTTACAGTTACTCCAGGCCAAACATATTCAGTTGTAGTAGGACAAGGTGGCATGCCAGGTATTACATTATCAAGTGCTGGTACAAACGGACAACAAAGTAGTTTTAGTAATCTTATTGCCATTGGTGGTGGATATGGCGGAGTACGTAGTGTTTCAGAAGCAGGTGGTTCAGGCGGATCCGGCGGCGCCGGTGCTGGTAATCCAGTACTAGGTGGTACGGGAACATACGGACAAGGTAATAACGGTGCTGGTAGTCAAATAGGAGCATTTGGCGGTGGCGGTGGTGGAGCAGGAGCAGTGGGAAGTGCTGGACAAGCAAGTACTGAACCAACTGGGGGATCTGGTGGTATAGGATTACAATTTAGCATTGGTGGCACTGCAATATATTATGCTGGTGGTGGATCAAGTGGTGCATGGGGCGGTGATCAAATAGTTCCAGCTTCATTGGGTGGTGGTGGAGCAGGCGGACCAACTCGAACTTCAGGATATCCAGGCCTACAAAACACTGGTGGTGGCGGCGGTGGAAGCGGGAGCGGTTATCGAAATGTATCAGTTGACACTGCGGCAACTAAAAACGGAGCTCACGGTGGTTCAGGTATTGTAATCATAAGATATTATGGCGGTTAAATAGCATATGGCAAAGAATAATAATCCAGGAAGAATACTAAAAGGCACCAAAGCAACTGCCACACTCAAAGGTGCCAGCGGTGTTTGGACCTTGGACGAAGCAATGCAATTGCATCGTGCTAACGCTTGGCCACAACCTAACTTGTTTCAACCTATTAGTAACAGTTTGAGATTAAAGAAAAATTCAGGAACACTGCCATTTATAACCAAAACTCCAGGCCGCCCTGGCAATTTGCTAAAGTGGACGGTTAGTGCATGGGTCAAACTTGGTGCAATTGGAACTGCATCTCGTATGGAATTGTTTAGTGCAGGAGATACTGCATCAGCTACAACTCCAGCAAACATGTCGTTAATGATAAACTGGCAAGGGTACAGTCAAGATTGGCACATAGCTTTCTTAACAGGTGGCGGGTCATATCAGATTCAAACAAATATGGTTCTTAGAGATCCGTCAGCTTGGTATCATGTTGTTGTAGTATATGATGCGGCACAATCAACTAACACAAATAGAGTTCAAATTTATATTAATGGAGTATTGGCTTCGTGGTCAAGTACTGCTCCAACAGGCGGCGCCGCTGCCTACACTCCGCAAAATTTACCTTTAAACTGGAATAATGCCGGGCAAATTCAACGCATCGGGAGCGGTTATGACGGCGGCGAAACTTATTTCTTAGACGGCAATATTGCTGAATTTTATAACATCGATGGACATGCATTACCACCAACATTATTTGGAAAATTTGACACAAATAATACTTGGGTGCCTGTTGCCTACACTGGTTCATACGGTACTAACGGTTTTTATCTACCATTTACCAATGCTACTACAAGTCAAACACTAGGTTATGATGCCAGCTTGACGGGCACAACAACTTATGATGTGGATCAAGATCCATATCGTGGGCATGTAGCACTACACCTAACAGGCAACGGTCCCGCTGGTGGCAATAATAATGTATTTGCAGATTCAAGTTCTAACAACTTAGCCATTACTCGCAGTGGTAGCACAACCCAGGGAAGTTTTAGTCCGTTTCCTATTAATGCAAATACTCCTTATAATCCAGCAACGCACGGCGGCAGTGCTTACTTTGGTACAACAACAAGCGACAACATCTATGCGGCGAGTAATAGTGCATTAAGTTTTGGTACAAGTAATTTTACAATAGAATTTTGGGCTAACTGGACAGCATGGTCCGGCGAACAACGTTTTATATTAATGGGACAGAGTGGTAATAGCGCAATGGAGATTGGCCGAGGAGCTGGATCTAATATACTACAAGTATATACAAATACCAGTTTAAAAATTAGTTATACATGGAGTCCTGCTGTAGGATCATGGAATCATATTGCTGTTGTTAGGACAGGCACAGGTGCTGGCCAACTAGTGTTATACATTAACGGTGTTAATGTAGCAACTGGAACTAGCGCAGATAGTATTGCTAACAACAACTTTTTTGTAGGTGGATTAAATTGGGCTACTGGTTACAACATGCAAGGTTATATCAGCAACGTGAGAGTATTTAACGGTGCCGCAGTATATACATCAAACTTCACCCCAATGATGAGACCATTTGGTACACTGACAAATAATTTATTACCGTTTAGTGAGGATATTTCAAATGGTGTATGGACTGCACAAAGTCAAAATATTAGTTTTACACCAAATGCAGCCATATCTCCAGACGGTACTCCGTCTGCAACATTGTTAGTTCCAAGCACTTCATCAGCAGGTCAGAACATTGCCGGATTACATGATAGCGCCGCCGGAGTTAATACATTCAGTATCTATGCAAAATCTGCAGGTTATAGATATATGCAATGTTTCCACAGTAGATCAGCTGGTGGTGATTCAGGATATGTTACTTTTGATTTAACTACTGGCGTTGTAACTAACTCTAGCGTATGGTCAGGCTCAATAGTCAATGTTGGAAATGGTTGGTATAGACTAATATCAACAACATCGTCATTAACCGGAGCATCAGCAAACTCAAATGTTAGATGGTCAATCACAGACGGGTCCGCATCTAGAGCACCAAGTTTTACTGGTAACGGTACAAGCGGCATATACGTTTGGGGAGCCCAAGCTGAACTGGCCAGTAGTGTAGGTAACTACACACCAACTCCGTCAAACTATTCAACAGCACCCGCATTGTTATTGAACTTTGCCAACGCGGCTGTAGTTGATTCAGCTGGCGCTGGAAACGTAGTTACAGCAAGTGGTGCTACCGTAACAACTGCCAGTAAGTATGGTAGCGGAGCATTATCGTTTAACGGATCTAGTGACTATTTTCAAAGTAGTTGGAGTTTAAACAGTTTCTTAAGCCCTGGATCAAATAACTGGACATTAGAAACTTGGGTTTATATGACTAAGAGTTTAAGCTCTGTGCAAGTTATTGTAAACTACGGTTACGAATCCGGCAGTACTAGAAGTTTTGTTTGGTATTACAACGGCGATGGAACGTTCCGTTTAGCACAAAGTCCGGACGGCAGTACAAACTATGATGCAGGATTTGGAGCACCACAAGGCGGATTTGTATTAAACACTTGGTATCATCTTGCTATTGTTAGGAATTTTGGTGCAATGACTATGTATGTGAACGGTAAGGCAATGCCTAATACGTTGTCAGCATATACTATCAGTAGCATTAGTACTGGAGTTTTTAGAGTTGGAGTAGACAGCTCAAACTATTTTGGCGGAGCAATGGATGACTTACGTCTAACCAAAGGTGTTGCACGTTACACTACAGATTTTACACCGCCCGCAAGAGCACTACCAGAAACGGGTGGCAAATCGTTTGTCACTACCAACGTAAATGCTGGTGTAGTACGTTCATTTACTACAACAGGCACAACTGCGTGGACAGCACCTAGTGATGTTACAACAGTAGAAGTACTAGTGGTTGCTGGTGGTGGTGGTGGTGGCTCAGGTGGCGGCGGAGCAGGCGGATTAATTTATAATAATTCTTATCCAGTAACACCTGGACAAACATATACAGTTACAGTAGGTACAGGGGGTGCAGGAGGCTTATGCGATTCTGGTAACAATCCTGCTTCACAAGCTATTCAAGGTAGTAATTCAATATTTGGAAATTTAATAGCAATCGGTGGAGGTCGTGGAGCCAATACTAACGGCGCCGCAGGTAGTGCATATCAACAAGGTGGAGTTGGTGGAAGTGGTGGCGGTGCAGCCGCTGATAGTGGTGCAACTAATTATGGAGGAGCTGGAACTGCTGGGCAAGGATTTGCTGGCGGTGGCACAGGCGGCTTTACTACAAGTCCGTATGGAGTTGGTGGTGGTGGTGGTGCAGGTGCCGCCGCATTAACTGCACCTAGCGCGGGACCAACTGCTGGCGGTGTTGGCTTGCAATTTGGAATCAGCGGAACTCCAAGCTACTATAGTGGTGGTGGTGGCGGTGGACATTATGCTGGCGGTACAGGTGGTGCTGGCGGTACAGGTGGTGGTGGATCAGGCGGAAATAATAGTTCAAATGGCATTGCGGCTACACAAAATACAGGCGGTGGTGGCGGTGGAAGTGGAAGTGTTAGAACTGGTGGATCAGGTGGATCAGGCGTTGTCATAGTTCGTTACACAACCACCGCAGTGGGCAACACCAGTGACGCAACAACAGACAACTTGGTAGATAGTCCCACACAGTACGGACACGACTACGGCAATGGTGGTGAAGTTGTTGGCAACTATGCTACAATGAATCCACTAATGGGATCAACTTTACCTACATTTAGTAATGGTAATTTAACGATCACTGGCAATTCAGGCAGTAGCAGTTTTGGCTGTGTGTATTCTAGCATAGCAATGACTAGTGGAAACTGGTATGCTGAAGTTAGATTAGATGTACTAGGTACAAATCAAACTCAGCTAGGAGTAGCCAGCTATATATATCCTAGAGATAACTCTAATCAAAACGGACTTAATAATGGTCTTGTTCTTATTAATTTTGATAACAGCTTATCTGCTTACAGAGGTGTCTATCAAAACGGCAGTGTTTTAACTGGCGGTAACGTGGGTATGACGTTTAGTGCAGGCGATATCATAGGAGTGGCATTCAATGCCACTGCTAGAACTGTAGCATTTTATCAAAACGGAGTAAGTTTAGGTAGCAGTAGTCCGTATAGTGTTGCTGATGTAGGTACTGGGCAATTCTATTTTGTTGGACTAGTTGGCAATCTTGCTAGTACAAAACTTAGTTGGAACTTTGGACAACGTGCTTGGGCATACGCTCCACCAGCTGGATACAATGCCTTAACAACTAAAAACTTGCCTAGACCCGCAGTAGGCAGTGCGGCAGCTAATCCCAATCAATGGTTTGATGTTGTAACTTGGACACAGGGTGCAAGCGATGTTACATTAACATTACCCGGTGCTTTCCAACCAGACTTAATTTGGATGAAATCTAGAAGTAACGCACAAAACAACTACTTGATAGACAGTGTGAGAGGTCCAAACAGCGTGTTAAGATCCAACACTACTGATGCTGAATCAATTTATACTCCAATAGTTACATTTACATCAACTGGATTTACACCATCGGCCACAAACATAGCCACTAACACTTATACCTATGTAGCATGGTGTTGGAAGGCAGGCGGCGCCGCTGTGTCAAATACTGCTGGTACGATTACTAGCAGTGTAAGTGCCAACGCCACAAGTGGATTCAGTATAATAGGTTATACTGGTACTGGTTCTATGAGTCAAACAATCGGGCACGGCCTAGGAGTTGCTCCTAGTGTTGTTATGTTTAAAAATAGGACCACAGGATCTACTGATTGGAATACATTTGGGCCTGGATTTACACGATTAAAATTAAACTCTAGCAGTGCCGATTTTGGTAGTTACCCAATCACAGTGAGTTCAACCACTATAACATTACCAGCTATTAACGATGTGGCATTTAGTTCAACAAGCAACAACTATATAGTTTATGCTTGGGCAGAGGTTGCTGGATTTAGTAAATTTGGTACCTATACCGGAAATGGTTCTGCTGACGGCCCATTTATCTACTGCGGATTTAAACCACGATGGATCATGGTCAAAGAAGCTTCCGGAACAAATGCCGCCACAGGATCATGGCAAATATTTGATACTGCTAGAGATATCAGCAACCCGAGCGATAATAGATTAAAAGCCAACAACACTGATGCCGAAGCAGGAAGTGCTCCATCATGGGATGTAGTATCAAACGGATTTAAGTTGCGTTCAACAAACTCTAATTGGAATGACACAAGCGGTGTAAACTTCTTCATGGCGTTTGCTGATAAACCATTCGGAAATGTCAACGGTACAGCACGTTAATTTTTAAATATACTTTTAGGAGTTATTATGCAAGAAATACCATTAGAATTATTATTTGGAGTAGATGTAGCTATTAAGAAACTACGTCCAGATGCAGACTTTCAATTAGAAGGTACACGTTTTACCCAATGGACCTGTCCAAACAATACAGAACCACCTACATGGGAAGAAGTCATATCCCAGTTAGAATTAGATCAAAAAGCCTATGAACTTTGGCAACAAAATAATTTGACCTTGTAATAAAACTGTTATATAATAGCATATCGTTAGGAGATGCTATGATTATAGGTGTGTGCGGATTTATTGGTTCTGGCAAAGATACCATTGCTGATTACTTGACAAACTTTCATGGTTACCGACGAGAAAGTTTTGCCAACAGTTTAAAAGATGCTGTGGCACAGGTGTTTGGTTGGGACAGAACCATGTTGGAAGGCCGTACAAAACAAGCCCGTGAATGGCGTGAACAAGTGGATCCATGGTGGAGTGAACGCTTGAACATGCCCAATCTAACACCGCGTTGGATACTGCAATTCTGGGGCACCGAAGTTTGTCGCAAGGCATTTCACGATGATATTTGGATTGCCAGCCTAGAAAACAAACTGCGCAACAGCAAAGACGAAGTTGTTATCAGTGACTGCCGTTTCCCCAACGAAATCAAATCAATTAAAAATGCTGGCGGAATTGTAATTCGTGTTGTTCGCGGGCCTGAGCCAGACTGGTATCAAGATGCGGTGAACATGAATGCTGGCGACAAAAATATGAGTTATGCTATTAGTAGTGAACGCATGAAACGCAGTAAAATTCACGCCAGTGAAACTGCTTGGGTTGGCACTAAGTTTGATGCTGTTATGGACAATAATGGCACTATTGACGACTTATACGCACAGGTATATTCACTTATAAGTCCGGAACAAGATCCCCTTGACGCCAGCGAATCCCCTCTTTATGTAGGACTCGTGCGCAGTTAGAGCATACAGTTTTCAAGTTAGTAGGGCGGCAGTTGTTTAAATCTCCGTCCACATGAAATACTGTGAACACTTCTTTGTGTGGTGATTTAAACCCACACTTGTCACACTGACTCTTTACCCGGTATCCTACACGATACCAACGGGCAATGCCATGCCCTTCACCATGCTTTAAACACACGTTACACATACTTCTATAGTAAGTGCGTCCATTTTTACGATAATTTACTGCGGCAGGTCTCATACCGCATGTACATAGTGGTCTCATATTGTATTTAATCTAACCTGGCCTTTTTGAGACCTTTTCGGTGGTGTATATAACACATAAAAATTCAAAATGCTATAAATACATTACAGAACATGTTCACATGGAGATCACAATATGGCTCAACTTAGTTCACCAGGCGTAAGCGTAACAGTAGTAGATGAAAGTTT
>Ga0114978_10002006_pt1 | contig 16975 bp, 16 predicted proteins | sample S_140212_EF_Meta_FD_87027 | JGI IMG/M metagenome (GOLD analysis project Ga0114978, IMG submission 87027) | Freshwater microbial communities from Lake Simoncouche, Canada to study carbon cycling - S_140212_EF_MetaG | ecosystem: Environmental > Aquatic > Freshwater > Lake | place: Lake... | reverse complement strand
GCTGGAGCGTTATCGCGCACTGGGTTACGACGTGCTGCCGCTCGCCGCCAAAATCGACATCGCGCCTTTGCGCGCGCGCCTCGCCGGTCACACCAGCGTGCTGGTCGGGCAATCGGGCATGGGCAAATCGACCATCATCAACCGCCTCCTGCCGGATGCTGCCGCGCGCGTCGGCGAATTATCGGTCGCGCTCGGCGGCGGACGGCACACGACCACGCACGCGCGGCTCTATCACCTCGATGCAGCAAGCCACATCATCGACTCACCGGGCCTGCAGGAATTTGGCCTCGTGCACGTGGCGCCCGAGGACCTGGCGCACGCTTTCATCGAACTCCGCCAACATCTCGGCCAGTGCAAGTTCAACGACTGCAAGCACCTGACCGAGCCGGGATGCGCCATCACGGCTGCGGTCGAACGCGGCGAAATCGACGCCCAGCGGGTGGAGTCGTACCGCAAGCTCGTAATGCAGTTGATGAAAAAAGCGCAGCGCTGGGAGTGACGCTCGCTTACTAGAACCAGCTGGCGATGGTAGCGAGCAGGATCAAAAACAGCCACAACACCAGCGCGCGCCAGATCAGGCCGACCGCGGCCTGCATGTAATCGACATCGGCTTCGTCGCCTTCGCCGAGTTGCGGCCGGTAGACTATGCCGCCGTCTTCGTGCAGCACGCCGCCCAGCTTGACGCCCAGCGCGCCGGCGGCGGCGGCAAGAATGATTCCCTGCGAGCGCAAACGCCACGTCGCAGCCTGCGCGCGCCAGCACTCGACCGCACCCATGAAATCGCCGGTCATGGCGAAACCGAACGCGGTGAGCCGCACCGGCAGCCAGTCGATGATTTCGAACGCGCGTTTCGCGAAGAGACCGAATGCGCCTGCCTCGTCGCCCTGCGCGCCGCCCCAGCGGTCGCTGAGCAGTGCGGCCAGGCGGTAACCTATCGCGCCGACCGGCCCCAGCACGATGAACCACGCCATCACGCCGAACACGTGGCGATGCGAACGGATCAGCCCGAGTTCAATCGCGACCCGCGCGATTTCGCCGGCAGGCAGTTCCTGCGCGGATTCGCCGCGCCACCGGCTCAGCACTTCGCGCGCGCGCACCAGATCACCCGCGCGCAGCGCCAGCGTGACGTCGTTGTAAAAGTGGCTGAACTGGCGGAACCCGAGCGCCAGGTACAGCACCACGATGTTCCACGCGAGCGCGAGCAACCCGTTCACATAGTGCGATACGCTGTAGACGATCAGCGTGATGAGCGCCACTGGCGCCACCGCGAGCAGCCATGAAATGATGCCGTCGCGGTAGTGCCCCGCATTGAAGTTCTGCGCGATACGGTTGACGTAGCGCGCGAACGCCACGTACAGGCGGTTGCCCGTGCGCAGCGGCCGCCATTGTTCGAGCAGCAGCGCGCCCACCAGCGCGAGGAAAGTCATGGGGTGCGCGCCGCCGCCGTTTTTTCCAAATACGCGATCGCGACGATTTCAACTTCACTGGCGCCGGCCGGGCGCTGCCATTTGACGGTATCGCCGACCCGCGCCCCCAGCAGGGCCTTCGCCAGCGGCGATGCCCAGCTAATGCTGCCAGCGGCCACGTCGGCCTCGTCGTCGCCAACGATCTGGAACGCGTGATTTTTTCCCTGCCCGTCGAGCATTGTCACTGCTGCGCCAAACCGCACCTCATCGCGCGGCTGGCCGGCGGTATCGACCAGCGTCGCGCGCTCGATCTGCGCGCTGAAGTAGCGGATGTCGCGCTTGACCTCGAGCAGCCGTTGTTTTGTCATCGACTCGGCCTGCGCCGCCAGCCGGTCGCGCTCAACTTGCAGCGCCTTCAGACGGACGCGCAGCGACTGCAAGCCGCGCGGCGTCACGTAATTCGGTTCCGCGCTGAGCGGCCGTTCCGGCAGTTCCGCGGACGCGGCATCTTCGTCGGACTCTTTGACAAACGCTCGGCTCATGATCGATATATTCCGGTTGAAGGTGCCGCCGCTTTTACAGGCGCCCGCACAACTATAAGTCACGCTGCATTTTCGCTCAATCGCCGCCACACCAGCGTGCGATTGTTGGCAGGCATGGCAACATCCCGCTCCAGCGCGAAACCATATGGCCGCGCCAGCGCATCTACGTTCGCGAAATCGCGGATCCCGCTCGCCGGGTCGCGCGCCTTTAACCAGGCATCGAACTGCGCATTGCTGGCAGACGTGTAACGGCCGTCATAGTTGATCGGCCCGTAGACCGCAAGCACGCCGTTCACCGGCAATGCGCGCGCGATGCCGGCAAACATCCGCTCTACCGCGCTCCACGCCACGATATGCAGCGTATTGCAGGTAAAGACGGCGTCATACCGGCGTTGCGGCCAGTCAGTGCGATTGACATCGAGTTCCAGCGGCGGCAGCCCGTTGGGCCGCTGCGCTGCCGCGAGCCAGGCAAGGATGCCGGCGTGGTTTTCCTGCAATTCGCTGGCTTGCCACGTGAGATGCGGCAGTTCCGCGCCGAAATAGGCCGCATGCTGGCCGGTGCCCGAGCCGATCTCCAGAACGGAAGCCGCATCTGCGAACGCTACACGCAGCACGGCGAGGATGGGCGCGCGATTGCGCTCGCACGCTTCGGCATACGGCTTCACGCGAAAAACGGTGAGCGCCGCGCGCGGGCTACAGCCAGCACGCTTCGTAGCCGAGGAACTTCATCAGCTCGTCGCGCCGCTGCATGCTGTCGTTGTAACCGAGCTTGATCAGCGCGCGGCAATAAGCTTTTTCGAACAGCAGGTAGCTGACCAGATTGGAACCGCCCTTTTTCAGCGCCCCCACCGTGTAAAGCAGCGTGCGTATCGTGCGCGGCAGTTCATGCACATGCTGGACCGCGATCTTTTCGAGCGCCTCGCTCGGCGAAATCACGCGGAAATCGACCTCGTGCAAAGGCATGTTGTTTTTTGCGCGCACGTCCGGCGGCATGATGGAGAGCGTGCGGTTGATGCGCTGCAGGCGCTCGAGATCGACTTCCAGGCTGTCGAGAAAAATACTGTTCAGGCAATGGCCGGCGATCTGCGCGAGCGAAGGGTAGGACTCGGTCTTGATGCGCTCCTGCTGGGCCTGCAGCTGGCGCCCGACGCCGATCACGAACAGGCGGTTGGCGCCCAGGTGCAGGGCCGGGCTCACCGGCGCGATCTGGCGCATCGAACCGTCGCCGAAAAACTCGCGGTTGATGTGCGTCGCCGGAAAAATAAACGGCAATGCCGATGACGCCATCAGGTGTTCGAGGCCGATGGTCGCCGGAATACCGATGCGACGCGCCCGTTGCCAAGGTTCCAGCCCCGGCACGCCCTGGTAAAAAGTTACCGACTGGCCGGACGTATAACCCGAACAGGTGATGCTGAACGCGTAGAGATCGCCCTGGTCGATCGAGCGCTGCACGCCGCCGAAATCGAGCCGCGTGCCGAGCAGGTGCGCGAGCGGCGAATTATCGAGCAGCGAGATTGAAGTCTTGCGGCCGAGGCCGCCGGTCAGCGCGGCCATGATCCACTTGCCGCTGTTGTGTATGACGCCCAGCGGGTCGGCACGATAGACCTGATGGACGTGAAAGTTTTTCCATACCGTCATCAGCTGACGCACGCCCTGCCGGAAATTGCCGGCATTGGCGGCAAGCACGGTGGCGTTGAAAGCGCCGGCCGAGGTGCCGCAAATAATGGGGAAAGGGCACGGCGCGTCCGCCGGCAGCATTTCGGAGATCGCGCGCAGCACGCCGACCTGATACGCGGCGCGCGCGCCGCCGCCCGTCAGGACGAGGCCGACCTTGGCCGGTTGCGGACTGTCGCTGCTATCCATCACTTCCTCCCTGAACCATGCCCTATATTGCCACACCGGGCCCGCCGGCTGATACCACCGCGCTCGCGGCGCTCAGCCGGCGAGTTGCCGCGACAGGCTTTGCAGCATGCCGGCAGTCGCGCCCCAGATATAACGTCCCTCGTACGGCATCGCCAGGTAATCGCGGTGGCGGCCGTTGAATTCATAGCTGCGGTACTGGTGGTTGGCGGGGTCGAGCACGTAAGACAGCGGCACCTCGAACGCCGATTCCACTTCTATGGGGTCGAGTTTGAGCGTGAACGGCGGCTCGACCCAGGCGACCACCGGGCTGATCCTGAACCCGGACGGCATGTCGTAGTCCGGCAGCGTGCCGAGTATGGCCACACGGTCGCGGGCGAGCCCGATTTCCTCCTCCGCTTCGCGCAGCGCGGTCTCGATGCGATTGCCGTCCCCGCCTTCGACCCGCCCGCCGGGAAAACTGATCTGGCTCGGGTGGTCTTTCATATGGGCCGTGCGCTGGGTCAGAAGCACGTGCACTGCGTCGTCGCGCGGCACCAGCGCCACCAGCACCGCGGCGAGCATCACGCGCGCGCCGGGCGGCAGCGCGACTATGTGCTTGTCCAGCTCGCCCGGCGCAGTCGTGGGCTGCGCCAGCCGCGACACGACGTCGTCGCGCGTAAGCTGCGACCAGCGCAAGCTGCCGGCCTTCAGATCTTCCCGACCATCTGCTCGGGTTTGACCCACTCGTCGAATTGCTTCGCCGTTACATGGCCCAGCGCCAGCGCGGACGCTTTCAGGGTAAGGCCTTTCTTGTGCGCGTTTTTCGCGATCTGCGCTGCCTTGTCGTAGCCGATGTGCGGGTTCAGCGCGGTCACCAGCATCAGCGATTCGCGCATCAGCTGCTCGATGCGCTCCTTGTTGGGCTCGATGCCGACCGCGCACTGCTCGTTGAAATTGGTGCAGCCGTGCGTGAGCAGTACCGCGCTGTGCATGAAATTGCGGATCACCAGCGGGCGGAACACGTTGAGCTCGAAATTGCCCGACGCGCCGCCGAGGTTGATGGCAACGTCGTTGCCGAACACCTGGCAGCACACCATGGTCAGCGATTCGGACTGCGTCGGATTGACCTTGCCCGGCATAATGGAGCTGCCCGGCTCGTTTTCCGGAATGCTCAGCTCGCCGATGCCGCAACGCGGGCCGCTCGCCAGCCAGCGCACGTCGTTGGCAATTTTCATCAGCGACGCGGCAAGCGTCTTCAGCGAGCCGTGCGCATGCACCACGCCGTCGCACGACGCCAGCGCCTCGAACTTGTTGGGCGCGGTGACGAACGGCAGCCCGGTGAATCTGGCGAGCTCCGCCGCGACCTTCACGGCGAATTTGGGATGGGCGTTGAGCCCGGTGCCGACCGCCGTGCCACCGAGTGCGAGTTCGCCCAGATGCGGCATTGCGGCGTCGACGTGCCTCAAACCGTGGTCGAGCTGCGCCACATAGCCCGAGAATTCCTGGCCGAGCGTCAACGGCGTCGCATCCTGCAGATGCGTGCGGCCGATCTTGACGATTTTCGCGAACTGCTTTGCTTTCTTGTTGAGCGTATCGCGCAGCTTCTTCACCGCCGGCTTCAGTTCTTTTTCCAGCGCGATCACCGCCGCAACGTGCATCGCCGTGGGGAAAGTGTCATTCGACGACTGGCCCATGTTCACGTCGTCGTTGGGATGCACCAGGCGTTTTTCGCCGCGTTCGCCGCCGAGGATTTCGGACGCGCGGTTGGCGAGCACCTCGTTGACGTTCATATTGGTCTGCGTGCCCGATCCGGTCTGCCACACCACCAGCGGGAACTCCGCATTGTGTTTGCCGGCCAGCGCCTCGTCCGCCGCCTTGACGATGGCTTTGCCCTTCTTGTTGTCGAGCAGGCCGAGCGCCATGTTGACGACCGCGGAGGCGCGTTTGACCATGACCTGGGCAAGCACCACCGCCAGCGGCATGGTTTCGCCGGGAAAAGCGAAATTAATGCGGCTCCTTTGCGTCTGCGCGCCCCACAGGCGCTCCGCCGGCACTTCGATGTTGCCGAATGTATCGCGTTCGATTCTGAATTTTTCCATTGCCGTTCCCCGACTGATCAACAGGTTTTTGAATTACTGCATGCACGCTGCCTAGAACGGCAGCGTCAGATTGCCGCGCTCCGCGCCCGCGTCGACCACCGTCAGCGCCGTCATATTGACGATGCGGCGCACCGATGCCGACGGCGTCACGATGTGCACAGACTTCGCCGCGCCGAGCAGGATGGGCCCGACCGTAATGCCGTCGCCTGCGGCCGTCTTCAGGAGATTGAACGCGATATTGGCGGCGTCCAGCGTCGGCATGATCAGCAGATTGGCATCGCCCTTCAGACGTGACAGCGGAAAGGCCTGCCGGCGCACTGCGCCGGACAGCGCCGCGTCGCCGTGCATCTCGCCCTCGATCTCGAGTTCGGGCGCGACCTTTTCGATGAGGGCGAGCGCCGCGCGCATCTTCTGCGCCGACGGCGTGTTCGCCGTGCCGAAGCTCGAATGCGACAGCAAGGCGATTTTCGGCGTCATGCCGAAGCGCCGCACTTCCTCCGCCGCCAGCACCGTCATTTCAGCGAGCTGCTCGGCGCTCGGATCGAAATTCACATAGGTATCGCAAATGAACACCGTGCGTTGCGGCAGCATCAGAAGATTCATCGCGTAATAATTGTTGACCCCGGAACGCCGCCCTATGACCTCGTCGATATAGCGCAGGTGGATGTCATAACGGCCGAAAGTGCCGCACAGCATGCCGTCGGCCGCGCCCAGATGTACCGTCATAGCGCCGATCAGCGTGTTGCGCCGGTGCATTTCGGCCTTGGCGTACTCCTGCGACACGCCGCGCCGCGCGGTGAGCCGGTAGTATTCCTGCCAGTAGTCGCGGTAGCGCTCGTCCTGATCGGGGTTGATGAGTTCGAAATGCACGCCCGCCTTCAGGCGCAGCCCGAAGCGCTCGATGCGGCGCTCGATGACCGCGGGCCGGCCGACCAGGATGGGAAGCGCCAGCTTTTCGTCGACCACCACCTGCACCGCGCGCAGAACACGCTCGTCCTCGCCTTCCGCATAAACGATGCGCCGCTGCTTGCATTCCTTGGCTGCCGCGAACAGCGGCTTCATGATCATGCCGGAGTGATAAACGAACTGCTGCAGCGAATCGCGGTAGGCGTCGAAGTCCTTGATCGGCCGCGTCGCGACACCGCTGTCCATCGCGGCCTTGGCCACGGCCGGCGCAATTTTGACGATCAGGCGCGGATCGAAAGGCCGCGGAATCAGGTAATCAGGGCCGAACGAGAGGTTCTGCTCGCCATACGCCATCGCCACGATGTCGGACTGCTCGGCCTGCGCGAGTGCTGCGATCGCCTTGATGGCGGCCAGTTCCATTTCCGTGTTGATGGTGGTGGCGCCGACATCGAGCGCGCCGCGAAACACGAAAGGGAAACACAAAACGTTATTGACCTGGTTCGGATAATCCGAGCGGCCGGTCGCCATCACCACGTCGGGTTTCGCCAGTTTGGCGAGCTCGGGCAGGATTTCCGGCTCCGGATTGGCCAGCGCAAGTATCAGCGGCCGGTCGGCCATCTTTTTGACCATCTCCGGTTTGAGGACGCCGCCGGCAGAAAGCCCCAGGAACACGTCGGCACCGGCGATCACTTCGCCGAGCGTGCGCGCCTTGGTGTCGACTGCGTACTGCGCCTTGTCCGGGTCCATCTCTTCCTGGCGGCCCTTGTAAACGACACCCTTGATGTCGGTGACGGTGATGTGTTCCTTGGGCAGGCCCAGCTTGACCAGCAGGTCGAGGCAAGCAAGTGCTGCGGCCCCGGCGCCCGACACCACCAGCTTGATCGCCGCGATATCTTTGCCGACGACTTTCAGGCCGTTGATGAACGCGGCGCACACGGTGATCGCCGTGCCGTGCTGGTCGTCGTGGAATACCGGGATGCGGCAGCGCTCGCGCAGTTTGCGCTCGACGATGAAACACTCGGGCGCCTTGATGTCTTCGAGGTTGATGCCGCCGAACGTCGGCTCCAGGCTGGCGATGATGTCGACCAGCTTGTCGGGATCACGCTCGTTGATTTCGATGTCGAACACGTCGATGCCGGCGAATTTCTTGAACAATACCGCCTTGCCTTCCATCACCGGCTTGGCGGCGAGCGGCCCGATATTGCCGAGCCCCAGCACCGCGGTCCCGTTCGTAATCACGCCGACGAGATTGCCGCGCGAAGTCATGTTGCGCGCTTCGGCGGGGTCGGCCACGATCAATTCGCAGGCGGCAGCAACACCCGGCGTGTAAGCAAGCGACAGATCGTGCTGGTTGAGCAGGCCCTTGGTCGGCGTTACCGAAATCTTGCCCGGGGTGGGCAGACGGTGGTAATCGAGCGCGCTTTTTCGCAGTTGATCGTCCATGGGAACGCAGGCGGTTTTGGGGGTTGATTATAACCCAGCGCTTCGCAAAATCCGGAGCGGCACTGCGGGCTCCCGGCTACGCCGCACGCGCTTTTGTGCTATTTTCACCCCTCCATTGCATTTACAGACGCGCCGCACACTCATGGATATCTCGCCCAGCGTACGCACCGAACTCTACCCGCCGCTCGAACCGAGCAACGCCGGCCGGCTCGCGCTCGACCGCATCCATACGATGTACTGGGAAGAGTCGGGCAATCCGCATGGCGTGCCGGTGGTGTTTTTGCACGGCGGTCCCGGCGCCGGCGGCGCGCCCAACCACCGGCGCTTTTTCGATCCCGCGCACTATCGCATCGTAATTTACGATCAACGCGGCGCCGGACGCTCGACGCCGCTCGGCGAAGTGCGCGAAAACACCACGCCGCTGCTGATCGCCGACATCGAACGCCTGCGCCAGCACCTGGGCATAGAGCAATGGCTGGTGTTCGGCGGCTCGTGGGGCTCGACGCTCGCACTGGCGTACGGCGAAGCGCATCCCGCGCGCTGTCTGGGCTTCGTGCTGCGCGGCATATTCCTGTGCCGGCCAAGCGAAATCGACTGGTTTTTGTACGGCCTCAGAAATATTTTTCCGGAAGCGTGGCAGAAGTTCACCGCGCCGCTGCCCGCGAGCGAACGCGGCGACCTGCTCAGCGCCTACTATCAGCGCCTGATGGATCCGGACCCTGCCGTGCACATGCCGGCGGCGCGCGCGTGGGGCGTGTACGAAGGCTCATGCTCTACGCTGCTGCCGAGCCCCGACACTGTTGCCCACTTCGCGAGCGACGTGGTGGCGCTGGGACTCGCGCGCATGGAAGCGCATTACTTCCGGCACAATATTTTTCTGCCCACAAATTCGCTGCTCGACGACATCGGCCGCATACGGCACATTCCGGCGGTGATCGTGCAGGGCCGCTATGATGCGGTTTGCCCCGTCGTCAGCGCGCACGATCTGCACCACGCGTGGCCGGAAGCCGACTACATCATCGTGCCCGACGCCGGCCATTCGGCGTGGGAGCCGGGCATCTGCGCCGAACTGGTGAGAGCGATGGAAAGATTCAAAAGCAGCCCCAAGCCGCTGCAATAACAACGTTGCACTAACAATTACGGCCGGCATCGCCGCACAGCGCGCCGGCAACATGGAGAGGGGAATCAATTGCGTCTGGTAACGTTCACCCTGCGGCCGCATGGCCCGCAACACCTGGGCCTGGTGCGCGACGGCAAGGAAGTGGTCGACCTCAAGGGCATAGGCGGCGAGCCGCCCTTCGACCCCGCCGATATGATTTCGCTGGTCGCCGCGGGCGATGCCGCCCTCAAATGGCTGCGCGATGTCGCGGCCAAGGCGCGCGACGCCACGCCGCTCGACCAAGTCACCTTGCTGGCGCCGATTCCGCGGCCGCGCAAGAACGTGTTCTGCGTGGGCTGGAATTACCTCGAGCATTTCGAGGAAGGCGCGAAAGCGCGCCCGCACGTGCAGGAGATGCCGGCGCATCCCGCCTTTTTCTCCAAAGCGCCGACGTCCGTGAACGGGCCCTATGCCGACGTACCCGCGCATAAAGGCGTAACTGAAAAACTCGACTGGGAGGTCGAGCTCGGCCTCGTCATCGGCAAAGGCGGCTGCAATATCAGGGAAGCCGACGCGCTGGCGCATATCTTCGGCTATACCGTGGTCAACGACGTGTCGGCGCGCGACGTGCAGCGCCAGCACGGTCAACAGTGGTTCAAGGGCAAAAGCCTCGACGGACATTGCCCGATGGGGCCGTGGATCGTGACCGCCGACGAAATCGCCAACCCGCAGGAACTCGACATCGAGTGCCGCGTGAATGGCGTGACCAAGCAAAAGTCGAACACGCGCCAGATGTATTTCAAGATCCCGCGCATCATTGCCGAGCTGTCCGCGGGGCTCACGCTGGAGCCCGGCGACATCATCTGCACCGGCACGCCGGCAGGCGTCGGACATGCGCGCACGCCGCCCGAATTCATGCGGCCGGGCGACGTGTTCGAAACCGAGATCCGCGGCCTCGGTCTGCTGCGCAACAAAATTTCCGGTTAGCCAAAAGGAGGACACCATGGATTTACCCTCGACAACCCGCATCACGGTCAAACCGACCGGCGCCAGCCTGGGCGCCGATATCATCGGCGTCGACCTGACGCAGCCCATGGACGGAGCGGCGTTCAAGCAGATCGAGGACGCCTGGCACCAGCACCTCGTCCTGAGATTTCGCGGCCAGCAGCTCGACGATCCGCGCTTTCTCACTTTCGCCCGCCGCTTCGGCGAACTGGACAAGGCGCCGATACACGCCGGCAAAGAGGTCGTGAATCCCTATCCCGAAATCACCGTGATGTCGAACATCAAGGTGGACGGAAAATCGATCGGCAACCTTGGCCACTACGAGGCCGAGTGGCACACCGACATGTCGTATAACGAAATGACGCCCATCGGCAGCCTGCTCTACTCGATCGAAGTGCCGCCCGCCGGCGGCAACACCGGCTTTGCCAATATGTACGAGGCTTACGACACCCTGCCGGCGGCGCTCAAACGCACTATCGTTTCGCTGCAATGCCGCCACGATTCGAGCCGCAACAGCGCGGGCGAACTGCGCAAGGGATTCAAGGACATCAGCGATCCGCGCGAAGCGCCGGGCGCCATCCACCCGTTGATCCGCACCCACCCGGCGACGCGCCGCAATGCCCTGTACCTGGGCCGCCGCCGCAATGCTTACATCATCGGACTGCCGCTCGACGAAAGCGAAGACCTGCTGAACAAACTATGGGCGCATGCGTCGCAGGAAAAATTCGCCTGGTACCAGGAATGGAAAGTCGGCGACCTGATCCTGTGGGACAACCGTTGCGCCATGCACAGGAGGGATGCATTTGATCCCGAATCGCGACGGTTGATGCACCGGACGCAGATCCGGGGCGACCAGCCGTTCTTCGATCCCGCGACGCTGGCGGCCTAACCCGATTTAGACGAATCCGGATTGACCGGGCGCGCGGAGGCCTCGCCTGCCGCGCGCAAGCTTTCGAGCGCCGAGACCTGCATCTGCAGCGTCTTGATGCTCATCTGCACGAAGCCGGTGCTCATGGTCAGCCAGCTTTCAACGACCTTCAATTCGGCGATTTTCTTTTCGATTTCCTCGACGTTGACGGTCGGCGTTATCATCCCGGGCATCGGAAACGACGTGGGATTCCACATTTTCTGCATGAATTCGAACCAGTCCTTCGGCACGTCTTGTTCGGCCATGGCGGCCTCCTGTCAGAACACTGTGCAGCCACTGTAGCATAGCGTCTGCGCGCAGAATAAAACTGGATATCCCTTACCCATGCACATGCCAAAAACAATCACCCCGCAGGACGTGCAGAATCTGCTGCGCGACTACCAGCTCGACCATGAGGGACATATCGCCATCGAGAAGCTGGGCGGTAAAGCGGCGCGCGCGCGCTTTCGCGTCGGCAAGCAGCACCTGCGCCCCGGCGACACGGTGTCGGGCCCGACGCTGATGGCGCTGGCGGACGTGGCGATGTACGCGGCGCTCCTGGGTGAAATCGGCCTGGTGCCGCTGGCGGTGACGACCAACCTCAACATCAATTTTCTGCGCAAGCCGGCGCAAAAGGACGTCATCGGCGAAGCGCGCCTGCTGAAAGTCGGCAAGCGCCTCGCGGTGGGGGAGGTGACGCTGTTTTCGGACGGCGACCCGGAACCGGTCGCGCATGTTACCTGCACTTATTCGATCCCCCCGCGGGCAAAAGCCGCCGGGGAAAGCGGCTGACTCAGGCGCTTAGATCGAGGCGGCCGCCGGCTTGACTACCGGCTGGCGCTGCGCCGTGCGGTTCTGGCTATGGAACTGGCGCAGGATGAAATTCAGGCGGTCGCGTTCCGCCATGACTTTGCCGGAATAACCGTTCTCGTTTTCTGCCGTGCTGGCGCCGACGTACATCTGCAGGGCGTCGGCAACATCGCCGGTGCGGCGGATGTATTCCTTGAGTATCTTGGCGCCGACCACGATATTGGCCTGCATGTCGAAGGCGGCCTTCTCGCCGCCCAGCGGCTCGAATTTATCGCTGTGATAGCGCGGGATTACCTGCATCAGCCCCTTGGCGCCCATCACGCTTTCGGCGACCGGGTTGAAACGCGACTCGACCGAGATCACGGCCAGAATCAATAATGGATCCACCTTCAACTCGGCGCCGATGTCGTGCGCCTTGGCCACCACGCTGGTGGTCATCTCCGCGGAAACGCGATAGCGCCGTGCCAGATAGTCGCCGACGGCGCGATACTTGCCTGCATTGGCGTCCAGCGCCACCGGCTTCGCCGGGGTGTCCGCCAGGTTCACCAGCTGCGTCAGATCGATGGCGCCCAGGCCATGCACGATGGCACCGGCTAGTCGCAATCCATACTGGGTATGCAGGATGATGCTGAGGGAAACGAGACAGGCCAGCAACGTGAAACTGGCCACCGTGTTGCGCGCCCACTGGGCTAAGTGCGGGGCGCCGTGATCGTCAAACTGTGCGGGGTGTGATTTTGCCATGGCAAAACCTCCTTTCGTTAATCGCCGGTCAGACTACGCCCGGCCAAATGCTACCTTGCTGGGGTAACAACGCTCCTTAATACATCGGCATCAGGTTGGAACTAAAAACCACTACAGCTTGTGGTTTCTGAAAAAAATTCAGGCAATTCTAGTGGTTGAAGTACTGTTGCGCAACAAGAATTTTACGCTCTTGTGACAACGCGCCCACAGCCGGGGACGCCCGTGTTGCATTGCAATAGGACGCGGCATTATATGGATTTTCAGGGCCTTGTCAACGCGGGAAATGACCCTGTAAACACTGGTTTGGTGCGTTGCTTTGGTTCGACCGCGATGAACCGGGGAGGTTCACCGAAATGTTCATCAAGCGAAAACTAATTTACCCAATAATTCATATATTTATGGATTTTTCAGGGCGCCCGGACCCGCGACCTGACGGTTTTGCCAATTGACCAATGCCTGCTCGTAACGATCCACGGCTTCCCAGTAAAGATCGAAAACACAGGGATCGCAGCCGCCTTGGCAGCAGGCGCCGGGCGCCGGCTCGGACGGTTTGACGGGAGGGGGATCGGCAGCGTCGCCGGCCGGCCGGCTCACGGTTTCGCCCAGTCCTTCAAGGCAGCCGGCAGCCGGTAATCCGGATAACGCTTCCTGAACTCGGCCAGGCTGGTCTTGGCTTCGTCGAACCTGCCCTGCTTGCGCAGTTCCTCGATGCGTTCCAGCCACTTCTCGGGAGGCAGGTCGGCGGCGCGTTCGAGTTTGCTCACGGCGACCGGTGGGGGCAGTGGCGCGGGCTTGGCCTGCGGCGGCGCGACCATGGGTGTGGAGGCGGGACGTGGCGGCGGAGGCGACTTGGCGGCAGGCACTTCCGCGGACATTGCTTCCGCCACCTGCTTTGCCGGCGCGTACTCGGCCTGCGCCCGCATGCGCGGTTCGGTTTCGGCGCGGTCCGACCTGGCGGGATCCGTTTTAACCTGGGCTTTATTTTCTGCCATGCCGGCGACCGAACCGGCCATCGTCGCCGGCGCCGCGGGAGGCGCCTGCGCCAGGTCCCGCAGCACATCCGGTTTTGGCGCCTGGCGCTGCGGCTCGGCCGCCGCTGCAATTTTGTTGTCACGGGCGTCGGCAACCGCGGACGGCTCAACGCGGCGCTTGGCCAGTTCTGCCGGGGCCATTGCGTCAGCCTCCAATTTGCCCGCGGTGTCTTTTTTCGACTTTGGAAAGGCTTCCGCGAATTCCGGCTGGCGCATGCCCAAACCGGAAGGCGATGCGGACTGCGGCGGCTTCAATCCGATGTTTTTCGACCGCTGCTCCTCGCGCATGAGCCCTGATGCAGCCGGCCCCGCCGTCTCTTGAGCCATGCCGGCCGATTTAAGCTTCGAATCCGCGTCGGGCATGTCGGCACGCGGCGGCGCCACGAGCTCGGGCGCTTCCTCACGCATCAGGGTGACGAGGCTGACGCTTAAAACAAGCACAGCCGCGATGGACAGCGACGTCCGCCACGATCTGCTGAACGCAAAACCGGCGGGACGCGGCCGCGCGCCCACCTCCCGCCGCGCCGCGGCAAGGATTGCGGCGTCGAGCGCGGGCGGCGGCGCATCGTCGGCGGCCGCGCGGTAAAGCGCAGTCAGCCTGGCGTCGCGTTCGGCTTCGTTGTGCGATGGTTTGCTCATATCTCTAGCCTGATTGCTGCATGCCTTCCCGTAATTTCGCAACTGCATAACGCAAGCGGCTTTTCGCGGTCTCGCGGTTGACGCCGGTCGCCTGCGCGATTTCTTCTATGCTCATGTCGGACTCCTGCTGCAGCAAAAACGTTTCGCGCTGGGCGGCGGGCAGGTTTTCGATCAGTTGCAGCAGGCGCTGCGCCTGCTGCCTGGCATCGGCGCCTACCGCCGGATCGTCGTTGCGCGCGCCCGCCACCTCGTCGAGCGATGGACCGGCCTCGTCGTCGAACGACGCCGGCACGTTGCCCGACTGCGCGCGGTAATGATCGATCAGGCGGTTATGCGCAAGCCGGTACAGATAAGTCGTGAACTTCGCCTGCACCGTGTAGCCGGCGCGCGCGCGGATCAGGTTCATCCACACGTCCTGAAACAATTCTTCCGCAACACCGCGGTTGCCGCACTGGCGCGCGAGGTAGCGGAACACACCGCCCTTGTGGCGTCCGTAGAGCGCATCGAACGCCCCGGCATCGCCGTCGCGGTAGCGCTCCATCAAATCCTCGTCGCTCGTGTGCGCGTTCTCTGGCATAACGGGTTGCCAGTATGCGCAACCCGCGGCACTTGGGCAACCCGCGCGGCGGGGTGCATAAAACGCGCTCTCAGCGCGGATCGGGCACGAACTGGTTGGGAAACGGATTGGGCCGCGCCAGCCGCGTGTTATCGCGGATCACGCCCTGCGCCACCAAGTTGCGGTAGCTGTCGTAGTAAATCGTGATCACTTCGTCCGGCGTGCTCGAGGCACGCTCGAAACTCGTATAACGCACGACCGAAGTTTCGCTCTGGCCATGACCCGTGCCGAGTTTGTTCGACTCGGGCCGCGGCGCGGCGGCCGACGCCTGCGGTGCCGCGGCATTGGTGCGCGCGTCCTGCGAGATTTCGTCCTTGGACTTGTTTTGCAGCTCGCCGGCCGACTCTTCGGCGGCGGGCGCCTGGCGCCGGCGCTCGAAAAAATCGTTGTTGCGGCTGATGCCGACCGGCGGCTCGGCTTTTTTGCGGAACACCGCGACACCGATGACGCCGACATTGGCAGGCCGGCCCGTACGCGCCGCGTAGGAATTGTCGAGCTCGGTGAAAAAGAAAGCGGCGGTGCGCTGCAGGTTCTTGCGCCAGCCTTTGACGCCGAACGCCGTATAAGGGCTCAGCACGTACCCGGTCTGGTTCCAGTTGGCGGTCTCGCCCGACACCGCGTTGACGCCATCGACCGCGATCACGCCGAGGATCTCGCCGGGCTGGGTGTTGCGGATATTCACCTGGTATTCGTTGCCGGGCTTGCCCGCTATGTAGTAGCGGCCTTCGTGGTAGTACACCGGCAGCGTGCGATTCTCGGCGCGGTCGTACACGGTGACATCGGCGACCCCGCCCACCGCCAGTGCCTGGCCCGTCATGCCCAGCAGGAGGGCCGCTGTAATTAGCGCTTTTTTCACGATTTTCTCTCCGTTGATAAGACATCACATCGATGTCAGCGTTATCAACGCAGGCGCACCGCGAAAGGGGTTAAAGCCCGGGAACTATGTCCGTCGCGGCAGGTTCGCCGCCCCGCCGCCTGCCAGCAACAATGCATTGATCCAGAACACCGGTACGAGCCCGAATATGGAACCCAGCGAGCCGAATACCAGCGGCACCACGACATGGGTGAAGTTGTTGATCGTGAGCCGCAATCCGATGACTTCACCCGACCTGCCCGGCGGCGAATGCGCATACGTCAGCAGCAGCGAAAGCGGCTGCCCGCAACCCAGGCTCAGACCGAGCATGAAGGCAATGACCGTCAGCACCCCGACGTCCGTGAAAAACGGGAAAAAAAGGTAGGTTGCGGCGCCAAAAAACAGGGCATACGCGAGCAGCACCTCCTCGCCGAATTTGCGCACCATGGCAGGCAGCCCGATACGCACGACGAACGCGGCGACGGCGACCATGCTCAGAATAAAGCCGATCTTGGACGCCGACAGACCGATGGAGTGGCCGTAGATCGGCATGTAAAACTGGAACAAATCGGTGCCGGTCAACACTGCCGCGCTGCCGATGAGGGTGCGCCGCAACGGCGCCTGCTTGAGCAGTTCGCGCGCGCCGGCGAGTTGGCCCTGCGGCGCGCGCTGGCCGCCCGCTTTCGGCTGCGCGCCTGCGCGCGCAAACACTTGGGCCAAAACGGACGCCAGCGCAACCAGCGCCAGCAACACATAAGTCGCCCGATAACCGGCATGATCGATCGCAAACCCGGCGCTCAGCGGCCCGACAAAGCTGCCCGCCGAAACGACCAGCGTGTAGTTGTTGAAATTGCGCGTGCGTTCGGCATCGCTGCTGATAGCGCCCAGCAGGCTCTGCACGGCAACGTGGTAAAAAATATACGCCATGCCGAACAGCGCCGCCGACACGAACAGCACGGGCAGCACCGGGAAAGCGCCTGGCAGCAGCATGCCGAGCGCGAGGCCAAGCGAGCCCAGCAGCATCGGCAGGCGCGCG
>Ga0114978_10002005_pt1 | contig 16985 bp, 8 predicted proteins | sample S_140212_EF_Meta_FD_87027 | JGI IMG/M metagenome (GOLD analysis project Ga0114978, IMG submission 87027) | Freshwater microbial communities from Lake Simoncouche, Canada to study carbon cycling - S_140212_EF_MetaG | ecosystem: Environmental > Aquatic > Freshwater > Lake | place: Lake... | reverse complement strand
GCTATGAACTGGCGGCACGGATGCAGCTCTCGATTCCGGGCGTGCTCGATCTCGACCGTGAGTCGCCCCGCACGCTCGCCGACTACGGCGCGACGGCCAGCGATCCGATCAAGGCTGGCTTCGCCCGCAACTGCATTCTCGCGCGGCGTCTCTTGGAGGAGGGCGTGCGGGTGGTGCAGCTCTTCAACGGCGCCTTCGCCAGCGGCGGCGCGCTCAACTGGGACAGCCATTCCGAGATCGTCAAGCACCACGGCAACCACGCCGGGATTCTCGACCAGCCGGCCGCGGCACTGCTCCGCGATCTGAAGGCCCGCGGGATGCTCGACAGCACGCTCGTTGTCTTCTGCACCGAATTCGGCCGCCTGCCTTTCATGCAGGCCAACGGCACCGGCCGCGACCACAATATTGACGGCTTCACCTGCTGGCTGGCCGGCGCCGGTGTGAAGCGGGGTTTTAGTTTTGGCGCTACCGACGAGCTGGGCTGGAAGGCTGTGTCGGACCGGCGGACGCTCTACGACTTCAACGCCACGATCCTCCACCTGCTCGGGCTCGACCACGAGCGGCTGAGCTTTCCGGTGAGCGGCACGGAGCGCCGGCTTACCGACGTGCACGGCCACGTGATCCACGAGGTGCTCGCATGAGACGTCTTTCAATCGTTGCCGTCTGTCTCTTCATGCTGGCCCCCTTGCCAACCAACAGCAGCACCGTGTCGAGGGCTGCCGATGTGGCCATCGACGCACCCGCGGGCGATGGGATCGACTTCGAGCAGGACGTGCTGCCAATCCTGCGGGCCCGCTGTGTGGAGTGCCACGGGCCGGTTGCGCAGGAATCAGGACTGCGGGTCGACAGCCGTCAGGCTCTGCTCGCGGGCGGCGACGTCGGCCCGGCGGTCGTGCCGGGCGAGCCGACCAAAACCGAAATCCTTCGCCGCATGGCCACGACCGATCCCGACGAGCGGATGCCGCCGGAAGGGGAGCCACTCACGGCCGCCGAGATCGCGGCAGTGTCGCGGTGGGTCGCCGGCGGCGCGATCTGGCCTGGCCAGATGGAGGCGGCTGCTTCCGTGAGTCGCACGAGCGATCACTGGGCGTTTCAACCGCTCACCGAATCCTTCGCTCACGACTCAATCGACTTTTTTTTAGCTGCCGAGCTCGCCGCGCGGGGTCTTGCCCCGTCGCCCCCGGCTGATCGTCGCACGCTGATCCGTCGGCTGTTCCTCGATCTCACCGGCCTACCGCCCACCCCCGACGAGGTCGAGGCGTTCGTCGCCGACGCGAGCCCGCAGGCCGTCGAGGCCCTCATCGACCGGCTGCTCGCGTCGCCGCGATACGGCGAACGCTGGTCTCAGCACTGGCTCGACGTCATCCGCTACGCCGACACGCGGGGCTATGAATACAACACGCTCCGCGACCATGCCTGGCCGTATCGCGACTGGGTGATCGACGCCCTCAACCGCGATCTCCCCTACGATCGGTTTCTCTTTCAACAGCTCGCCGGCGACACCGTGGGCGTCGATGCGGCCACGGGATTTCTCGTCACCGCACCGTTGCCCACGCCGCCGGAGGTGGGCGAGGAGCCGGCGGCGATTCGGCAGGCGCGGCTCAACAGCCTCGACGAAGTGGTGCAAAACGTGGGCGCGGCCGTCCTCGGGCTGACGGTCGGCTGCGCTCGCTGCCACAACCACAAGTTCGATCCGATCTCCTCCCGCGACTATTACCGGATGACTGCCGTGTTTTCCGGCGTGCACTACGACGACCGGCCCTGGCGCCGGGACAACGACGCAGACCGTGTGGCCCAGATCCGCGACATCGAGCAGGCCATCGAGGCGGTTAGGGGTGAATTGGCTGGCTTTCCACAGTGGCGCTCGGTCGATCAGGGCCGCTTCAGCGATCACTTTCAGCCGGTGACCACGCAGCGGATTCGCTTGAATGTCATCGCCACCGATGCAACCAGTGAGGGCCCCGCTTTCGACGAGCTCGAGGTCTGGGGAACGAGCATGCCCGACCAAGCCGCCACTGCTTTGCCGGCGACGAATCTGGCCGCGGCGATGCTCGGCGGTAAGGCATCGTCGTCAGGGGCCGCGAAGCAGGTCGGCGGCGACGACGAGGTGCTCAACGACGGCAATTATGGAAAAGTATCGACGTGGGTGGCCGATCGTCGTCCGCCCGCCTGGGTGCAGATCGATCTGCCGCATCCGGCGCGGATCGACCGCGTGACCTGGAGCCGCGACCGCCACCTCGCCGAGCAGAGGTCACCCGACCATGCGTCACGGCTCACGAGCCGCTGGGCGATCGAGGTCGACGATGGCAAGGGGGGCTGGCGGACGGTCGTCGACGCGACGCGCTCCAGCGGCATCGATGCGGAAACAGCCGAGCGCCGCCGGGAGTGCGAGGCGAAGCTCGCAGAGCTTCAGCGGGCGGCGTTCCAGCCCCGCGTGGTCTTCGCGGGAAGGTTCACCTCCCCCGATCCGGTGCACCTGCTGCTCCGGGGCGATCCCGCGCAGCCGACCGTTCCCGTCGGACCCGGCGGGCTCGAGGTGCTCCGTGGCGTCGAACTCGCCGGCGATACGCCGGAGCCTGATCGCCGCGTGGCGCTGGCCCGATGGCTCGTGGGGGATGCTGCCCCGCTGGTGGCCCGCGCGATCGTCAACCGCGTCTGGCACCACCACTTCGGCACCGGCCTCGTCTCGACGACGAGCGACTTTGGCATAAGTGGTGAGCGTCCGTCGCACCCTGCGCTCCTCGACTGGCTGGCCCGACGGTTCATCGACCATGGCTGGAGCCTCAAGTCGCTGCACCGCGACATCGTCACGTCGGCCGCCTACCGGCAGGCCAGCAGTCCGGTCGCCGCGGCCGTCGCCGTCGATCCCGACTCGCGGCTGCTATGGCGGTATCCTCCGCAACGACTCGACGCCGAATCGATCCACGACGCGATGCTCTCCGCGGCGGGCGTGCTCGATCTCGTGATGGGAGGCCCCGGTGTGATCACCTACCATCCGAAGGTGCGGCAGTTCGACGAGTGGCGGCCGCTCGAGGATCCGGGCCCGGCCGCGTGGCGGCGGATGATCTACCTGGCGAAGATGCGCGGCACCGACGACGGGATGTTCAAGGTCTTCGACCTGCCCGACTGCGGACAGGTTCGCGACAAGCGAGGTGAGTCGACGACGCCACTCCAGGCGCTCAACCTCATGAACGGGCCGTTCACGCTGCGAATGGCCGAAAAGCTCTCCACACGGCTCCGCCGCGAGGCGGGGGACGAGCCTTCGGCGCAGATCGACCGGCTGTTCGCGATTCTATTCTCCCGGCCGCCGCTGCCAGCGGAGCGGCATGCCTGCATCGACACGCTCCGCTCCGAGGGGCTCGAAACGGTCTGCATCGCGGCCTTCAATTCCAACGAGTTCCTGGTTCGTCCGTGATCGCGACGTCGTCTTTGTCGGCCGTGCCGCCGGGTGCTACCTGGCCTCCAAGAAGCTCGAAATCCCTGCGGAGCTGCACACCTTCGCCAAGGGGGTCAGGGCTTCGGCATGATGCAGCGGGGCCAGCCGATCGACGCGTGGCCCGCACGGGTGGCGGAGTGGTTGGCGAGCATGGGGCTGGCCACCATCGCTTCCGAGTGAGGGGTTGCGATGCCTCCTCCCACTCCACTGCCGCGCTCCGCCCCGAACATCCAGCTCCCGCCGATGTTCATGCTCCAAAAAGTGACTCCTCCACCCTCACAGCGCCACTTTCTCAGTCTGCCCGAAAATCGGGTTCACTTCATTCTTCTTTCCACCAGCACTCGACCGGTCCGGCGAAGTCGGCCAAGGCGTCGAGGAGGTGTCGGAGGGTGTCCCAGTTGCCGGGTTGCTTCGCAGCATCGGCGAGCAATTGCTCCAGGGTCGCAACCCTGGGCGAATCCCACCCATCGGCGCGGAGCATCGCGAGCACCTTCGATACATCGCCGAGGAGTATCGACACCATCTCCGCGGGCACGTCGGCGAGGCGGCCGGAACGCGGTCGCAGGAGGGCCAGCGTCTCACGGATCATCGCCTGCTCGGCGGGGTGATCCACCGGCGGCGTGTCGAGGTCTCCGCGGTCGTCATGGAGCGAATCGTCGCTGGATGGGGCCATTTCCTCGGACATCGGCGACGCTTCACTGCAGTCTAAGAGTGGGAAACATGTGGCTGCTTTAAAACCGAACGAAGATGCCGGTGCCAGCATATGAAGCCTCCGCATGCCGACATCAAACACTGGCTGGATGATCTGCCGCGGAGTGCTCGGATCGATCGGCGTCTCCGGCATCCGTGGATCGATCGCCACGACCGCGGTGAACTTGCAAAGAACGCCAAATCCGGTGGAGAGATCGACGATGCGACGCTCGAGCGCCTCGCTGTGAACACGATCGCCGACGGCATAGGCGTCGGAGAGGTGCTGGAGCCGCCCCCGCGCCCACAGCGCCCCGAGCCCGGGAGCGAGCGAGTTGTGCGGCGTGACGGCGACCCGCCAGGTGCTGCCCCCTTGCTTCTTCCCCAGGATCGTCACGGTACCCGGCCCCGCGCCCTGCACACGGCCGCGAAGCACGAGCGGCACGCCCGGAAATAGGCTCGGACGCTTCGCCGGCACGACCGAGTCGTCAACGATCTCGATGCCTTCCCCTTCCAGGCGGACGTCGGTGACGATCGGTGCCACGAGCCGCTCCTGGATCCGGTCCATCACCTCGTCGAGCCGATTCTCGCTCTCCACGATGTCGTGCGTGCCGCCGCTGGAGTCGGCGAGACGGGTGAGGAGGCCGGCGTTGGCGGCCGTGTCGATGCCGATGACATGGAGCGTGGTGGCCCCAAGCGACTTCTGCAGTCGGGCGAGGACGCGATCCTCGTCGCCGATCTGGCCGTCGGTGACGAGCACCAGGATCGGGTCGCGGGCAGGAGCGTCGGATGCGGTCGCTGTCGGCTCGCCCTTCGTCTTCCGGGGGCGCTTGAGGAGAGCAAGGCCGGCCTTCAGGGCCAGCTCCATTTCCGTGCCGCCGCGGGCCTCGATCTTTCCGAGCCACTGGAGGATCGACCAGCGATTGCGGTCGGTGGCCGGGATGAGCGTGGGGGAGTCGTGCATCTGATCGAGCACGTTGTCGAAGGCAATGACCGCAACACGGTCATCACTCGAAAGGGTGTCGAGACTGCGGGCGATGGCGCGGCGGGCGGCGCCGATCAGCCAGCTTCCCATGCTGCCGGAGCGGTCGAGGAGGAAGACAACATCCCGCGGCGACCGGGCCTCTTCGGCGAGCTTCGGCGGGAAGACGACGAGCGAAAATGTGCCGTCGCCGAGAGCCTCGGTGCTTCCCTCCTTGCGCCCCATGCCGATGGGCCGCAGGGCATCAGACTCAATCGCAAAGGAGGCCTCGGGAACATCGCCGACCCCGAGCGGCCAACGGAGGACGAAGTCGCGGTCCAATCGATTGCCAGGCTCGACGACCACCTGGAGGACGTCGCCCCCTTGAACAAGCTTCAGCGGGATCGACGTCGCGAGATTCTCGACGAGGGGAGCCGGCCCGCCGATCCTGGCGCGGATCCCGAGGCGGACCGGATTCGGAAAGCCGGGAAGGAGGACTGGCGGCGAGATCCGCGAGGCATCGGGAACGAGGTCGGTGTCGGAGAGGATGCCATCGCCGGTCGAATCCCCGTCGATCGCCGCACCGGGGCAGTAGCGCTTTGAAACGACCAGCGGGAAGCGGTAGGTGGCCTCGAGGGAGTCGATGGCGAGCGGCTCGACGAGCGTGAACTCAACTCGGGCCAGCACCCCAGCGGGGATGTTGCCGACGCGGACGGTGAACACATCGGCACGCTCCTCCTCGGCAATGGCCGCCGACTGGCCGCGGGCGATGGCGGCGTCGTAGTCGGACCGGGCCTGGGCCCGCTCGTCGATCCGCCCCTCGATGACGGCGCCGTTGATGATCATGCGGAAACCGATCACTGCCGCACGAGGGGGCAGCGGGAAGATATACGTGGCTTCAAGCGGACCGGCGAAGACATTCTTGAAGCACTGCGAGACGGTACCGTGGGCGGTAAGCCCGTCGATCTGGACGTCGAGATCGAGGGCCACCAGCGGCAGACAGCCCTTTTCCGTTTCGAGAGCGCCAAAGCCCGCCTCACGATCCGGTACCGAAGACAGTTCGTCGTTTTTGAGCATCCGGATCATCGGTGCGGCTCCTTGGGGAAACGGGGGGGTTTGACTCTGGGCCTCGACTCACCTGCCGCCGACCCGACCCGTTCGGCCGGCGGAGTGGACGTGGACGTGGACGTGGACAACAGGAACGCGACCAGCGGCGCGGAGAGCTCCGCGAGCGTCGCCTGCTCGGAGGCATCGAGCGGCCGGCCATTCCAGAGGATGACGACGTTGCCGCCGACGGCTTTTGATTGAAGGGGCAGCGACGCGGTGGTGGTCACAGGAGCGGCGGCGGACGCTGCTGCCGGAGCCGAGGCCGCGGCAGGACGGGTCTTCCAGAACGCCGAGCCGCGGCGGGCGGGCTGCAGCGCTGCTTCCAGCCCCGAGGCCGCGGCTGCGGTCCGGGCGGCGACGCAGGCCGCGATCACGGCATCAACCTCGCCGAGCTTCATCCCTAGGGCCCGGGCAAGCTCGGCGTCAGTCCGGCCGGGGAGCCCTCCCTGGATTTCCTCGAGCGACAGCCCCGACGCCTGGAGCTTCTTGATGACGGCAATCTGGAGCAGGTGCCGGCGACCGTAGAGGGCGGCCCGCCCCCGGAACTCGGTCGGCCGATCGAGGACCCCGAGCGACTGATACCAGCGGATGGTGCGGACATCGGGCAGGTCGCGGACCCGGCCGTTGCGAACGCCGTCGTAGTCGCGGCTCAAGAGCGACGGGATCGACCCGACGACCTCGGGGAGCGTGAGCACAGCGGTGGACGGAGGCGTGGCCATGGCTGCATCGTACAGTGACAAATGACAGTGTCAATGGCTCGGCCCCGCGGAGCACGACGAGCGGGTGCTCGCGGGCATCCTGTGGCCCTTTTGATGCGGGCGAGATGGAAGCGTTCCCGATGAGCACAGTCGTGAAGAACCCGAAGCACAAGGGGCCGGATCTCATCGAGCCCTTGGAGCGGGCCCCAAGAAACTCCTCTACCTCCACGGCTGGCACTCTTGTGGCGGGGGCGAGGCGGGCCGGTTTTCGCGCGCCGATGCGTGGCCGGTTTTGAAGCGCCGAATGACATGGCCTTCAGATGGGAGCTGGGAAGTCGTCGTTGCCCCCGAAGGACCATCGTGCGGCAGATTGAATTCGATTGCCGCTGACGCCCCGGTACCAGGGTCTGCTGTTCCAGCTAGAATGCTTTAGAACCTGGGAATTTCCGCCGTATCAGGGCGCCCGAGATCGGGGGCCACCTCACGGCTATCTCGGGCATGGCTCCTGAGCGACTCACGGGAACCTTTGAGAAGACGACATGCCTGCTTCCTCCGTCAAGCGCCGGCTCGACTTCCGCTCCTGGGACGATCTCCTGGCTGACGTCGATCACCTCGCCCTCCGAGGCTATCACCGCGCCGGGAAATGGTCGCTCGCACAGGCCCTCGATCATGTCGGCGCCGGGCTCCGCGTGGCGCTCACCGGCTCGACCAAGCGACTGCCGTGGGTGATGCGGATGTCGGCGCGGAGTTTCGCCCTGCCGGTGGTGCGCGCTTGGCGGTGGATCCCAGCGGGCATTCCGGCGCCGACATGGTGGCAGCCGCAGGTCCCCGCCGACGCCGACGATGGCCGAGCCGTCACTCGCTTCCGCGCCGAAGTGGAGGCATTCCTCGCCCATGCGGGGCCATACCATCCCCATCCGGCCTTCGACCGGATCGATAGGGAGAGCTACGCCGACCTGATGCTCATCCACGCCTCGCACCACCTCGGGTTCCTCGTGCCCGCACCATGAAGCCGTTCCCGCTCGTTCCCGCTTGTTGTGCTCGTCCCCCTGAGCTCCGCCGCGCTTCTGCTCCCGGTTAGCACTGCCGGGCCAGGGCCCGCTCCTGCCAGCTCTGACCTTGCTCCATTTCCGGTTGAGCCCTGGCCCAACGTGCCGTGTGGCCACACCGGCACTTTTTTTGGGGCGGAATATTCGTAAGCCGTGGCCTGAAAAGCGGTTGCGCTGAGCAGGTTGGAGTCTGATGTGATGTCCCCTGCCGGAGCGGCAGTACGGCGGTGCACGCTCCCCCGGCGCCGTCACAATCGGCGCAAGCGGGATACGTCCTGCATTGGGACTGACTCCGACAGACCGCAGAACGAAATGCCGATGCGAAAGATGAGAGTGTTTCGCGTTGCTGGAAGCTCCTCATAGGGAATCCTTCCCCTCCCACTGGAACCAACCGCGGCAGTCGACGCCAATCGCGGGGGGAATGCACGGACTGGCAGCGAAGGGTGGAGGGCGGTCAGCCGGATCGATAGTACCGGTCGATCCGGCAGCCGCAACGCTCGGCCCCGGACAAACGCTTCGACAGCGGTCGGGACGGGGGCCTTTTTTCCTGCTTGCAAATGACGCGAAAAGCATTTGACAGCGTCCGGGAATGATTGCTCAGGAGCCTCGGCATGGATTCTTCCCCTCCCCCTTCATTCGATCGCGATGCCCAGCAGTCGTGGCGTGGCGACCGCGACGACTCCTCGATCTCAGGGAGCAATCCCGCCTCCACCGCGGGCCAAGACTCCCACACGTCGCTGTTGGCAACGTGGCGAGAACAACCTTCGAATACGGTGTCGATCGGAAGATGGCTCAAGACGTTCTTCGCGCGTGCATTCTTCACGCTCCTCGCCGTCGGGCTGATCATCCTCCTGTTTTACTCGCTGTTGGCCGTCTATCACCCGACGCCGCTCGTGGCCGGGTTTGTCACCAGCGCCTACCCACCGATCGAAACACCTCTGCTGGGTACCTCGGATCAGGAAACCCTCAACCGGCTGAGCCAATACAAAGCGACGTTCCTCACACCACCGTTGATCAGCCTCGACAACGTCTCTAAGGACCTCGCCGAAAAATCGGCGGAAGAGATGACCGATGTCCTGGTGAAGAGCCTGAAAGCGACCAGGCCCGGCGGCCCCGATAACAACACCGCCATTCTCTATCTCTCCATGGCGGGAACGGTTGACCGCCAAGGGCGGGCATGCCTGATTCCGCCCGTGATCTACAAAACGAACGCAATCGACGTGGAGAAGAACTATCTGCCGATCGAGGTTCTCTTTGCCCGCCTCCGCGCGGCAGTCGATCCCAACATTCACATCATCGTGATCCTCGACTGCTGTCGCCCGGGAACGTGGCCGTTGTCGATCGGAGATGGCGCGTTTGCGAGCGGCGTGGAAGCCTCCCTCGGGGCCGCCAGCCTGGATCGCTTCTGGACAGTCCTCCCCTGTAGTCCGGGGCAAACGAGTGATGAATCCCCGCTCCACGGCAGTTCTGCGTTCGCCTATTTCTTCGCCCAAGGGGTCCAGGGGGCGGCCGACAGGGCCCCATACGGAAACCGTGACCGCACCGTGGATCTGTCGGAACTCATGGCGTTTCTTGCCGACCGCGTTGACCAGTGGGCTCATTCCGCGTGCGGGGTCAGGCAAACCCCGGCGATCTACCCATCCTTGAAACTAAACGATGCAGCGATCGCACCGAAAGTGTCAAGGATTGGTTTCTTCAGCGATCGAATCAAGAGCGTTGTCAAACCGAACCGCCAGGCCGACGTTGCGGGTCGATCCCTGGAAGTCGACATGATCGGGACCACGAGGAGGAATTCGTGGATCGAGGAAAGGTGGCTGGTATCTGAATCCATTCGAACACTCTCCATCAGTCATAAGCCGCTGGTCTGGCAGAAATACCTCCAGGTGCTGTTGAGAGCGGAGAAGCTCTGCCAGGTCGGGGGCAATTCCCAGGAGCTCGCTCGGATCGCGGCGCAAGTCGAACAACTCGAGAACGACCTTCTCTCCGTCCGGGCCCTGCAAGTCGACCACCTGCCGTCGCTCCGGCTGTCCAAGCTCCTCGACGTCTACTCCTCCGCTCTGAGTCCGGAGGGCGACGCAATTCTCCTCCGGGATGGGCTGGCAGCCTATGTCACCACGCTTCCCGATCCCAAGAAGCCAATCCCTCCCTGGGCTCGAGCGGAGTCCAGCGGGCAGTGGAAGGCCGGCGCGATGGTGGCGTGGGACTGGCTCCAAGATCATGTCCGTTCCGGATCGCCTATCGATCATGCTGCCCTCGAGCGCTGGCTGGAATGTGTCGGGAGGCAGTCGATCGAAACCGCGGTCGATCCACAGGAGATCCACGTCATCCGCATGATGGCCCGATGGATCGATCCTGCCGTGTGGGACGCCTCACAGCCCCTCATGGCCGAGCTGATCGGTTTGGTGGGTATGGTCGGCGAAGCCTGCTACGCGAAAAACATCCGAGCCGACACGTTTGCCGAGCGGTGCTCGCTGTTGATCGATGCCGAAGAAGCGGTTCGCAAGGCGATCGATCTGGCAATGGTTGGCGACCCTGCGTCAATCGCGCGCGCGCGGAATTTGGCCCGTGAGGCCGAAGACGTTCTCGGGAAATGCATTGAGTTGACTGATGAACTGTCTGCGGCCATGGCCCTCATCGATACCTTGAACGACGAGGTCCCCTGGTTCATCGCGTACGGGGTTGATGTTGCAAGGGGCGCGAATGTCCGGTCGTCGGGCCGTGAGTCTTATTCCGGAGATTCCCCATTAGGGAATATGGACTGGCAGATTCTGATCAGGAAGACGACCGCTCTTAGACAGGAGTTGTCTGCGACGACAGACTACGTCACCGAGAAGTCGTTTAGTGCCTTTGATGAAGCGATCAACGCCGTACGGGAAAGCCGTGAGGCCGTGGAGGCCGAATTCCTCCCCCTGAAAGCGTCGTTTCTTCGCCACTGCGAAAACATGTCAGAGATGTCAGCGGATACCCCCGAGTCGCTGGCGGCGATCCGGCGGATTCTCCGCACGCCGCTGGTGCGCGGGGAAGTCCGGGCAAAGCTGTTGCGCATGGCAGAGATCCTGGCTCATCGTTTTGGGGATGTGGTCGTGTCCGATGCCGCCGGCAAGCTGGCCAAGAACGATGTTCCGGCGGCCGCAACGACAGCGGGGTGGATCTCTTGGAACGACTTCCTGGTCCATCCGCTGATTCCTTTCTTCATCGACGATGCGCAGGGACCGTCGGCCCGGCCCGCGACCCCGATCGAGGTTTCCCAGGCCGTAGGAGACCAGATTGGACGGTTGGTCTCCGCTGCCCAAACGTTGACCGAAGCCGTCGTTGACGTCGGGAATGGCCCGGGGAGTATTGATCGTGAGCTCGAGAAAGCGGAGGTGCTCGATTCGGAGTCATCCGATTCGTCCGACAAGGCCCTGGCGAGGGCCGTCGACTCGACGCGCCGGTTGTCCGTTGTCGTCAGCCAGACGGATTGGTCGGGAACGTTTGAAACGCAGAAGGGGTATCGCATTTTCTGGCACAACAGATTTATGAGCGCTGCCCGGAGGACGATCGGCGATTTCTGGGCCGGGGTAGAGCCCGGGGATCCGAATTGGTATTCGGCGGCGGCCCGATTGTTCGTGCTCAAGGCCGACGCTGTCGTGTCTCGGTACCGTGCCTATCGCGTGCAGCAGCGCACCGAGCTTCTCCGTCAGTTGGAGCAGCTGGAGAAGTCAGAGGGCGGGTTCGTCGACCTGACGACCAAGCCAGACTCACTCACGCTCCACGGGCCGACGATCAGCCCGGCTGGCAGCGTCAATCAAGCGACCATTCGCCGCCTCACGGCTGGCCTCCCTCAGGGGATGGGGATGGTGTGGCTTGCGGTGGCAGAGAATGCGAAGCCGCTTCCCATCATCGGTTTCGGTAGTTCCAACGGTGTCCTGCCGACAACGCGATTGCCCTTCGCGATTCCCTCTGGAGACGCCCCCGAAGAGATCTCGTGGTACGCGACTGCCCCGGCGGGAATCGCCAACGTCGTTGATGCCCCCCACACGCTCGATCTGGTGTTCTGGTTCCGGGGGCACAGGATCGTCCGCGGCCTCCCCGTGTTCGGTGCTGCCTCCGAACGGTCCGTCGAGTGGCGGCGTCAAGTGATGCCAGCGCCGAGGGTGTCCCTTCACGGCTATTCGGCGCGCAACCAATCGGTGGCAGTCATCTTCGATGCATCGGGAAGCATGGGGGAGAGGCTGCTCGACGGTCGCACCCGGTTGGAATCGGGGCGCGAGGCCCTGTACGAAGTTCTCAACCAGATGGCGGTGGGTGGCGGTTGGAACGCTTCACTGTGGGTTTACGGACACCGCACGCGTTGGTCGCGCGACACCAAGGGAAGCTACACGGCCGGCTTCACCGAGCTTGGTCAACGTGAACGAGATACCGCACTCAAGGCGGGGAAGAAGTTTGCCCTCGTGCCCGGAGACGACGTGGAGCAGTTGATGCCGATGCAGCCACTGTCGCCGCTGGAGGTGGTGACCATCCGATCGACGCTCGATCGTCTCCAGCCCGGCGGCGAGACACCGCTCTACAGGGCGATCAACGAATCGTTGCGGAGCGATTTTGCCCTCCGTGATCCGGGGCCGGGCCATGTGCTCGTCGTCACCGACGGGGCCAACGAGCAGAGCGGCGGCCGGATGGCAACGGTCAACGAGGTGATCCGAACGTTATCGCGGGTCAATGCCCGGCGCACGACTCCCAATGAGGTGCGGATCGACGTGATCGGGTTCGACATGCCGCCCGGAGAGTGTGAACGGGAGATGAGGCTGCAGGATCTCCAGAGCTTGGCAAACGATTCCGGCGGGAAATACTTCGACGCCACCGATCCCGGTCGACTTGCCACCGCGCTGCGCAAGTCGCTGCGGTTGTTGCGCTGGGGAGTGGAGGGGGCAGGAGCCCCGCCAGAAAAAATCCCCCTCGATCATGAGCTGCGGCTCCGCGAGCCATCCGGCGGGAGAACCGATGCCTACGACGTCGTGCTCGAAGCGGGCGCGTCGTCTCCCAGGCGGGGGATCAGCGTTTCCGGAGGAGAATCGCTCGATTTGCAGGTGGTCGGCAATGGCCGGGCCCTGGAGTTTCAGCGCTACACCGGTGGTACCGAGCAGGGGCTGCGTGACAGTCGCAGCCTGATCGCAGACCCGAACGACCCGCGGAAACGTTGGTTTGTGGGAGCGCACCAAGCTCGGCGCGAGCCACAAGCCGTACGTTTTCCGCTCTCCATCCAAAATGGCGACCCGACCGGGTTTTCTCCGCGTCCTGCAGAGATGTGGGCGGAGGTGCGTCCCCGAACCGCTGATAACAAGCTCGGTCCCCCCTACGTCTTTTGGGACCTTGAATGGCAGCCGTCGCGTCCTGTGCCGGTGGTCGATCTCGTGGCCCCGGCTTGGCCTGCCAACGCCGTGGCTGCCGAGATTCGCGTGTGGTTTCGCTTCCAGCCGACACCGCCCGGCATGGTGATACCGCTGGCGGATCTCGTGCCGGGGGTGGAGCGCGTGTTCGACCTCAGGAACATGCTCGGTTCACGCGTCCGACTCTTTCTCCAGCCCCTCGGCGGTGAGCCGGAGGCTCTCCTCACGGTCACGGAAGAGCACGACTCCACTCCCGCGGGGGATTTGCCGGTCGTGCGCGTCGCGGTTCCGGGGTCGTGCCTAAGGGTGGTTCATTCCTGGCAGCCGGGCACGAGCCAAGTTCAGCATTCCTTCACGCTGGCCACGTTCCAAGGCCAACTGGCCCCGAATGCAGCGTGCCTGATCACGGACCGGCGGGAGATCTTGAAGGGCGCTGTGGGGCTCGAGCATGATCTCGAAACCGCCAAACCCTTGTCCGTGCCGGTGCCGTTGGAATGACGGCGGACGATGCTGCCCGTTTCGTCCCTGCTGGCGGCCGTTTCGTCCAACATCTGCCCGTTTCGTCCCGGAATTTGCCCGTTTCGTCCCATTTCGGAAGCGGCGCGCTCGTGGCCCTTGACAGCCGGAAAAACCCCCCTATCTTACCCCGGTTCTGCCGTCAGATCAAGATTCCGAAACAGGAGGGTCTATGGGCGAGTCCATTCAACAGAAGCTGGCGCGTGTGCGGAAGCCTCGCGTTCACATTACCTATGAAGTTGAAACAGAAGGGGCTGCGGTCGAGCGTGAGCTTCCCTTCGTTGTGGGCGTCTTGGGTGATTACATCGGGAATGAGCCCCAGGTTCCGGTGAAGTCGCTCAAAGAGCGAAAGTTCATCAACATCGATCGGGATTCGTTCGACGAGGTCATGCGCCGCCTTGGCCCGGGCCTGAGGTTGAAGGTGGAGAACACCCTCGCCGGCGACGGTAGCAACATCCCTGTGCAGTTGAAGTTCAATTCCCTCCAAGACTTCGAGCCGGGCCGTGTGCTCCAGCAGGTGGAGCCGCTGCGGAAACTGCTCGACACCCGCAATCGCCTTCGCGAGTTGATGAACGTGGTTGACCGTTCGGAAGGGCTCGAAGTCGAGCTCGAGAAACTCCTCATCAACGCTGACGACATCAAGAAACTTGCCGCCGAGATGGGGCTGCCCAAGGCGGAGGAAGCAGCCAAGGCCACAGATGCGGCCGCTCCCGCCGCCGAAGCGAATACTCCCAAAACCACTGAAGGAGAGGCCAAATGAGCACTGACGGAAACCCCCAGACAGCCACCACGGCAGCCCCCGCAGCCACGTCCGGATCACTTCTCGATCAAATCACCAAAATGATGCCGGTGGCGGTTGAAAAGCCGCGTGCGGATGCACTCATCGAGTCGCTCGTTGATCAGACGCTCAAGGGCACGGTGAAGTTCGATCGAACGATCACCAACAGCATCAAGCTGGCGATGGAGTCGCTCGATGCGGTGATCTCCAAGCAGTTGGCTGCGGTCATGCATGCTCCGGCCTTCCAGAAGCTGGAGGGATCGTGGCGCGGCTTGAACTACCTCGTCATGAACTCAGAGACCGGCTCTGGGCTGAAGATTCGCGTGATCCATGCCGAGCAGAAGGAGTTGCTCAAGGATTTCGAGAAGGCGGTGGAGTTCGACCAGAGCACCATCTTCAAAAAGACCTATTCCGAGGAGTTTGGCACGCCCGGCGGTGAGCCCTACTCGACGCTGATCTGCGATTATGAGTTCACGAATCATCCTGACGACATCGAACTGCTCGTTCGTCTGTCGCAGGTTGCTGCCGCTGGGTTCTCCCCCGTTCTCACGGCGGCGAATGCCAAGATGATGGGCCTCGAAACCTACGAAGATCTGACGAAGCCCCGCGATCTCGAGAAGGTGTTTCTTGACGATTCGTACGTGAAGTGGCGTGGGTTCCGGGATTCCGAGGATTCCCGGTTCGTGGTCCTCACGATGCCGCGGACGCTCTCGCGTCTTCCCTACGGTGTCAAAACCAAGCCGATCGAGGAGTTTGACTTCGAGGAAGTCGATCTTGATGCCCACGGAGACCCCAAGCCTGTTCCCAGCGAGAAGTTTGCCTGGATGAACACGGCCTACGTGCTCGGGACGAAGCTCACCGATGCTTATGCGAAGACCGGGTGGTGCACCGCGATCCGCGGGGCTGAGAACGGTGGGAAGGTAGAGGGATTGCCGGCGTTCATTTTCAAAAGTGACGAGGGCGACAACCTTCTCAAGTGCCCGACGGAGATTGCGATCACCGATCGCCGTGAGGCGGAATTGTCGAAGTGCGGATTCCTCCCCCTGTGCTTCTACAAACACACCGACTATGCGGTGTTTTTCGGAGGCCAGACCTGTCAGAAGCCGGTCAAGTATGACCGTCCCGATCCGACGGCCAATGCTGCCATCTCGGCCCGCTTGCCGTACATGATGGCGACTTCACGGATTGCTCACTTCCTGAAGGTGATCGCCCGAGACAAGATCGGGTCCTTCAAGGAGCGGCAAAACGTCGAGGATTTCATGTCTCGATGGATCGTGAACTATGTGGTCACCGATCCGAACCCACAGGAAGCGGTCAAGGCCAGGTATCCGCTGGCGGCGGCCCTGGTTAAGGTCGATGAGGTTCCGGGTGCCCCCGGGAGCTACAATGCCGTGGTCTGGATGCGTCCGTGGCTGCAGATGGAAGAATTGACGACCAGCCTGCGGATGGTGGCGAAGATCCCGAAACCTGGTTGATCGCCTCCGGTATTTGATCGCGCTATGATTCTGCGGCAGATACGATTCCATGGCAGCGAATACTCCACCGACGGGCCAGCCTCACGGCTGGCCCGTCTTTTTTTCTACCGGCTCCGGAAAAGACTATCTCCGGGAATTGATCGAGCACGTTTTGGGTTCTGGCAATTCCCTTCCTGAAGCAGCGGAGAACCGTCCGCCGGTCGGTGCGGATGACGCCGGGGGGGAAGGGCAGCGAACCGCCGACAGCCTGCGATCGACACTCGAGGACTGGTCTACCCGGCGTCTCCCGGGGAGTGAGCGGGTGAGCCGGAGAACGCTTCTGACGCGTCTCGGCGCCGATGTGGCAGCGCTCGACGAATTGCTCGGGAGGCAGCTCGACGCCATTCTGCACGCCCCCGGCTTTCAGCGACTCGAGGGCTCGTGGCGAGCGCTCCGCGCGTTGGTCGAGCAGGCGGCTGAAGCATCGCGTGACCTCGGCTCGCGGGAGGGGGTGCAAGTCCGGTTTCTGGCGGCCACGCGTCGGGACCTCGAACGGGATCTGTTGAATGCCCTGGAATTCGATCAGTCGTCTCTGTGGCGGAAGATCTACGAGGATGAGTTCGGTACGCCCGGAGGCACCCCCTACGGCTTGCTCGTCGCCGACTACGAAATCGGCTCAAGCGGGCCGGACGTCAGTCTTCTGACCGGCTTGGCCGAGGTCGCTTGTGCGGCGTTTGCACCGCTGCTGGCGACGCCATCGCTCGATGACATGGTGTGCGATTCGATGGGGCATTCGTGTGCTCTCCAATGGCTCCAGGATCTGCGAACCCTCCCTGATTTCGTGAAGTGGCGGGGGCTTCGCGAGCGTGAGGAGAGCCGGGTTGTGGCCCTGCCGCTGCCGCCCCTCCTCGGCCGGCGTCCCTATGACGGCTG
>Ga0114978_10002004_pt1 | contig 16995 bp, 11 predicted proteins | sample S_140212_EF_Meta_FD_87027 | JGI IMG/M metagenome (GOLD analysis project Ga0114978, IMG submission 87027) | Freshwater microbial communities from Lake Simoncouche, Canada to study carbon cycling - S_140212_EF_MetaG | ecosystem: Environmental > Aquatic > Freshwater > Lake | place: Lake... | reverse complement strand
TGCCCAAGGCGAAAAAATTCAATGATTTGCCGATGGCAACGCAAAAAGCGCCGACAACAGTGCCGCTAGAAGGCTACACCTTTGAAGGTTATCGCAACGCCGATGGGTCGGTGGGTACGCGAAATATTTTGGCGATTACCACAACAGTGCAATGCGTGGCGGGTGTGGTATCACATGCGGTTGAAAAAATCAAAAAAGATTTATTAGCACTTTATCCCAATGTCGATGATGTTGTGGGCTTAGAGCACAGTTATGGTTGTGGTGTGGCTATCGATGCGCCCGATGCCATCATTCCGATTCGCACCTTGCGACACATCAGCAGCAATCCTAATTTTGGTGGTGAACTGATGGTGGTGAGTTTGGGGTGTGAAAAATTACAACCCGACCGTTTGTTGCCACCTGGTAGTTTTCCTATTGAACATTTAAAGCCCTCGCAAACAAGACCCGATACCGTGTGTTTGCAAGATGCCGAGCACGTGGGTTTTATGTCGATGATTCAAAACATTGTCGATAGCGCCAAGCCTCATTTGGAGCGACTGCAGCAACGTCTCCGTGAAACTGTTCCTGTGAGTGAGTTGGTGGTGGGTGTTCAGTGCGGTGGAAGCGATGCATTCAGTGGCGTTACTGCCAATCCTGCTGTGGGTGCTGCAACCGATTTGTTGGTGCGTGCAGGGGCTACCGTTATGTTTTCTGAAAATACAGAAGTGCGTGATGCGGTGGATCAACTCACATCGCGCGCTATCAACACACAAGTTGCCCAAGACATTGTGCGCGAACTCGATTGGTACGATCGCTATTTAGAACGCGGTCATGTTGATCGATCGGCCAACACCACGCCAGGTAATAAAGCGGGTGGCTTGTCAAATATAGTTGAAAAAGCCATGGGCTCAATTATTAAAAGTGGTACGTCGCCCATCTCTCATGTTCTGACACTCGGAGATAAGCTCAAGCCCCATCAAAAAGGTTTGGTATTTGCTGCAACCCCTGCCAGTGATTTTATTTGCGGTACGTTGCAATTGGCCGCTGGTATGAATCTGCATATTTTCACCACGGGACGCGGTACGCCTTATGGATTGGCGGCTTGCCCAGTCATCAAAGTCGCGACTCGCACCGAATTGGCCACACGTTGGTATGATTTAATCGATCTCAATGCGGGACTCATTGCCGACGGACAATCAACCGTTGAAGAAATGGGTCTTCAATTATTTGAGATGATGTTGGATGTGGCCAGTGGTCGCCCAACTTGGTCAGAAAAATGGAAAATTCACAACAGTTTGGTTTTGTTCAATCCCGCACCTATCACTTGAAGTAAACAACATGACAACACACACACCATCAGCCAATGACACGGCTCAATTGCCCGCAGCTTTGGGCATGTTCAATCTCACAGGCCGAATTGCTTTAATCACTGGATCAAGCAGCGGCATTGGTTACGCGTATGCGGCAGGTTTGCTTCATGCTGGCGCCCATGTGATTTTGAATGGACGTCAAGCCGATAAACTCAAAAAAGCGGCGGCCAAAATAGCACAAGAATCAGGCGCACCCGAGCGTGTGCATGCACAAGATTTTGATGTAACTGATGAAGCGTCAGTTCATGCAGGTATTCAAAGCATCATTCAACAGCACGGTCGTATTGATGTACTCATGAACAACGCAGGCATGACATTTCGATCACCCCTCGAAACTTTTCCGCCCGAGCAATGGCGCAATATTATGCGAACCAATTTAGACAGTGCTTTTTATGTGTCGCAAGCCGTTGTGCCACACATGATCAAAAGCAACAAAGGAAAAATCATCAATACCTGCTCAGTGATGAGTGAGCTGGGCAGACCCGGTACCGCACCCTACACAGCGTCCAAAGGTGCACTCAAAATGCTCACCAAAGGCATGGCTATTGATTGGGGCAAGTACGGCATTCAAGTCAACGGCATTGGCCCTGGTTATTTCAAAACTGAATTGACACAAGCTTTGGTCAACGATGAGAAATTCAGTTCTTGGTTGGTAGCTCGCACACCTGCCAATCGATGGGGTCAAGTAGAGGATTTGGTGGGTGCGGCTGTATTTCTCAGCAGCGACGCATCCAATTTTGTAACAGGACATATTTTGTACGTTGATGGTGGCGTCACAGCTGCGCTTTAAAATTTTTATGGGTTAAGGAGTATGGTTATGCCACAAGCACTCGTCATTCATGCTGCACGCGATTTGCGATTAGAAGAAATAGCGTACGAAAAATTAGAGCCCCACCAGGTACGCGTACAAATGCGCGCAGGTGGCATTTGTGGTTCAGACTTGCATTATTTTCAACACGGTGGATTTGGTACGGTACGTGTGAAGCAACCCATGGTGTTGGGGCACGAAGTTTCAGGTCAAATTTCTGAAATAGGTTCTACTGTTCAATCAATCAAAGTGGGTCAGCGTATATCGATCAGTCCCAGTCGTGCGTGTGGCCATTGCGAATACTGTCAAAAGGGTCAGCACAACCATTGTTTAAATATGCGTTTTTATGGAAGTGCCATGCCTTGGCCGCATATTCAAGGCGCGTTTCGTCAAGAAATGATTATTGAAGATTGGCAAGCACACGTCGTTGAAGACCATGTGAGCGATGGTGAGGCGGCGATGGCTGAACCCTTATCGGTTGCTTTGCATTCCGTCAATCGTGCGGGGCCCCTTTTGGGTAAACGCGTGTTAGTTACAGGTTGTGGCCCTATTGGTTCTTTGATCGTGATTGCCGCAAGACGTGCAGGTGCAGCAGAAATCGTGGCCACCGACATCACCGATCAAACCTTGGCGCGTACGCGTCAAGTGGGTGCCGATCACACCGTTAATATGGCCACACAATCCAATGGATTAGATGCATACAAGGCCAACAAGGGATATTTTGATGTCTTGATTGAAGCCAGTGGCAATGAACAAGCACTACGTGCGGGTTTTGAAGTACTCAAGCCACGAGGTATTTTGGTCAATGTGGGAACAGGCGGTGAAATTTCTTTGCCACTCAATGTGTTGGTTGCCAAAGAATTTGATATGCGTGGCTCGTTTCGTTTTCACGAAGAGTTTGCATTGGCGGTTGAGTTGATGAATAAAAAATTAGTCGACGTTAAACCACTAATTAGTCACAGCGTGCCCTTTAGAGACTTTGAAAAAGCATTTGCACTTGCTGCAGATCGCCATCAATCGATGAAGGTGCAACTTAATTTCGCTTAAATGCGAATCACTTCGAGCAATCGATCAAGACCGCCTGTTTCAATCACAATCATGGCTTGCTCGCAAACCTTGGGTTTGGCGTGGTAGGCCACTGACAAACCCCCTGCGTTTGCACAAGCGGTCATCATGGGTAAATCGTTCGCGCCGTCTCCCATGGCAATCACTTGATTCATAGCGATACCCAAATCAGTTGCGGTTTGCATCACCATGCGACGTTTCTCTTCACCGTCGCAAATATCGCCCCAACTTTGATCGACCATTTTTCCGGTGAGTAAACCGTCTTCGATTTCAAACATATTGCTTCGTGTGAAATCAATGCTCAAGGTATCACGCACGCGGTCGGTAAAAAAAGTAAAACCACCGCTCACCAACACAATTTTGAGTCCTGCTTTTTTGCAAGCCATCACCAAATCTTGCGCGCCAGGATTGAGTTGGAGTCGATGTTGATAAACCTCGTTCAATGCCGATTCGGGTACACCTTTTAAAAATTGAACGCGCTGCCTCAAGCTTTCTTTGTAATCGTTGATTTCACCGAGCATTGCTGCTTCGGTGATGGCGGCCACCTGTGCTTTGCGACCCGCAGCATCAGCCACTTCATCGATGCACTCAATATTAATGAGCGTGGAGTCCATATCAAACGCAATTAACTTGAATTGATTTAAAGACAGGGGTGGTTCAAAATGTTGAATATACAAACCAGCAGAGTATTCTTGAAGCGCCATAAGATTTACGTAGTGGAATTTGTTTTAGGAATTGGTTCGCCCAATGAACGCAAAATATCTCTCACCATTTGTGCGCGATCTTTGGGATTGGGTAGTTCGCGTTCAATGCGAATCTTGTCGTTGCCAGCGAGTTTAATGTGTTTATTTTTTTGGACCAATGCCAAAACTTTCATCGCATCGATGGGTGGATTGGCTTGAAAGCTAATGAGTGTCACATGCGGTGTCGCGTCCACTTTAGCCACCCCATAGGGTTTGGCCAAAACACGCAGGCGATGGACGTCAATTAGCGTTTGTGTTTGCGGCGGTAATTTGCCAAATCGATCGATAATTTCCTCTAGCAAATCGTCGATTTGTTCCGATTTTTGCGCAGTAGCTAATTTTTTATAAAAAGACAATCGCAAATGCACGTCGCCACAGTAATCATCGGGTAAAAGTGCGGGTGCGTGCAAATTAATTTCGGTGGTCACATGCAAGGGACTAAGTAAATCGGGTTCCTCGCCATTTTTGAGTGCGCGAACGGCTTCAGACAACATTTCGTTGTACAACTGAAAGCCCACTTCCATCATATTTCCACTCTGATTTTCGCCCAGCACTTCGCCAGCACCACGAATTTCCAAATCATGCATTGCCAAATAAAAACCCGATCCTAATTCTTCCATTTGTTGAATCGCGTCTAATCGTTGCGTGGCTTGTTTACTCAAGCTTTGTAAATCAGGCACCAACAAATAAGCATAGGCTTGGTGATGACTGCGACCCACACGACCGCGCAATTGATGCAGTTGAGCCAATCCAAATTTGTCGGCGCGACTGATCAAAATCGTGTTGGAGGTAGGGACGTCAATACCTGTTTCAATGATGGTTGAACACAGCAAAATATGAAACCGTTGAGCCACAAAATCGCGCATGACTTGCTCGAGCTCTCTCTCGGGCATTTGGCCGTGTGCAATGGCAATACGTGCTTCTGGTATGAGCGTTTGCAAATTTTGTCTGCGATTTTCAATCGTTTCAACTTCGTTATGCAAGAAATAACATTGACCACCACGTTTGAGCTCACGCAACACCGCTTCGCGAATCACGCCAGCGCCTTCGGTTCGTACAAATGTTTTGATTGCCAATCTTCGTTGTGGTGCGGTGGCGATGACGCTTAAATCACGCAATCCTTCCATGGCCATACCCAATGTGCGTGGAATGGGTGTTGCGGTTAAAGTTAAAACATCAACCTCAGCGCGAATTGATTTGATGGTTTCTTTGTGTCGCACACCAAAACGATGTTCTTCATCGATGATGAGTAATCCCAAATCTTTGTATTTCACCTGATCGCTAATCAGTTTGTGTGTGCCCACAACAATATCAATTTGACCCTCGGCCAAACCTGCAATGGCTGTTTTAATTTCTTTGGCACTGCGAAAGCGACTCATCTCTGCAATTCGAACAGGCCATTTGGCAAAGCGATCAACCAATGTTTGGTAATGTTGTTCAGCCAGCAAAGTGGTTGGCGCAAGAATCGCTACTTGCTTGCCGCCCATTACGGCGACAAAAGCCGCGCGCAATGCGACTTCTGTTTTTCCAAATCCCACATCGCCACAAACCAATCGATCCATTGGGCGCGGGCTGATCATGTCTTGAATGACTGCATGGATTGCCGCGCGTTGATCGGGTGTTTCATCAAAACCAAACGCATTGGCAAATGTTTCGTAATCTTGTGGTGTGTATCGAAACGCATGCCCACTGCGCGCCGCGCGTCTGGCATAAATATTAAGTAATTCAGCTGCAGCATCGCGTACTTGTTCAGCTGCACGACGTTTGGCTTTGTCCCATTGACCCGATCCCAGTCGGTGTAAGGGCGCTTGATCAGGACTCACACCGCTGTAACGACTAATCAGATGCAATTGACTCACAGGTACATATAGTGATGTTTCGTCTGCATATTCCAAATGCAAAAATTCTTGCAATACAGGCAATCCGTCTTCACCGACACCTTGCCCCATATCCATATTGATGAGGCCTTTGTAGCGACCAATGCCATGCATGCTGTGAACAATAGGGTCGCCTACTTGAAGTTCAGACAAATCTTTGATCAAAGACTCAACGTCGCTCACCTGTTCTTGTTTGCGACGGCGTCTCGAACTTGGCCCCGCAGCAAACAATTCGGTTTCAGTGACCAAATCGATTTTGGCTTCAAGCCACGTGAAGCCCACTTGCAGCAAGCTCGTTGCAATGCCGACGGATTCCGTACTTTCTAAAAATTCTTGTAACGATTCAAAGCTTGGCGGATTCAATCCACTGGCTCTTAAAAAATCAAGCAGACTTTCACGTCGGCCATCACTTTCAGCCAAGATCAACATGCGACGCTGACTTATTTGTCGATGTGTATGCAAACGATTGAGTGGATCGTCGGTGCTGCGTTCAACCGTTAATTCAGGAATGGGGCGAACCCACTCCATCTCACAACTTGCATCTGGAATTGTTTTAATTAAAAACTGCGCATGCGAATTCATGCGCGTAAAAAACTGCTCCGCACTTAAAAATAAATGAGTGGGCGACAAAACAGGTCGATCGGGGTCTCCTTGACTCAGACGAAATCTGTCTTGCGTATCTTGCCAAAAACGTCCAAGCACGGGTTCTAAATCACCGTGAAGGCCGATCACTGCATTTTCACCCAAATAATCAAAGACAGTGGCTGTTGCTTCAAAAAATAAAGGCAAATAATATTCAATACCTGATGTTGCAACGCCATTGCCCATATCTTTGTAGATGCGACTGCGTGTGGGGTCACCCTCCAACAGTTCGCGCCAACGACTTCTAAACATGGCCCGCGCTGCGACATCCATTGGAAATTCACGACCAGGTAGCAATCGAACTTCGGGCACAGGATACAAACTGCGTTGCGTATCAGGATCAAATGTGCGTATCGAATCGATTTCGTTATCGAATAAATCAATACGATAAGGCATTGGTGAGCCCATCGGAAACAAATCAATCAAACCGCCTCGCACCGAGTATTCGCCTGGACTCACCACTTGTGAAACATGGCTATAACCCGCCATGGTGAGTTGCTCTTTGAGCTTGGCCTCGTCTAATTTTTGTTTGACACGAAAATGAAACGTGTAAGCCGCTAAAAACGAAGGCGGTGCTAAGCGATAAAGTGCAGTGCTCGCAGGTATCAAAACCACATCGGCTTGGCCTTGTGAAATGCGCCACAAAGTTGCCAATCGCTCGCTGATCAAGTCTTGATGCGGCGAGAATGTGTCGTAGGGCAATGTTTCCCAATCGGGAAATAGCACGCATTGCAGATCGGGCTCGAAAAACGCTATTTCATCCAACAAGCGTTGAGCGTCAGCAGCGTCAGAGGTAATGATGGCCACGCGTTGGCCCGATTCGCGTCGTTTGGCGCTCCATTGGGCCAATAAAAGGGCATCGGCCGAGCCAGGAGGACGGGCTTGAAGAAATCGTTTTCCGGGTGTCAGAGAGGGAAATTGCATCAAAAAAGGCCAAAAAATAGCAAAGCCCCCTGTTTTAACAACAGGGGGGGTCTCAGCATGATTTTAGAATGCGTTGAATAACAAGGGTTTTGATATGGTGGATTGGGAAGATTCTGTCTATGTCGTGGTGCCATGCGCGGGCCATGGAAGTCGTGCGCAAACCGATCAACCCAAGCAATACATGGTCTTGAAAGATCAACCTTTGGTTATGCATACCCTCAATGCTTTTAGTGCAGTCAAAGGCATTGCAAAAGGTGTTTTAGTGGTGTCGTCTGAAGATTCATACATCGACGCATTGATACAAAAATTTCCACAACCACTTTTTTCAGTCAGCTATACGGGTGGTGCAACGCGAACGGCCAGTGTTTTATCAGGTTTGGTACAACTTCAAAAACTCGGCGCAAAAAATAATGATTGGGTGATGGTGCACGATGCCGCGCGCTGTTTAATCACGCCCGATTTAATTGAATCATTGATGCGCGCGTGTCGCTCTGATGATGTTGGTGGATTATTAGCTTTGCCATTGGCTGATACGCTCAAATCGGAAATCCATGGACGTGTGGCATCAACACTCAATCGATCCGACAAATGGTTGGCTCAAACCCCGCAAATGTTTCGACTGGGTTCTTTGATGCAAGCCTTGAGCCGCGACAATCAAACCGCAACCGATGAAGCGAGCAGTATGGAGTTATTAGGACTTTCGCCCTTGCTGGTCAAGGGTGCTACATTTAATTTCAAAGTCACATTTGCAGAAGATTTTGATTTGGCTCGTGCAGTTCTTCAATCGCGATTCCAACACAACACAGGTTTAAAAAAAGGTTCATCGCTATGACCCCTCATCAACTCAGAATTGGCCAAGGATGGGATATTCATGCATTGGTCGAAGGAAGGCCATTAATTATTGGCGGCATCCACATCCCTTTTCATTTGGGACTTGATGGTCACTCAGACGCCGATGTTTTGTTGCACGCCATCACCGATGCGTTAATCGGCGCCGCAGGTTTAGGTGATATCGGCAAACATTTTCCTGATACCCACGCTAATTACAAAGGCGCTGATTCTTGGATGTTGTTGCAAAAAACAGGACAACTACTTGAAAGCAAGGGTTGGGCAATTCAAAATATTGACAGCACAGTGATTGCGCAAGCGCCCAAATTGGCCACTTACATTCCACACATGCAAGAAAGAATTGCCCAAGCGCTCAATTTACAAATTTCACAAGTGAATGTAAAGGCCAAAACGGCTGAAAAATTAGGACCGGTGGGAGCGGGGCAAGCCATAGAGGCGCAATCGGTTGTATTGATTGGTTGTCGTTGATTTTCGATGACATTCAATGCGCTCACCATTTCACGAATCATTCATTGATGATCTTTGTCCAATTTTTAAAATAAATGCATCATGTGCGAATCGATCAAATTGAGTTCGGCGATTGATTGATTTGACTCAATGGCTTTGTGTTTTTCGGATAAGCCAAAAAGCAAATCTTTGGGATTGACACTGAGCCAATTGGTCAGCACTCTTAATTTGTCTTTTTTGGGAAGAGATATGACAATCAGCTAATTGCGAGGAGCGTGTGGGGTGATGCCAGTGCCCCAATAACGCAAATTAATCCATTGGCTAAAACTGTTGCAGAGGTTTTGAACCTGGCCTGTCGCATGGCATTGCGAAGTCGATGAGCGAAGGCTTGAGTTTCGTGTTGATGCACAGTGTTTTTCATACGATCCTTATCATTCAATTTTTAACGAACGACAAGCATAAAAGATGACCCATTGATAATCAATCAACCTGGAAGGTGATACGTGCATGCTTTTTATGGAACAAATACATAGCCAATCCCCCAAACTGTTTGTATGTGTCGGGGGCTATTGGGATTTTTTCTATCAATTTCCGTAAACGTGATACCTGCACATCTAGGTTTCTATCCAACGCGTGAAAGGGCCTTTGTCGTTTGAGAAGTGAGAGTTGATCGCGATCAAGTGTGATATATGGGCGAGTAATTTAGGTGGTCAGTAGCAAATATTCATGCGCTGTCAAAATTGTTGATTTGCCATAGTTTTAAATTTCTCTGAGAGCATGATTAAAAATCACATCGCCGATCGCGTAGATTTCCGTTGGCAACACTGCGTCCTCATGATGAAATTGATACGTCGATGAATCGCTTGTAAGCGCATCAATAATTCTCGAGGATGATAGGGCTTGGCGATGTAATCATCCGCACCAAGTTCGAGTCCCGCGATGCGATCGGATTGTTCGCCTTTGACGCTGAGCATCACAATGCCAACCCGTTGATCGCTTTTGCAAATCTCTTGGCAAAGACTCAAACCATCTCCATCAGGCAAAAGAATATCAAGCACAATCAAATGAAAATCATTGGGCTTCAAAAGTGACTTTGCTTTTTTTTCTGTATGGGCAATCGTCACCGTCATGCCGGCTTTTTCTAAATAGCTGGCAACAAATGCACTTGAAAGTTGATCGTCCTCAATAACGAGTACATGGATTGCCATTTTTCACTTCTTGAAAGATTGGGTTTATTGCGCCGCCCAACCACCATCCATATTCCAAGCAGCACCGCGAATATTATTTCCTGCTTCAGAACAAAAGAATACAGCAAGTTCGCCCAGTTCTTTGGGCGTGGTGAATTGCAAAGAGGGTTCTTTTTCATCTAACAATTGTCGTATTGCGTCTTCGTTGCTCATGCCTGATGAGGCAGCTTTTGCATCGACTTGTTTTTGAACCAATGGCGTCAAAACCCAACCAGGACAAATCGCATTGCATGTGATGCCCGTTGTGGCGGTTTCCAAAGCTGTGACTTTGGTGAGTCCGACCAAACCATGCTTGGCTGCGACATAAGCCGATTTTTGGGCCGATGCAACCAATCCATGAACCGACGCCACATTGATAATGCGGCCCCAATTTTTTTGACGCATATATGGAATTGCTAACCGTGATGTATGAAAAGAGCTCGATAAATTAATTGAAATAATCGCGTCCCATTTGGCAACAGGAAAATCTTCGATGTTTGCAACGTGTTGAATGCCCGCATTGTTGACCAAAATATCAACGCCACCCATTTTCTTTTGTGCAAATGCCATCATGTCTTCAATCTCTGATGTTTCACTCATGTCTGCGCCATGATGCCAAACTTGAACACCTGTTTTTTTAATTTCAGCTATCGGTCCTTGTGTATCGCCAAATCCATTGAGCATAATGTCCGCACCTTTTTGTGCCAAACACAATGCAATTCCCAAACCGATGCCGCTGGTTGATCCAGTGACTAAGGCTTTTTTGCCTTTGAGAAAATAATCAGACATTGAAGCTCCTATCCATTACCATCTGTTATAGAGAGGGGATAGCCCCCTCATTGAACCCACAAGCTATTTTGCCTCAGACTGGGCTTGTGAATGACTCGAAATGATTGAATCAGCCCCCCCCCAGACCCATGAATTTTGCTGAACTGAAACCGCAACACGCGCCAACTGGCTTGATAGCCTTGGCCAGCGCACAAATGCCCGACGCGCCTCAGGCCTTGGAGCGGGCTCTTGCCTTTGCGGAACCTTTGATATCCACGCAAACGCTGGACACGGGAGAAAACGTTCTGGTTCATGCTCAGGCTGTTGCGAACATACTCAAAGACATGGGCTGCAAAGAGTCGATGCAGGCGGCCAGTTATTTGGTTTATGCCTGCGAGCATCTTAATAAACCTCAAGAAGTCATCGCCAAGGCCTTTGGTGAAAGTTATGCGGTGGTAGCCGTTGAAACCACTCAATTGGTGCGATTGCAACGACAAGCTCGCAACAAACAACATTTAGAAAAAAATTCTGCGCAGAATCAACGCATACAAACTGAAAACATTCGTCGCATGTTGATGGCGTTTTCAAAAGACTTGCGCGTTGTTTTGTTGCGGTTGGCTTCTCGATTGCAAACGCTGCGTTTTTTTGCCGCTACCAAAAAGATAGTTCCAGTTGGCTTGGCCGACGAGTCATTACAAGTGTTTGCAGCATTGGCTAATCGTTTGGGTATTTGGCAAATCAAATGGGAAATTGAAGATTTATCTTTTCGATTTTTAGATCCCGATACTTATCGAAAAATCGCTCAGCAATTAGAAGAAAAACGCACAGAGAGAGAAGCTTATATTTTTCAATTGCAACAGCAATTTGAAGTGGTATTAAAAGAACAAGGCATCACTGCAACGGTTGAAGGTCGACCTAAGCATATCTACAGCATTGTCAAAAAAATGCGAGGCAAATCACTCAACTTCGATCAAGTGTTCGATATCCGTGCACTCCGAGTGATTGTGTCAAGTGTTAATGATTGTTATGGCGCCTTGTCGTGGGTGCATGCTAATTTTCAAGCGCTGCAGGGTGAGTTTGATGATTACATTGCAAAGCCAAAGGCCAATGGCTATCAATCCTTGCATACCGTTGTAAGCGATCACTCAGGGCGACCCATTGAAATACAAATTCGTACTCGTGAGATGCACGGTCACGCTGAATATGGTGTGGCAGCACACTGGGCCTACAAGGAAGCTGGAACAAAAGGTTATTCAGGTGTCTCGGCCAATAGCGCATACGATCAAAAAATTGCAGTATTGCGTCAACTGTTGGCTTGGGAGCGCGAACTCTCTACAGGTTCAGAATCTGTTCAAGCCACATCATTACAAAATGTTGACGATCGAATTTATGCGTTAACACCGCAGGCCGAAATTGTTGAGCTTCCATCGGGATCAACGGCAATTGATTTTGCATATACCGTGCACACCACATTGGGTCATCGATGCAGAGGTACCAAGTTGGATGGGCAAATGGTGCCTTTAAATACGCCGCTTAAAAATGGTCAAACGGTTGAAATCATTGCCATCAAAGAAGGTGGACCTTCCAGAGATTGGCTCAATCCCGATTTGGGGTTTTTAGTCAGTCATCGCGCACGCGCAAAAGTCAGGGCATGGTTTAACGCACAAGAAACCAAAGAAACCATTGCCAAAGGTCGCGAGCAAGTTGAAAAAATTTTGCAACGCGAAGGTAAAACAGCCATCAAACTAGAGGAGATAGCGTCTCAATTGGGTTTTGACAGCGCAGACGATTTGTTTGAAGTGGTGGGTAAAGACGAATTTTCATTGCGCAACATTGAAATTTTGCTCAAGCCCCCACAGCCTGTTAAAGAAATTGATGACATTCTTTTAGAAAAAGCATCGCGTCATCGACCAGCGAGTTCAAACGGAGGCGTTTTAGTTGTCGGCGTCGATTCATTGTTAACACAATTGGCCAAGTGTTGCAAGCCCGCACCCCCCGACCTTATTCGTGGTTTTGTCACGCGGGGTAAAGGGGTCAGCATTCATCGCAGCAACTGCAGTAATTTTTTAGAAATGTTCCAACGCAATGCGGGGCGTGTCATTGGCGTGGCTTGGGGCGTTACCAAAAACAATGACACGCAAATTTATCCAGTCGATGTAGAAATCCAAGCTTTTGACAGGCAGGGATTGCTGAGAGATATTTCCGAGGTATTTGCGAAAGAAAAAATGAACGTGATCGGCGTCAAAACGCGATCTATCAAGGATATGGCGCACATGACCTTTAGCGTGGAAGTTTCATTGGTTTCGAGGCTGCAAAAAGTCCTCGAAATCATTCAAGACGTATCGGGTGTGAGGACGGCAAGAAGGCGCTAAGACGTGGGCTTAAGGGTGGTAGCAATAAACTGCTACAATATGAATCTAAAGAATTTAGGCGCGTAGCTCAGCTGGTTAGAGCACCACCTTGACATGGTGGGGGTCGTTGGTTCGAGTCCAATCGCGCCTACCAATATTTAATCGCTTATCGAGATAGTAATTACTAACTAATATTGCTGAGTATTGAAAAGGTATTGAAAATCACTTTTTAAAAACTGATGTTTCGGTGGTTTATTCATCACATTATTATTTCAAGGGTCGTTCTCAAGGGGGGGGGTGACCTTTAGCCCTTTTTGAGATATTGAGGGTTCTGCCTAGCCACATTTAATGGGGTTTGGTAAATATCGGACTTGTGCAGATTTCATTGCTAAAAAGCACAATACCAATCTTAACTATTGCCACTTATGAAAAGAGGTTCTGTCGCAGTAAGCATAGATGACAATCCCAGTCATGCTTGATTTCCCTAAAAGTTTGATCCACAGCGCCCTCAACAAGGTCCTCCAACGGCTTCACTATCCGCTGGAAGTCATGCTCACCTGTGTGCGCTGGTACGTGGCCTACCCACTGAGCCTTTGGCACATCGAGGAGATGATGCACGAGCGTGGTGTTATTGTTGACCACTCTACAGTGCACCGCTGGGCAATCAAGATGTTGCCTGTGCTCGCCGCCGTCTTTCGCAGGTGCAAACGCCCTGTTGGTCCAAGCTGGCGTATGGACGAGACCTACATCAAGGTGTCGGGCCAGTGGAAGTATCTCTACCGCGCAGTTGACCGTGCTGGCGACACAGTCGATTTCCTGCTGACCTCCAAGCGGGATAGGGCTGCGGCCCGTCGCTTTCTTGAACAAGCTATCAACCTGCACGACGTGCCAGAGAAGATCACCATCGACAAGAGTGGCGCCTACACAGCGGCCAGTGAAAGTGTCAAGACTGACGCCCGCGTCGACATTGTGCTGCGCCGATCGAAATACCTCAACAACATCGTCGAGCAGGACCATCGGGGCGTCAAAAGAGTGAGCCAGCCGATGCTGGGCTTTAAGTCATTTTGGAGTGCCAGGATCATCATCGCCGGAATCGAAATCATGCACATGATTCGAAAGGGGCAGATGGACTGCCCCGCCGGTCAACCTATGTCCGCGGCGCAGCAGTTCTACAGCCTCGCTGTTTGATCTCCAGCTCAGCAACGCAACTCTTTTCGGCCAGACTCCAGTATTGCGACAGAACCGGTTATGCTCACTGTAAGAACCGATCCAAGCACTCCTTTGCTAGACTTCATGAATAAGGAGATTTTCGTGAAAAAAAATCATTCAATACTTCAACAATTGCTTGCGGTTGCAGCCCTATTTTTAGGATTTCATACATCGGCACAAATTTTTCCTGATAAGCCTATTCAAATATTAGTTCCTTTTTCAAGCGGAACAATAACAGACAACATCGCTAGAACGATTGCAACGCGATTATCAGAACGAATTAAGCAACCAGTTTTGGTTGAGAGCAAGCCGGGGGCTGGAGGTATTATTGCAATGAAAGCACTTCAATCGGCAAAGCCCGATGGATATACGCTTGGATTAATTGGATCGGGCAGTACCACTGGACCTTGGACGGTTAAAGATTTTCCATTTGATGTTCGTAAAGATTTTCAAATGCTCACATTGATGTATGCTGGTCCATTGGTATTGGTTGTTCCACCCCAACTTCCTGTTTCAAATATTGCCGAATTTATTCAATACATGAAAATGAATCCTAGCAAAGCCTTTTATGGTTCGTCAGGTGTAGGAACGACGACCCATCTTGCTATTGAACTTTTAAAGCAATCGGCTTCTTTTGAAATGACACACATACCTTTCAAAGGATCCTCTGAGGTTTATACAAATATGATTTCAGGTGGGGTTAATGCCTACTTTGATTTATTTGGCACAGCTAAAACAATGATGGATGCTGGCAGAGCCAAGGTCATTGGTGTTGGAAGTAAAAATCGTATGCAAATTTTGCCTCAGACTACTTCCATTTCAGAGCATATACCTGGATTTGAAGTGTCTGGATGGGTTGCATTTGCAGTTACACAAGGAACACCTAAAGATATAGTCGAAAAGCTTGTGAGCGACTTGCGTGCAGTAATATTAGAGCCAGAATTTCAACAACGATTAAGAGGAATGGGTGTTGAGCCTGGAGGTAATACATCCTCTGATATGACTAGGTTTGTTGTATCTGAATATGAAAAATGGAAAAATGTAACTAGTAAAGCTGGAATTAAACCCGAGTAACGTTTAGTAAAAACAGCATTGAAAAGAAAACAGCACTAGAATTCAAAAAACGGGGCAGCGCCGACCAGCTGCATGAAAACTGAGTGCAACTTAAACTGGCATCAAGTTTTTCATGTCTTTGTGTCCACTTTAGTATCAAGGTTTAACTAAGACTAAAAATGAAGATTTAAATCTGTGGTTTTAGCTTTTTATTGGGCGCGTTGCTTGCGCGCACTGATGCCTTGGCTAACACCGACGCCACATCCTGTAGCGTTCTTAAGGGTGTGCAATTGGGCCAGCACCAAGCTACGATCACCGATGCAATTCAGGTGGCCGCAGCCGGTAGCGTGCCAGAGTATTGTCATGTCAAGGTCTCGATCAATGATTCGACTCTGCGTTCGGGGCTCGAGTTGGATTTTTCAAAATCCTTGATTCAATTAGCGGATAGAAATTATTATTGAAAAAATATTGCACTTGAGCTTATTCCCACCCATCCTCACACAACAGGAGGTGCGTCAACGATTTTGTTTGCAAGCAAATCAGTTAGACTAAAAACTCTCACTGAAATTGGATCAACATTTAACGCAGGTCAGCGGGTAATTCATCAATTCGATGAAGCATAAACGGTGCTAGGTAAGTATCTGCATTAGCGCAACCTGCAGCGCCTCAACCAATACAAAGCCACTGATTAGTTACGGTGCCTTTTTCTTTTGTGCCTTTGGATTCGTTTGTACACTCGCCGCACGGTTTTCTTACTGTGATAGGGTGGGGTTGCACATGAGGCAGGGCTGTCATTTAAAGCGACACGATGCACAATGATTTTCAAATACACTTTTATGTTGATATCATTATTTACGTAAAAATATTTGGTATAGATTTTTTATTGATACACATGCTATTTAAATGAAGTGATAGTTTGTCGAGATTTAATGTCTTCTGCAACTCTACGAGTACATAACATAAATTCATGAATTGCTGGAGTTTCATTAACTCCAGCAATACGTATGAAGCCCACAGGACCACAAGTTGGCGGTATTGAAACTGAAAGCGGTTTAATACCAAGAGGCAAAAATCCTAATGCTATTAATGAAGAAGGCACAACTGAAATAAAATTGGATCTTAAAACTAAGCCTAAATTAAATGGAAGCGACAATGTGCGGATATGCTTTTCAGGAATTGATAAGTTAACCTCTTCAAACATCTCAATGATCTGTGAATAAAATGCTGTCTTGGGTGGGGGAAGTATCCACGACTCACAAAGTAAATCTTTTAAATTTAATTTAATTTTTTTTTGTAATTCATGTGTATTGTTTGTAATGATATTCATTTGTTCTTGGTATAAGACTTCCCAACTAAGGTCAGGATCTCTGTCCCTTTTTTGAGGTGGAATCCTACCAACAATAATGTCTATGCGTCTAGCTCTAAGTTCTATAAGCAAGGACTCTGGATTACCTTCTATTACCTCTAAACGTAGCCCAGGGTTATCTGTTGTAAGTCGATTTACGGATTCAGGTAATAAGCTTGCTGCTGCTAAAGGCATTGCACCTACTGATATTGATCCACGATACAAGCCTTTAATTGATTCGATATCATCGACAGCATTTCGTAATTCACTAAAAATAGCAGCAATTCGACCTAGCAAAACCTCTCCAAATAGTGTCGGTCTTACGCCACGTGGAAGTCG
>Ga0114978_10002002_pt1 | contig 17001 bp, 16 predicted proteins | sample S_140212_EF_Meta_FD_87027 | JGI IMG/M metagenome (GOLD analysis project Ga0114978, IMG submission 87027) | Freshwater microbial communities from Lake Simoncouche, Canada to study carbon cycling - S_140212_EF_MetaG | ecosystem: Environmental > Aquatic > Freshwater > Lake | place: Lake... | reverse complement strand
GCAGGACGCCATCGTGAGATGAAAATATTGCCGGAATGAGGCAACCAATACAGGAGGCGCAACTGCGGACGTTGGCGTAAGGTTCTAGGAAACCGGATGGAAATTGGCTTAAAATCAGCCCGATAGAAAACATGGGGTGTTCCTGTTTCCCTTTTTAGGATCAGAGACTGTCTAAGAGAACAGGATTTTGCCTCACGCAAAGATGGGAAGAAAAGGCATAAGGGTCTTTCTCTCGAACCCCTGGTCGCCTCCGGCGCCGCCGAAGGCGGGCAAGCCTCCCATCCTTTGCGTGAGATTCTTCCCTCTAGCCAGCCGGCCCGTCCTTTGCCACCCTCTGCCCCATGCCCCATCGTCCGCCGAGGAAAGTCAAGAAAGCCGCCAACGCGGCCAGCCCCGAAGCCCGCGCCGCCCAGCTCGAAGAGCAACGCCGCCGCGAAATGGCCGCCCGCTCCATCATCTCCCGTTTTCAAAACCGCTCCTCCGAACGGAAGTAGGAGCCGGGAGCATCTTCGTCTTCCACTGGAGTATCGCACGGGAGAAAACCTGTTAGCATTAAGGCATGGCAGATCTCGGTAAACGCAATCACCTTTCCGTCCTTCGCGAGGCTTCGCCCGGGTTTTTCCTGGATGGAGGGGCGTTGGGGGAGATTCTTTTGCCCGGGCGCTACATTCCCGCCGGCGCGGGTCCGGGTTCGGAGTTGGATGTGTTCGTTTATCGCGATTCCGAGGACCGGCTGGTGGCCACGACGGAGACGCCGCTGGCCATGGTGGGGGATTTTGCCTTCCTCCGCGTGCTGAGTGTGAGACCCGGACTCGGTGCGTTTCTCGATTGGGGCTTGAGCAAGGATCTGCTGCTGCCGCGCCGCGAGCAGACCGGTTTCCTGCGTGAGGGCGAATTGCTGGTGGTGCACGTGTTCGTGGATCCCAAATCCGACCGCATCGTGGCCAGCGCACGGCTGGACCGCTGGCTCAACCGCACGCCCCCGGCTTACGCGTCCGAGCAGCCGGTGCAGCTTCTCATCACGGGGGAGACCCCGCTGGGTTTCAACGCCATCATCGAGAACGCGCATTGGGGGTTGCTCTATCGCTCGGGCCTGGCGCATCCGTTGAGGGTGGGCGACACGATGAACGGTTTTGTGCGCGAGGTGCGGCCCGATGGCAAAGTGGATCTCGCGCTCGACCGCGCCGGCTATGTGCGGGTGAAGCCGCTGAGCGAACACATCCTCGAAGCCCTCGCCGAGGGCGGCGGAAAACTCCCCTTCCACGACAAAAGCAGTCCGGAGGAAATCCGGGAGAAGTTCGGCGTGAGTAAAAAAGCCTTCAAGCAAGCTCTCGGCGCGCTCTACCGCGCCCGCCGCGTCGTCCTCGACCCGACCGAGATCCGGCTGCTGCCCAAACGCTGATTCCGACCCGGATCTTGAACGCCGGCTGGCAAACAGCCGAGACGCGGGAGATGCCTCCCAAGGAAGCCGGCGAGACCTTCGGATACAGCGCGCTCGGGGCAGATGAATTCCCGCAGCCTCTTATTCTGTTCGGCTGCTCCTGCCTGCAGGTCAAGTATGATCAATATCCGGAGAAGCCTGTTTCCCTCATCGCGCAAAAGATTTGAGGTCAGGAAGGCGTTTTCTGATCGTTGGTTCTCGCGGTGAAGCCCGGCAAGGTTGGGATTTCTTAAATGCCATTTCGGTGTAGGGTGGACGCTTCATGCAAGCGTTTCTTCGGGAATTTCATGCGGAGTCGGGGCGGGCCTTGATGGATCGGGAGCGGGAACTGGAGCTGGCGCTGTGTTGCTTTGTTTCGGGCGGGAACCTGCTGATCGAGGACACGCCGGGGGTTGGCAAGACGACGCTGGTCAAGGTGCTGGCGCGGCTGCTGGGTTTGGATTTCAAGCGCGTTCAATTTACCAATGACCTGCTGCCGGCAGATATCCTGGGCAGTCAGGTTTTCGATGCGGCGCGGCAGACGTTCTCGTTTCACCGCGGGCCGATTTTTGCCCAGCTTGTGCTGGGGGATGAATTGAACCGCGCCTCGCCCCGCACCCAGAGCGCGGTGTTGCAGGCCATGGATGAACATGAGGTGACGATCGAGGGGCAGACCTATCCGCTGCCGGAGCCGTTTTTTTTCGTGGGCACGCAAAATCCGCACGAACAGGTCGGCACGGCGTTGCTGCCGGAGTCGCAGGTGGACCGTTTCCTCATGCGCATCGAACTGGGTACGCCGGGGCGGGACACGCAGCGCAAGTTGCTGGCCCGGGATCGTGCACGGGTGGAGAGTTTGTCGTTCGATTGCCAGAGCCTGCGCGTCCTGGCTTCGCCGGCGGATCTGCTGCGTTGGCAGCGGGAGGCGGGCCGCGTGCATGTCTCCGAGGCGGTTTCGGAATACGTGCTGGATCTTTTCGAGGCGGCCAGTTCGCGCGGGTGGTCGCTTTCGCCGCGGGCGGGGCTCGGGCTGCAACGGGCGGGTCAGGCGCGGGCGTATCTCAACGGGCGCGAGCATGTGCTGCCGGACGACATGCAGGCGGTTTTCCTGCCGGTGGTGAGGCATCGGCTGGCACAATTTGCCCGCACGCCGGGCGATGTGCGCGAGGCGGCGGTGATGGCCAGCGCGCTGCTGGAGCAAACGCGCGCCCGGTGATATGCGCGGGACGGTCCGGCCGCAGCGTGAGCGTATTTATCTCGTCCCGCGTTCGGCGGGACTGGTGCTGGCCCTGGTTGTTCTTCTGATCTTCGCGCTGGGGTATGTGCTGCCGGGATCGCGCGGGCTCACTCAAATTCTCGGCATCACACTGGTCGTTGCGGCAGTGGTGGCCTTGATCCAAACCAATGAAAATCTGCGCGGGGTGGAGATCGCCGGCTGCCGCTGTGTTCCGGTGGCGGCGGGCGAGGATGCCGTGCTGGAACTGGTGGTGCGCAATGTTTCGGATCGCGAACGCGTTGGGCTGCGGGTGCGCGAAGGGGTGCGCTGGATGGCGGCCTGGCGGAAACGTTCGGATGCCTCGGCCTGGGTTCCGGTCTTGGAGGCGGGGGAAACGCTGACGGTGCGGCTGGGGATTCCGACGGGAGTGCGCGGGCGTTACGAGGTGCCGCCTTTGTGGGTGGGCAGCGTGATGCCGATGGGGCTGTGTTTTGCCTGGAAGATTTTTCCGGATTGCGGGGAGTATTTTGTCTATCCGGCGCCGCGGGGCGTGCCGTTGGATAGCGGGAGGGCCTGGGGAAAACAGGCCGGGGTGGTCTTGGATCAGGGTGGCGAGGATGTGAGCGGTCATCGGGCTTACGCGGCGGGGGATTTGCTCACCCGCATGGATTGGCGGGTTTTTGCGCGCACGGGAAAACTGGTGGTGCGCACGCTGGAGGAGAGCGGTGGCGGCGAGGTCGCGCTGCGCTGGGCCGACACGCATTTTTTGCCGGATAGCGAGACGCGCTTGCAGCAGTTGAGTTTCTGGATGGCGCAATGTCAGCACGAGGGGCGGGCCTTCACGCTGGTGCTGGATGGTGCGCGGGGGGAATTGAACAGCAACACTGTCGCGGCCTGCCATGAGGCGCTGGCGACTTTTGGAGAACGGGCGTGAAGACGGATGAGGTCAAACGGGAACGCCTGGCCGGCTGGCTGCTGGCTGGAGTGCTGTTTGTTCATCTGGTTCTGTTGCGGCCCGTGACCGGGATCATGGCCGCGCTGTGCGTGGTTTTGCTGTGCGGCGCGATTTTGCGGGCGGCGCAGGCTTTTGTGCCGCGCTGGCTGGGGCGTTTGATGTTGCTGACTGGAGCGGTGGCGGTGTTGCTGGCGCAACCGGGCATCTTTTCGATGGGATTGCCGGGAGAGTTGGCGGGCATGACAGGGGCGTTGTTTCTGCTTCGCGCCGTGACGCTGGAGCGGGGACTGCGGGTGCTGTTTTGCATTCTTGTCGTCCTGGCAGCGATTGTGATGAGGCCGTATGAAACGGTTGGGGCGTCTTTTGTCGTGCTGGATGTGGTGGTGCTTTTGTTGCTGGCCGAACAAATTCATCATCCGCCCGGGGTGGAGGTGAGTTTCTGGGTGTCCGCGCTGCGTTCGCTGCGGGTCGTCGTCCCGGTCGGGATTGTGGTGAGTACGATCTTCTGGTTGTTCCCGAGTCTCCCGCTGAACACGGCCTCGGCCTTCACCGGGTTTTCCGGGGACGGAATTTTGGATCCGAGAGTGATCACAGAACTGAGCCAATCCCGCCGCGTCGCGCTGGTGGCGCGGTTTGGCGCCGGGCAGCCGGTTCCCCCCGCAGATGATTTGTACTGGCGTGCTCAGGTCCTGGAAATCAACGATGGCCTGCGCTGGTCGCGCGCCGCGAGGCGTTCGGATCCGTCACGCAGCCTGCAGCCAACGCCGCCTCCGCCGGGAATGGCGGTGTGGCGATATGGGCAGCAGATGGTGTCGAATCGCGGTGGCATCGTGCCGGTGCTGGATCATGCCGTGTTTGTCGAGGCGACGCGGGACGGGCAGAATGTGGTTATCCTTGATATTGGCGGTGCGGTGCTGACCGCTGTCGGCGCGGGCCCGCTCAGGCTCGACGTCGTGTCGGTGACGGAACGTGTCGCCGATGTTCCTTTGCCGGAAGTGGCGGATGGCGGGAGCAGGATTCCCGATGCGGTCGGCACCAACCCCGCCATCCGGGAAATATCCAATCGGATGATCTCCCCGGCCCAAAGCACTGCCGAAAACCTGACCGCCCTGGCGGCCTATTTTCGCGAGTCGGGGTTCACGTACTCCCTGCGTCCGGGCAGGATCCCCGACCTGGCGTGGTTTCTCCTCGAGCACCGTCGGGGATTTTGCGAACACTACGCGGCCGCCGCCGCCAACCTGCTCCGTCTGGGCGGTGTGCCGGCACGCGTGGTCACGGGTTATCGTGGCGGCGAATGGAATCCCTGGCTCCGCACGATCACGGTGCGCGATTCCGAAGCCCATGCGTGGGTGGAGGCCTGGGATGGTCCCTCGCAACACTGGGTGCGTTTTGACCCCACCGCCTCTGTGGCATCCGATTTCAACGCCCGGATCGCCCGCGAGTTGAATTCTGATTTATGGCCGTGGTATCGCACCGCCATCAGCTACGGCAGCGCGGTCCTGACGTCCGCCAATGACCGATTGGAGGAAAGGGCGGCCCGCGTGACGTCTTCCGAAGCTTGGGAATTGGTGCAGCCTATTCTCTCCGGATTGCTGACCCTCGCCGGAATCGTCTGGCTCATCCGCAATCATCTGCGCCGCCGCGCTGCCGGCGTTCCGCAGGTGGCCGCCCGTTTGCTGGACGAACTCGAACGCCGGGCCGCCCGCTGCAACCGGCAAAGGCACGCCGGAGAAACTCCGCTGGGCTGGCTGGCCCGCCTGTGCAGTGAGGCCGGACAAACCTCCGAAAGCGCAGCCCTGGGCGATTTTGCAAAAAGCTATGAGGCCGGGGTCTATCGCGCCGACGGATCCGACGTTTCCGCCGATCTGCGGATGGGCGCCAAACGCCTGTGTGACATTTGGAAAACCGCACCCCATGGCAAGTCTGGCGAAGTTGGGAAAGTGCGCTACACTCCCGCCCGTGCCTGATATTTTTCCCGATCACTATGCGACCCTTGGCGTCGGACGCCGCGGCACGGCGGAGGAGATTCGCGTGGCCTATCGCGTGCTGGCCAAAAAGCACCACCCCGATCTCAATGGACACTCCGCCGACGCGGTCGAACGTTCGCAGGAGTTAAATGCGGCCCATGCAGTCCTGAGCGATCCGCCGAAACGCCTGGCCTATGACCGCGAACTGAAGGAGCGGGAGCGTCCGGCGGGGTCATCGGCCCGCGCCGGAAAAATCGAACGCAATATCACGCAGGACGTGAACTTGCGGGTGGAGGATTTTCTGCGCGGCGTCTCGCTGGAAGTGAAAGTGACTGATCCGGCCAATCCCAACGGCTCGGAAACCTATCCGCTCCAAGTGCCGGAGGACACCGCGCCGGGCACGCGTTTCCGCCTCCCGAGGGAGGAACCTTTTGCGGGCGGCTTTGTCACCGTGCGGGTGAAGGCCATGGCCGGTTATCGCTTCAAGGTGCGGGGATCGGATTTGCGCTGCGACCTGCGCATCAGTGCGCAACGTGCCACTCAGGGCGGAACGGAAATGGTGCCCGGCGCGCTCGGACGCTTGGTGCGCGTGCCGATTCCCGCGAACGTGGCGCGCGGCGCGATTGTCAAAGTGGCCAATGAAGGGCTGCCCAGGCCGCGCGGAGGGCGCGGCGATTTGCTCGTGCGCATCACCTACCGTCCGGAGGTGCGAGTGACCCGCCGGTGAAAACCACTTACGACCAATCCTACTTCGATAAGTGGTATCGCGATCCTAAACATCGGGTAAGCACTCCTGCGCTGACCCGGCGCAAAGCGGCGCTGGCTCTGTCCGCCGCCGAGTACTATCTGGAGCGTCCGGTGCGCACCGTGCTGGATGTGGGCTGCGGAGAGGGGCAATGGCAACCTGCACTTATGCGGCTGCGTCCCGGCCTCCATTACACCGGGGTGGATTCCAGTGAATACGCGGTGCGGCGTTTTGGCCGCCGCCGCAACCTGCGTCTGGGCAGCTTTGGCGATCTCGCCGCCCTCGATCTCGAGCCGTCCTATGACCTCATTATTTGCAGCGACGCGCTTTACTATGTGTCGCGCCGGGAGTTGACGCTTGGACTTGGTGTGCTGGCGAAACATCTCGGAGGCGTGGCATTTTTCGAGGCCTATGCGACCGGTGAGGCGTTGAAGGGCGACATCCACAAGCTGGAGAAGCGCAGTCCGGAGTTCTACCGTCAGGTGTTTCGCAAACACGGCTTCCTTTCCTGCGGTTCGCATTGTTACGTCGGGACACAACTGGCCGGTCAGGTGACTGCCTTGGAGCGGCGGTAGTGGTGGCCGCCGGCCTTGGCGGCGATGCTGGTGAGGGTTGCCCAAATGAGGAATGGCGCGAAGATAAGGCGGCCCGTTGGGAATCTCTGTCCTACACCTGCATGTGAACCTGCGCTTACCTTCCACGGAGCAGGACGGGGAGGGGCAGGTTCAGGAGTATGAGTGGATCCTGTTGGCTCTGGTTTTTTTTGGTGCGTTCCTCGTGTGCTCATCCGCAGCCATCGGTCAAATCCGCCCGCAGCTTAAATCAAATCCAATTGTCCGGCACGGGGCGCGGCGTCCCCGTTCCCCCGCGATCCCTCGCGGGCGGCGGCTTTCTTCCTTCGGCTTTTTGCTAAGACGGATTCGCCGTCAGTATGGAGTTCCGATTTTTCCAGGTTGTTCAGGATTTCCTTGGCGCGGTGGAGCACGGCGGCGGGCAGACCGGCCAGTCGTGCGACTTGGATGCCGTAGCTCTGGTCGGCGCGACCGGGAAGGATTTTGCGCAGGAAGATGATCTGATCGTTCCATTCGCGCACGGCGACGTTGAGATTGCACACACCGGACTTGGTGCGTTCGAGGTCGGTGATTTCGTGGTAGTGCGTGGCGAAGAGCGTGCGACAGCCGATTTCGTCGTGGAGGTGCTCGGCCACGCTCCAGGCGATGCTGAGTCCGTCGAAGGTGGAGGTGCCGCGGCCGATCTCGTCGAGGATGACGAGGCTCTTCGCGGTGGCGTTGTTGAGGATATTGGCGGTCTCGTTCATCTCGACCATGAAGGTGCTCTGGCCTTTGGCGAGATCGTCGTTCGCGCCGACGCGGGTGAAGATGCGGTCGGTCACGCCGATGCGGGCGCTGGCGGCGGGCAGGTAACTGCCGATCTGGGCCATGAGGGTGAGGAGGGCGACCTGGCGGATGTAGGTGGATTTTCCGGCCATGTTCGGACCGGTGATGATGGCGAATTTCCTGGCGGCGGTGTCGAGCGCGGTGTCGTTCGGCACGAAACGCTCGGCCGTGGTGGTGAGCTGGTCGAGAACCGGGTGGCGTCCGTCGGTGATTTCCAGCAGGCCGGAATCGTCCACGACGGGCCGGATGTACTGATGCTGCCGGGCCGTCTCGGCCAGGCCAGCCAGCACGTCAAGCGCGGCGAGGGCAGCGGCGGTTTCCTGGATGGCGGTGAGTTCGGCCAGGGCCTTGCCGCGGAGGTCCTGGAAGAGTTCGATCTCACGGGCTTTGGCGCGTTCGTCGGCGCCGAGGATTTTCCCCTCGATCTCCTTGAGTTCGGGCGTGATGAAACGCTCGCCGTTGACGGTGGTTTGCTTGCGGATGTAGTCCGGCGGCACGGCGGCGAGGTTCGCTTTTGTGATCTCGATGAAGTAACCGAAAATGGACGTGAAGCGGACCTTGAGGGATTTGATACCGGTGCGGGTGATTTCTTTTTCCTGCAAGGCGGCGATCCAGTTTTTACCTTCGTGCGAGGCGGCTCGGAGTTCGTCGAGGGCGGGATCGTAGCCGTCGCGAATGAGTCCCCCATCGCGCAGGATGGCGGGCGGTTCGTCCACGATGGCGTGCGCGAGAGTATCGACCAGATCGGGCAGCGGATGGAGGGTGGCCGCGAGGCGGGTGAAGAGATCACTTGGCTGGTGGGGGCGGGTGTCCTCCACCGTCTCGGCGCGATTCTCCCTGCCGGTTATCGCGTGAACGCAATCGGTCACACCGGGCACCAACGCCAGCGAGTTGGCTAGGGCGGCGAGGTCGCGCGCGTTGCCGGAATTTCCGTTGAGGCGCGAGACCGCGCGTTCGAGGTCGCGGATTTCGGCAAGGTGTTCGCGGAGTTTTCCGAGCAGGAGGGAGTCTTCCAACAGTCGCGCGATGGCATTTTGGCGGGCTTGGATTTCTGCCACCTCGCGCAGGGGATGGAGCACCCATTCGCGCAGCAGGCGGGCGCCCATGGGGGTGACGGCGCGGTCGAGCGCGCCGAGCAGGGTCATGGTTTTTCCGGCGCGGGACTGGACGAGTTCCAGGTGGGACTGGCTGGCGGCGTCGAGGATAAGAAACTGGCTGGCGCGGTAGGGCTGGAGGCGGCGCAGGTGGGTGGCGTTGCGCCGCATCTGACGGGTCAGATAGTGCAGCAGCGCCCCGGCGGCCCCGACGGCGGCGGGCAGGTCGGCGCAGCCGAATCCGTCGAGGGAGTGAACCTTGAAATGATCACGCAAGAACTCGGCGGCAGGGTCGGTCTCGAAGATGTAGCCGTCGAGGAAATTGGCTCCCTCGATGGCGGCGAAGTCATGCTGTTGTTGCTCGGGCGCAATGGTTTCGGCGGGCGAAACGCGGGCCAGTTCGTCGAGGAGTCCGGCAATGGTGGCGACCTCGGTGAGGCGGAACTCCCCGGTGCTGAGTTCGCAAAACGCCAGGCCAAAAGATTTCCCCCGCTGGCAAATAGCGGCGAGAAAGTTGGGTTTGCGGTCATCGAGACCAAAATCGTCGAGCGTGCCGGCGCTGAGGATCCGGGAGAGTTCGCGTCGGACGAGTTTACCAGACTGGACCTCGCCGACCTGGTCGCAGATGGCGACGCGCCATCCGGCGTGGACGAGTTTTTCGATATAGCCGCGCGCGGCGTGATAGGGCATGCCGCACATGGGCAACTCGCCGCGCTTGGTCAGGGCGAGGTTGAGGATGGGAGAGGCTTCCCTGGCATCGTCACCGAAAATTTCATAAAAATCGCCCAGCCGGAAAAGCAGGATGGTGTGAGGAGGCAGTTCCCGCCGCACGGCGAGATATTGCTTCATCATGGGGGTCTGCTTGTCGTCGTTCACGGGGAAAAAATGCGGTGTATGGGCCGGGGCCTATTGAGCCATTTGCAGAAACGCCGCCAGCGGACTGGTCGCCTCGGCCTGGTTGAGTTGGGCCGGCAGGCCGGCTTCGACGGCCAGGCGGGCGGCTTCGACGGTGGACTTAAACGCGCGGGCCATGGCGACGGGATCGCCCGCGGCGGCGATGGCAGTGTTCACCAGCACGGCATCCGCGCCGAGTTCCAGGGCTTCGGCGGCGTGGCTGGGTGCGCCGATGCCGGCGTCCACCACCACGGGCACGGTGGCTTGATTGATGATAATGGCGAGTTGGGCGCGGGTTTCGAGGCCGCGGTTGCTGCCGATGGGCGAACCGAGCGGCATCACCGTGGCTGCGCCGACATCCTGGAGGCGCTTCGCCAGAACGGGATCGGCATTGATGTAAGGCAGGACAGTGAAGCCCTCCTTCACGAGAATTTCGGCAGCCTTGAGCGTCTCGATCGGGTCGGGCAGGAGGTAATGCGGGTCGGGGTGGATTTCGAGTTTGATCCACTGCGGGAGTCCGGCGGCGGCGGCGAGGCGGGCGAGACGGACAGCTTCCTCGGCGTTCATCGCGCCGCTGGTGTTGGGCAACAGGAGATATTTTTTCGAATCAATAAAATCGAGAATATTGGCAAAGGGATCCTTTTTACCGCTGAGGTCGGCGCGGCGGAGGGCCACGGTGACGATCTCGGCTCCGCTGGCGGAGAGGGCATCGCGCATAGTTTCATTGGAGGAAAACTTTCCTGTGCCAAGGAGGAGGCGGGAGCCGAATTCCCGTCCGGCAATTTTCAAAGGACCATTCATGGGAACCATCTAATCGTGCGGAGCCGCTTCCGGCAAGATGGAGTCAATTCCGTGTATCCGGGTCCCGGCCGACGCTCAAGCGCCGGGCGCAGCAAATGAACCGACGCTTTTGGCGAGGCGGTCCAGAATGGTGGCAGCCCGCTTTGGGGGCGACGCCGCAGGGAGAGGGTGCTTTGACGGTGCTGTGCATAATTATGTGTTTTTACATCAGTCGCGCAGCGCCGGTGCTGGACTCCGAGTTTTTGAAGATCGATGCCTGCAGTTGGCTGATGGGGGCGGCCCTGAGTTTTTCGCTCTGCCTGAGCTTCCCGATAGGCTTCGCCCTGCGGGCCCATCCGAGCCGTCATAGTCGAGCACATGAACGATCCCAAGACGCTCAAGCACCCTTTCGTAAAATGCGATCGAGCGCGAGAGATCGTCAACCGTTATAAAAATGTGGTCGAGTATGAGCCTGGGATCGAATGAGGCTTGGAAAACTCCGGTTGTCCATCCGGCTACTCCGTCGCCCGCACTTCGGCCTGCGGAAAAGTCGTGCGGTCTCCAACCTTGAGGCCGAGGAGTTGGGCTCCGAGGGGTGATTCGGGCGTGAGGACGGTGACGGGCGTGCCCTCGCAGTTCACGGCGATGCCGCCTCCGGCGGGGGCGAGGAAGAACCAGGATTTTTCGTCGGGGAACTCAATCTGGATGAGGGCGGAGAGGTCAATCGGGGTTTTGGAGTCAAAGGCGAGGAGGGGGAGTTTTTCACAGGCGGCGGCGGCATCGGCGGCGGCTTGGGCCTGGCGGGCCAGCCCGTCGGCGAGATAGTTTTCCTCGGTCGAGCGGGTGTCGTATTTTCCCTCGGCCTTGCTTTCGGCATCACTGCCCCCGGCGCGGGTCTGACGTGAGGAATTTTGCAGGTTCTCAAAGTCCTCGCGGAGCGCGTCAATGATCGCTTGGATGAGGAGGGTCTTGTTCATGGGAAGAGAAGGGCAAAAAAGCCTCCGAAACGCGATTTTTTAGATTGCCGGCAGGCTTAAAGGATATACATATATCCTGAGTGATAACGACTGTTTTTGTATCCGGCGGATCGCAAGCCGTCCGAATTCCCAAGGAATTCCGCATGGAGGCCAAGCGGGTCGAGATCGAACGCAAAGGGGCGACTTTGGTGCTGCGCCCTCTGGCGGAGGAAAATTCCTGGCCGGACGGATACTTGGAATACTTTCCCCCGGGAAAGCTGGATGACAGCTTTGTGCGTCCGCCGCAGGGAGAACATCGGGAAATCGGATTCTGATGTTTTTGCTCGATTCCGACATCAGTATTTTTTTCATGAAGGGCCATGCCGGAGTGAGGGCGCATTTTGCCAAACATGGGCCGGCCACGATTTTTTTATCGGCGATCAGCTACCATGAGTTGCTGGACGGGGCTTTGCATTCCACGGCTGTAGAGCGGCATCTCGGCGCGGTGGCGGCATTTGTGGCACCGCTGACTGTGCTGCCATTCACCCCGTCGTCGTCGGATTACTCCTCGCGCGTCCGCCAGGATCTTGCGGCGCGCGGAAAGACCATCGGTCCGCTCGACACGCTCATCGCGGGTCATGCCCTCGAACATCGGCTCACCCTCGTCACGGCAAACACCCGCGAATTCTCGCGCGTTCAGGGTCTCGCGTTCGCGTCCTGGCTCTCCGTCTGACCCGTTGCGCCTCACGCAAAGGGTTGGAAGGATGAGGGACTTGCCCGCCTTGGGCGGATCTGGAAGCGGCCCGGGCTCCAGAGAATGCACTTTTTGTTTTTTCTTCCCATCCTTCCCATCCTTTGCGTGAGGCAAAATCCTGCTTTAGTGGACAGACTCTCACTATGAACCGTCTGAATTTTCATGTCGAAGCTCGCGCCACCGGTTCGCGGGCCCGCGCGGCCACGTTTCGCACGCTGCATAACGATGTGCTCACGCCGCTCTTCATGCCGGTGGGGACGCAGGCGACGGTGAAGGCGCAATTGCCGCAATCGCTGGAGGATTCCGGGTCGCAGATTCTCCTGGCCAACACCTACCATTTGCTGCTGCGGCCGGGCGCGGAGGTGTTCCGGCGCACGGGGGGGATTCATGGTTTCATGAGCTGGAAAAAATCGGTGCTGACAGACTCGGGCGGGTTCCAGATTTTTTCGCTGCCGCACTCGCGTTCCATGACAGAGGCGGGGGCGGTGTTTCAAAGTTACACCGACGGGAAAACGATTTTGTTGAGTCCGGAATTGAGCATCGAAACGCAGAAAGCGATTGGCAGCGACATCATGATGGCGCTGGATCAATGCGTGGCCTCGACCTCGGACGAGGCCACTTCCCGCGCGGCGTTGGAAATCACCCAGCGCTGGGCGGTGCGCAGTCTGGCCGCGCGGGGCGATTCGCCGCAGGCGATGTTTGGCATCGTGCAGGGGACACTCTTCAAGCATCTGCGGAAGGAAAGCGCCGAAGGTTTGTGCAGGCTGGACTTCGACGGCATGGCCATCGGCGGGTTGGCGGTTGGGGAAGGCAAGAGTGAGCGCGAGGACATGTGCGAATTCACGGCGGAACTGCTGCCGCAGGACCGGCCGCGCTACCTGATGGGTGTGGGCACGCCGCTGGACATCCTTGAGGCGGTGCATCGCGGGGTGGACATGTTCGACTGCATCATCCCGACGCAGGTGGCACAGAGGGGCGGGGTTTTCACCTCGCGCGGATTTTTGCAAATGCGGCGCGGGGTTTACAAATTTTCCGAGGAGAGGCTGGACCCGGCGTGCGGGTGTCCGACCTGCGCGCGGTATTCACGGGCCTATCTGCATCACCTCACCAAGACGAAGGAGACGCTGGGCTGGCAGTTGCTGGGCAAGCACAACATCCATTTCTATCATCAGATGATGCGGGAGATCCGGCAGAGCATCCTGGCGGACCGGTTTCTGGAGCTTTATCACGCGAAGCGGGGGTTTTTGCAGGAGGACGATCTGGATAATCCGGTCTTCGATCCCGGCCCGAAGGCGGTGAAGATTCCGCGGCGGGGGGATTATGAAATCCACACCGCGCGGGAAGGCTTTGCCAGCATCCTGCATGTGTCCTCAGGCGAGATCATGCATTCACGCACACCGCCGATGGACGAGGCGCGGCGTTTGTATATCGAGCAATCGAATCTGTCCGAGCGCGTGCGGGGCGAAGGCGATCCGTTGGTGGTCTGGGACGTCGGTCTCGGCGCGGCGGCGAATGCGATGGCGGCGATCCAGTGTTACGAATTGCAGGCCGCGACCGGACCGGTGCGGCCGATGCAGATCGTGAGTTTTGAAAACGATCTGGATTCGCTCAAACTGGCCTTCGAATACAACGAGCGCTTCACCTATCTGCGGCATAGCGGTCCGGCGGGAATTTTGAAAAAAGGCCACTGGCAGTCGCGCGCGCACGCCGGTTTGAGCTGGACACTGGTGCCGGGGAATTTCCAGGAAAGCATGACCCTGGCCCCTGTCGCGCCGGAGGTGATTTTTTACGACATGTTCTCCGGCAAGACGAACGGCGACCAGTGGACGCTGGCGGCTTTCCGGCGGCTTTTCGCCGCGTGCGAAGGCCGGCGCGCGGAGCTTTTCACCTACACGGTTTCCACCGCCTCACGGGCGGCGTTGTTGGTGGCGGGTTTCCAAGTGGCGCGCGGGCGGAGTACGGGTGACAAGGTGGAGACGACCATCGCATTCACGCCGCAGGCATTGGGCGGAACGTTCGCGCAGCGGCATGAGCTGTTGGGTCCGGACTGGCTGGCGAAATGGAGGCGATCAGCGGCGCGGATTCCCGACTGGCTGACGGAGAATGAGCGGGAAGATTTCGAGCGAACGATCCAGTCGCACCCGCAGTTTGTTTCTGCCCTTGCTTCCTAGGGCGTTGCGGAAACGAGAAAAGGGACGGCTTATCGTTTCACGACCATGCACTGGGTGGTGGGAAGTTCGATAAGTTCCCCGGGCTTGTCGTCCAGGAATTCGGCGAAGGAGAATCGTTCGTCCCCGGGCACATTTGTGACGGAGTGCGGGAAGAGTCCCTTGTGGTAAAAGACATTGGGAAAGGCCTGGAGGTAAGACGGGATGGATTTGATGCTACAGGCGTAGAGATTGGGCTTGGCGCGATGCACGCGGGCGTCGTGTTCGCCGGCAAGAAACTCGCACCAGGTGCACTAGGATGTCGCCCACGTGCCGCGCAGGGAGATTGTTTTGGGTTCCGTGGGAAGGCCGAGTTCACCGCGAAGAAGGGCATGATGCAGCATGCGAACGCCCTCGCCTCCGATCCGGGCGGGGTCTAGTACCAAGCGGGGCACGCCGGGAGGGCAGTTGAAAGTGTTGAGAAAAGCGATGCGCACCTTTGGCGAGTGCAGGGCGCGGTGGACTTCGTGGTGGATGGTGAGGACTCCATCAATGCGCTTTTCCCGGCACCATTTCCGCAAAGCGATTGCCGAAGCGATGTTGCCGGAAAAAACAGCGATCCATAGTCCGGCGGCGAGGCAGCCGCCAAGCCAGCGGTTGCCGCTGCGGGCTTGCAAACCCGCTTCGATGGCCAGGCCGATGCGTCGGCACCCTGTAGCGCGCAGATGTTCCATCGCCAGGGTGGCCCCATGAAAGTAATCCATGGCCACGGCATCCAGGGCGGGTTGATGGGTGAGGGCATCCAGCGAGACCGGGGCGAAGTGTGTCCAATCCCAGCCTTCGAATTTGCAGGGTTGATCGGTGGGGCCGAAGAGCAGCCCGCGAATCCCGCGATGATAAAGGGTGCGGCCCAGGCGGGCCAGGGCCGAACTGGCGGAAGGCAGGATGAAATCGTCCACCTGATAGCCGAGCAACCGGGCTTCTTGTCGCGCTCCTTCGAGAACCTTTTTGCTGTGCAAGGTCCGGTCGCAATCCAGGAAGGCCAGAACGTTGCCGCTCGGCCGCGCACCCTGCTTCCAACGATAGGCAGAAAGGGCGGAGAGGGTGGGATCCGGACGGTAGCCGAGACGGCCGGCCTGCTGCCTCACCCGTTCCGCCGTGAGCGGGGCTACGAGAGGCGATGAATGGATGGCGCGCTGCACGGTCATGTGGCTGACTCCGGCGGCGCGGGCGACATCGCGCAAGGTGGGGCGTTTTGCGGGCATGGATGCAGGATGCAAACAACCCCGGAGGATTCCCATAGAAAAATGTTACAGGGAACATTTTTACGCGCTTCGCCAACCGGCCGGACCCCGACAAATTCGCCACAGCATGAAAGCCAGCTTCCCGCCCAGTGTTTCCGGTGTTGTTCCCTCGTTTGCGCAAACTGCGGATTTCGGCCCGCCCCGCAGTGAGATCGGCGTCGGGTGCCTCATGCCGTGGCAGGGGAAGCTTTATGTCTTGAACTACGTTTCGCACCGCAAAAAGTCCGGCTCGGGCACTGGACTGCGCGTGATTGATGAGAGCTTCGCGATGACGCGGCATCCGGCGGGAGTGGACGGCACGTATGCCAACCGCTTCGTTCATGCGCCGTCCAGCCAGCTTATCATCGGTCCACATGTGGTGGATCGTGAGCATAATGTCCGCACGGTTGAGGGGTTGGTGGACATCCGGCTCTGCGGCACCTCAACGCACCTGACGGAGCCGGACCGTCTGGTTTATCTGCTGGGCATGGAGGGAGAGTTGTTTGAACTCGACGTTCGGACCCTTGAGTTCAAGCAACTCTTCGATCTCACGCACGAACTGGAAACGCCGCCCGAGCTAGGCTGTCATTTCAAGGATTGTTACACCGGGAACGGAAGGCTGGTTGTTTGCAACAACGAGTACCACGAGGAGGATTTCCTCGGACGGGGCGGTGATGGGCGGCTGGCGGAATATGACGGAAAAACCTGGCGTATCATTGAGCGCAAGCCGTTCGTCGGCTTGGGCGGACTCGGGTTTTTTGGGAATACGATTTTTGCTCTGGGCTGGGATCGCGCCTCGGCGATTTTGAAGGTGCACACCGGGGGTGATGACACGTGGCGAACCTACCGGCTGCCCAAGGCCTCTCATTGCTGGGACCACAAGTGGCAGACCGAGTGGCCGCGGGTGCGTTCCGTCGAGCACGAGAGGTTGCTGCTCGATCATCACGGCATGTTTTACGAGTTGTCACCCTGGGCGTACGGCAATCGCATTTGGGGCATCCGGCCGGTCTCCACGCATTTGTGGGTGCATGGAGACTTTTGCACGTGGAAGGGAATGCTGGTCATCGGGGCGGACAATGCCAGTGCCGACGGAGGGGGAAATGTTCTCTGCGCCGAACCGCAGTCGGGCATCTGGATGGGGCGCACAGACGACTTGTGGAATCTCGGCAAGCCCAAGGGCTGGGGCGGTCCGTGGTGGGAGGCCGCGGTGGAAGCGGGCGAGGCGTCCGATCCCTATCTGATGACCGGATTCGATGGCAAAACGTTGCACCTCAGTCATGACAGTGCGGAGGCGGTGAGTTTCACGGTGGAGATCGATTTTATGGGACATGGGGCGTGGCATACCTATGCAACGGTGGAAGTGCCGGCGAAAGGTTATGTGCCACATGTGTTCGCT
>Ga0114978_10002000_pt1 | contig 17008 bp, 17 predicted proteins | sample S_140212_EF_Meta_FD_87027 | JGI IMG/M metagenome (GOLD analysis project Ga0114978, IMG submission 87027) | Freshwater microbial communities from Lake Simoncouche, Canada to study carbon cycling - S_140212_EF_MetaG | ecosystem: Environmental > Aquatic > Freshwater > Lake | place: Lake... | reverse complement strand
GATTGATGAGGCTCATGCGCGCGCCGGTTATCTGTACATCATCATCCAGCCGATACCGCCGGCGGATACCACCAACATGGCAAACCCGAGCCACCACCAGCTTTGCTGGCGTGCCGAGGGGGTATCGTTCGTAGCGGCGCGCACGTGGTGAGGCGTTACCTGCTGCGCGCCTTCGCCGAAAGCGAGCAGCAGCGACTTGTGCGCGAGCACGTTTACCAGCCGCGGAGTCCCGCCGCTCGCCCGGTGCAGTGCACGCACCGCCGGCTTGGTGATCAAACGATTGCCGCGATAACCCGCGACGCGCAAGCGGTGCGCGAGATAGTAATCGAGCTCGGCGCGTCCCAGTTCGCCCAACCGGTACTGAAACGTAATGCGTTGGCGCAACTGGCGCACGGAATCCTCCGCGAGCTTGTCGTCGAGTTCGGGCTGTCCGAACAAAACGACCTGGAGGAGCTTGCGCTTTTCGGTTTCGAGATTGGTCAAAAGGCGCAGCGCTTCGAGGCTTTCGATCGGCATCGCCTGCGCTTCATCGAGGCACAGCACCACCGACTTGCCTTGTCCGGCAAAGCCCAGCAGGGCCTGCGTCAGGCCCTTGATCAAATGATGCTGATCGTCTTCGCGCGCGAGGGTAACGCCAAGTTCTTCCGCCAGCGCCAAGAGCAGGGTGCGCGGCTCCAGATACGGGTTGGGAATGTACGCCGACGCGTAGCTGTCGTCGAGCGTGGATAGGAATTTACGGCACAGCAGCGTTTTACCGGTGCCGACCTCGCCGGTGATCTTGATGAAGCCTTCGCCGTTCTTGACGGCGACGAGCAGCGTGTTGAGTGCTTCATGATGGCCCGCGCATGCGTATGCGAAGCTCGTGTCGGGCGTGATGCCGAACGGCAGTTCGTGCAGTCCAAAATGAGCCAGGTACATGGGGCCCGGTTACTTGCCCTGAGTTGCGGGTTGTCCCGGCGTAAGATCGGGACGCCGCAGGTTTTGCATGCGTTCGTTGACCTCCTGCGCCTGTTGCTGCCACGCCATATCGCCCTTGATGATCGTGGTCTTCAGCAGTATTACGAGCTCGCTTTTATTAAGCAGCTGGCTGCGGCTGCCAAATACGCTGCTGAGGAAGGGCGAGTTCCGCGTCCCCGGCAGACCGGAATCATTGTTGGATTGCCCTTGCTTCATCAAACCGCCAATGGCGGCGATCGTGCCGTCCTGTACCCGCACGATGGTGTCGCTTTCATTGATATTGCTTGACGCCAGCGGCAAGGTAATAACGCCGAGCGTGCCGAGGTTGAGCGTCTTGGTTTTATCCGTCACCAGGCTGACTGACGGATGAACATGAAGGGTAATCTGGTCATCTTCCGAAATCTGCGGCGTCACGTCGAGCGCGATGCCGGAGAAGAACGGCTGCACCGTTATCGTCGGCGAAATGGTGTTGCCGGTTCCGCTGGTCGTCGTCGTGGTCGAGATGTTGGTGACAAAAAACTCATCGGTACCAACCTTGATCACCGCTTTCTGGTTGTTCAGCGTGGCAATGCGCGGGCTCGAAAGCACTTGCACCGTACCCTGGGACTCCAGAAAGGACAGCAGCGACGCGAAAGTACTCGACTGGAATGCAAGCCCGAATACGGAGGCCGGCACGTTGGAACCCGCCAGCAACCCGGCAACGCCGCCGGTAGTTGCGCTGATATTCGAGCTCTGCAATGGCGTGCCGTCAGGCGCGCGCGCGGTAAAGGCAGACAGTGTGCCGCTGTTGCCCAGCGTCGTACCCGGCTGCAGCGCCCCGCCGGCAAAATTTCCCTTGAATGCCGCCCAGTTGATGCCGGTCGAGTACCGGTCATTCAGCGTAACTTCGATAATTTTGGCTTCGAGCATGACCTGCCGCTCAACCACCAGCGACATTGCCTTTAGATACTGCTCGACGGCGCGCAGGTTGGCGGGCAGCGCGCGCACCAGAACCACGCCCGCCTGCGCATTGACTACTACGTTGGCTCCGCCATCGGCACCTATGATGGTGCGTATCGCGTTGCCGATATCCGTCCAGAAGTCGTTATCCGAAGTCGTGGTAATGCGGCTGCTGTCGGAACGCTGCCCGGTGGCGCTCGCTGCCGGTGCCGAGGTCGATGCGGCAGTCGTGGCAGGCGTGCCCGCAGCACCCGTGGCAGGCTGGATTGAGCCGGAAGATACGCGCATGTCGGCACTGCCGACGCGGCGCCCGGCGAGATAGTTCACCTGAAACAGGCGCGTTTGCACCGTCACCGGCTGTATATAAATTCGCGTGCCCTGAATTTTGTATTCGTAACCATAGAGTTCGCGAATCGCCTCCAGCGCCTCGTTCATCGTCACGTCTTTAAGATTGACCGAGATATTTTCCCTGATGTCGGGATGCACCAGCATGCTATAGCGCGTGCCGGACACCAGCGCCATGAAAACCTGATTGGCAGGCGCCATATTCACATTCAGATCGAAGCGCGGATCGATCGGCTTGGAAGTCTTCGGCATGTCCACTGTCAGCGGCGGCAACAATGCCTGGCTGACTGCGTCAGGCTGCGCCGGCTTGGCGCGCGCCTGGCCTGCCCGCCCGAGTTCGGATTCGATCTGCCCCTGCACCGCATCTTTTTTGAACAGTTTGGATTCGCAGCCGCTCAGCGCCACGGCGGCCAGAATTGCGATCAAGCAGTTTTTCATTGCTGTATTCCCAGGGATTTAGTAGCGGGGCTACGTTTCTTTTTCGCTGCCGGCTTGCGCACGGCTGGCGGCGCGGCCACCACGGGTTTCATTTCAATGCCCGGATACAAATGCAGCGTCTCGGTCCCGGTCGACGAGCGCAGCACCACTTGCGTTTCGCTGATTCTCACCACCCGCGCATCGCCGTATTTGCCACCCTGTTTTACCTGCTCGCCACCGATGATCGCGGAGCGCCCGGTGGGTGTAATCATTACGCTTTGCAGCAACGGGGCGCCGTTTTGCGCATCGCTGCCTTGCATGGTCGAAAGTATGGCAGCCGGCGGCCGCGTCGGATCGTTGGCGACTTGCGCGAGCGCTGAACTCGCGGCCAGCGCAATCGTTGCCACCGCGCATAAGCCCGGCTTGAAATTTTTCCGCATCATACTTCCAGCCATGCTTTGTCGAGACTCAAGGTGTATATCGTGACGGTCAGGGTGACCCGGGGATAGTCTTCCGCATTCAGACTCGCCCGCGACCAGAACATGCGCGTCGGCAAACCCTCCAGACGCGCAAGGTAATCGTAGAGGTCGGCATAGTTGCCCGACAGCCTGACCTCGACGCCATGCTTGAATACATTGCCGTCGCTCGCCAATTGCTGCTTGTCAGCGGCCGGCATATCGGCTGCGCCGGCGCGTTTTTCGACCAGCGTCGACAGCGGAAGTGTGCGCATGCTGACCAACTGAAGTCGCGGATTGCGCGCCAGCATATCCTGCAGCAATCCGTTCATGTGTTGCGCCGGCACCAGGCTGTGCTGCATGCTCTTGAGGCTGTTATCTATGGTCGCGATCTGGCTTTGCAGATCGGTGCGGCGCGTGCGCGCCGCTTCGTCGGGGTCGGACAAACGCTTCCCAAGCAGTTGCGCCTGCTGCTGCAGATTCTGCAATTCCGTCTGCTGCTGCCGCATTTGCGAGGCCAGCAGTTTTTCGCGTTTCTGCGCCGGTTCGATGAAGAGCACGAACACCAGATATACCGACACCAGGATTGCCGCGCCAAACACCATCAGGCGCTCGCGCAACACCAGCGCGTCGATCCGGGCGGCGTACTTGTTCCAGGTTTCCTTCATTTGGCCGCCTCCGGCTTGCCGCCGCCGGCGCGCATGGCGGCATCCAGTACCGCTGTAGTGTTCGGCCCGCCTTGTGCCTGCAGCGCCGGGGCAGGTGCGGTGGACATCGCCGACTTCTGCCCTGAGTCGGCTGCTTCACTCGTTGATATGCTGAATTCCAGATAGCGCGGCGCAACCGGCGCGGTGTCTTTTGCCACTGCCGCGGATTTTGCATCAGCGGCGCCCTTCGATTCATCCCTGACCTGCGCCGGAGGTGCGCCGGGCGCCGCCGGTTCGGGTTTCGGCTGGCTGATGCGCAGCGCCGCAAACTGGCGGCCCTGCAGGGCTTTTTCCGATTTCAACCGTTTTAGATAGCTCGGCAGGAGGTCGGCACTCAGGGTGCGCCCCTGAATCGTGAATTCATTGCCGGCAGACGAAATATCGAAACCCGTGAGCCACAGCCCGTTTACAGTCTGGCGCGAGAATGCGCGCATGTACTCCGAAAACCCGCCGGTGGTTCCGATCGCGCCACTGTTGAGCGCATCGACAACATCCTGGCGGCCTCTGAGCCGCGCTTCGAGATGGCTCAATTCCGTTGCCAGCTCGGCATTGGGTTTTTGCAGGGCAAGCTGCGCGGCCAGCTTCTCGCGCAATGCCGTCACTTCGCCGTGCTGCTGGGCGACTTCCTGCGCACTGCGCGCCACGTTCCGCGTGCGGTAATCCTGATAGACCCCGTACAGCGCGGCCAATCCGACGGCTGCGCCGACGCCGTACAACATCGCATTTGCCGAGGTCGGCGAAAACCCTTTTTTGCGGAACAGCGGATTGAATAAATTGATCTGCTGGCTCATGCCGCCGCCGTTTCGTTGCGCAATGCTGCGCCTATCGTCGCCAGGCACTGTGCTTGCCGGGCAGGATGCTTGAGCTCCGGGATGCGCGGAAAATCCATCACCGTGGCCAAATCCATGATCTCGACCGGAACATAGATATTGGTGGCCAGGTATTGCTGCAAACCGATGTCCTGCGGCAATGGGGCCAGCATCAGCTTGGAAACCGGCACATAGTTGAACTGGCGATCAAAGTGGTCGAGCGAGCGCTGCAGTTCGAGCGCGATACGCTCGAAGTGCTGATTTCTGCGATCGGCATCAGCCTCCATCAATTGCGCCAGCGGTATTTCAATGCGCCGCGTCATGAAAACCTCGCCGCCGCCGGTAAAGGTCAGCTTCCCGCATTCTTCGTAAAACGCGAGGGTCGCGAGACCCCGGGCCTCCTGCTCGAACAGCGCCGCGATATTTCTTTGCGCAAGCGCCGGTATATCGATGACTTCGAGCGGCACTTTTGCATCATTAAATGGCTTGATCGTCCGTTCGATTTGCTCGTTTCGCGCGGTCACCGCGAATACCGAGTGGTTGCGCGAAGCCCCGCTCTTGTCGACGGGAACGTCGAGCACGTCGACGGTTGCCTGCTCAAGCGGGTAATCAATGACGTCCTTGACGCGCCAACGCACGGCATTCTTGAGTTCCGCCGCCGGCACGTTCGGCGCATCGAGGGAATGCATTTGGTAATCCGCAAATTTCAGCAGCGTCGTGCAGCGATATTGGTCAAGCTTGAGTTCCTTGCGCAAGCGGACCAGGGCCTCCGTTTCGGAGCCCTCGGTGCGATAAGAATCGCAGAGCACGATCTCCGGCCGCCCGTTCGCCGCGCGCCGGACGTGCACCAGATCAACATGATCGCCATGCAGTCCCACCGCGAGCCAGCCCGGCTGTTTTTTCCCTCTAAACCACGCGCTCATTTGCCGCTTTCCAGACCAAACTGACTAAACCTAGATTATTAAGGTACTACGTGAACCTAGATTAAGGTGCTACGGTTGTCAATCATTAAACCATCCTGGCGCTCACCGCGCCTCACTAAAAATTCTCCCGCTGGAAAATGATCGGGTTGCGGTAAATGCCAAAGGTAGCCCGCGCAGTGGGGTCGCTGGCATAGGTTCCGGGCGGCGTGCACCACAATCCCTGCAAATGCGTCAGGTTCGCCCCCGTACTGGCCGGCATGCCGGGCGTGCACGAAGCGCCGGCGGCGACACCGGTCAAATTCACCGAAACATCGACGCTGCCGTTGTTGGCATTGCCCGGCGCGGAGAGGCGCAGCGAGCCAACCCCGGCGCTGAAGGCACCGCCGACCGTCACCACCGTCTCACCCGCATTCAGATTGCGCTGGTAATTGCCGAGCGCAATATTGGCCAGTGCAATCGTCGTGCAATTATCCAGCGTATTGGTGATAAAGGCCGTGCCGTTCCAGTACTGCGCTTTCATCGGCACCGGCATGGACAACAGTTGCGAACCGTAGGCATTGTCGAGGCGCAGGCGGCCGAAAAAGAAACGGTTGGCCTGTGCCGGCGGGCCGACGTAAGTCGCGTCAAACGCAATCGCATTAAATTGCGCCGGATTGGTGGTGGTAATCGTGCCGCCGGTTTCTGAGGCATCCACCAGCGCTATTGATGCATTGATGCTCGCCGTAAAGTCGGCCACCGGCGCCGCCGGGCGGTTGAACGCGAGTTGATCGCCACTGGTGAAACTCAAGGTACCGGTGCCGTCGTTATTCGCGGCGACCGATGGGATGCCGGTAGTCGGCAAGGCCGTATCCCAGACCACGCCGACCGCCGGGTTCAGCGTATACGTATAGGCGTTGCTGAAGGTCGTCGTGCCCACCGTGCTGTTCAGCGTGCAGGTCACGGTATTGCAGGTCGCCACCGCCGCGGCACCGGCACCGCTGCCGAGCTTCCACAACGTGCCGCGGTATAACGTCGTCGTCACGTTGGCAAAATTGCGCGCAATGATGGTTGCCTGCGGCAGTGTCGAATAACCGAAGCGTTGCCCGATGTAGGTAAACGAGCGGCGCGGCGCAGCACCGGCGCTGCAGGACAGGTCTGTGCTGTTGAAAGTCCGGAACACCGGCGTCACCAACGTGGCGATATCGAAGTGATCGGGTATGAAACGACCGACGTTATTGACCACGTTGGAATCGACATAACGTTCGCCGGCGGTCGAATCCGCGCTGTCGATGGCTGCAAAGCTGCGGTCTTCAACGTGTATCGCGATTGATCCCGCTTCGCTGTAGGTTGCCGTATCCGAAACCACAGTGCCGGTGACCGTGCCCGGCGGCGTAATCGGGCCCCAGCCGCCGACGGTAATAACACCCGGCACACAGGTCGGGCAACTGGCCGGTGTCGGCAGACTCAGCGCCGAGACGCCGCCGGCCGGGGAGCCCGCGTAATTCGTGATGACATTGCCAAGCGCGTCGCGCGCCAGCGCGCGCAGCGAGAAATTGCGGCCGGCTTTATGCACCTCGCCTCCGGTCGCGCTCGCATTGATCAGTGCGGTGCCCGTGTTGCCGGCGGTGGCATCCGGATTGATCGCCCACGAGGCCGGCAGGATTTCGTGTGTAGGATTGGACAACACCAGATTATCGGGGCGCAACGCGAAGCTGTCGTTGGAACAACCGTAACGCGTCACCACACCAACCGCGGGGAAACTCACGCGCACTTTGAGGTTCGGGTAGGCCAGCGCATTGATCTGCGGAAGCGTGCTCAGATTGACGCGTCCGCCGCTGACCGCCTGATTCGCCAACGTCGCCACCACCGGCCACGCCGCATTACAACCGCTGGTATCGAGTGCACCGCCCGCCGCGGCATTGAGCACTTCGACTTTCACCGTGTTGTTGAAGCTGTTATCGATCACGCCCGCCGACAACGCGACGATGGCGAGGTTGCCGGTGGTGGTATCAAACCGCCGGCCCGCAGTTTTGGTCTTGATGTAGCCGGCAACGGACCCGGCCGGCGTGCTCGATTCAAACACGTTGAAGCCGCCCAGCGTCGCGCCGGTGATCGGACACAGGTGCGTTTCGCGCGCGAGGATGTCGAGCGTCGTTTGCGGCACCGCACCGCTTAAGACTTTGACTTCATCAATGTTGCCGAAGAATTTTAAACTGCTCTCGCTCGAAGCGCTGGTCTCGCCGCCGATCGAAGCGGCGCCGGCATCGGTGCCCCATGCGCCGGTGAACGTCGACGTTGCACTGGTCAACAGTGCGCCCGAGGCATCGTAGACGTAAATAGTTTTGCGGCCACCAGCAATATCCGCCACAGCGGCAACAAAATACCAAAGATTATTTTGAATGACCGCCGTGGTGTCGAGTATCACCGGCGCGGAGGCACGGCTGTAAAACCGCAGCATTCCGGCACCGCCGTCACCAAGACTGAAACCATAGCCGCCGCTGTTGGTTTGATCGTCGACCAGGATGCGTTGGCCCGCGCGCGTTCTGTTCTGCGTATTGATCCACGCCGTGATGGTAAAACTCTGCGTCATGTTCGGAAACGACGCCGGCAACAACACGTGGTCGTTGACGCCATCGAACACTCCGTAACGGCAAGTGCCCGGATTCACCGCAATGGCCGGCGCCGCGCTTGCCGTGACCGCCCCGTTGACGGCCTGCGCGTTTCGACCATTGCCCGAACTGTCGACGACTTCACCGGCCGCCCCCGTCCAGGTCAACTCATCCATCCGCCATTCGCCCAGCTTGACCGGCGCCGGATAAAAACGGATTGCGCTGTACGCAAGGGTACCGAAACCGGAATAATTGTAGATATCGTAGTCAGCGGCAGAGACTTCCCAGCCGATCTGCGCGTGGCCCGTCGTCACGTTGACCGTGTCTTTGTACTGATACACGAACTCACCGTTCTCGCGCAGGATGATCTGCATGTTGAAAAAGCTGCCCGGGCTGTTCCACTCCGTGACGTTGAACCAGGTCACGGTGAAAGTGCGGTTCGGTGCAATGCCCGCGGTCGCGTAGTAAACGCGACCGGTCGGCGCGCTCGCGCTCGGATCGAAATCGGCGCCGTAAATGCGCATCATGCGCACCACGTTGCCGCCGAGCGGATTGCCGGTCGGAAAATCGTACGGATAAGTCGGCGGCGGACCGACGCCATTGGTGCCATAGCCGCAATAACTGTTGTTGAACTGCAGACGGCCGTTGGTCATGATCTGCAACTGGTTGTAGGTGGTGCCGCCGAAATTGAAATTGAAGCCGATCGGCAGCTGCGTGGTGATGTCGTCGTCGGCCGGCGCATTGACATAGGTGCCGCCGGTGCAGCTCGCGCCATTGGTCCACGTCGCCACGGCGTGCCCGCCGGCCACCGGATCAATCCAGCTGAACGTGGTCGGCGTGTTGCCGTAATACACCGCTTGGGCAATCACCGGCGACAACCCCAGCATCGCCAGGCACAACCACAATGCACGCAATACAATTATGGGCATGGTGCTGCTCCGCAATTTCCGACAACGATGCCGATTTGGCGTTCCGCATAACCCGCGCCCGGCGCCGGATTCGGACACGCAGGCTGATTACAGGCGGTCGCCATGATGGTATCGATATTCACGGTTGTGCCGGCCTCGTTATGCGAGGTGCGCGCACAAGTAACAGTCGCGGTGTAGGCGCCCAGCGTGCCGCCAAGGACTACTGCTGTCGCGGGAGCGCAGGTATTGTTGCGCAATGAATTGAAAGCGCCCCACTCGACTCCTCCGCGTGCCGCCTGATAGGCGCGCGCGCCTTCGGTATCGAGCATGGACCCGGTCTGCTGAGTGCGCACGAGCGACACGATTGCCGCCGCCAGCGCAGCCAGCGCGACGATGATAAAAACCGCGGTGACGATCGCAAAGCCTGACTGGCGCGGACGCATGATTGAACGGTTTTTCATGGCGCGTTGTTCACCAGCATCTGCTGATAGAGGTTGACGCGCGCGCCGCTGGCATCGGTCAGTTGCAGCCAAATCGAGACCACGCCGGTGCGCTGATTGCCGGCGGCAAACGTGATCGTGCAATTGCTCACGTTCTGCGCCAGCAAATTGGCCGCCACGCCGGGCGGCGTCGGCTGGGCATTGGCGATCGGATATCCCGTATACCGGTTAACAACACCGGTGGTCGGATCGCATTCAAAAGTCACCGGACCCGACACCACATGAAAGCGGCTGCCCGGCGACTCAAGCTGAAAATTATTGGCGGTCAGCGTAAACCGGTTTTCATTGCCGGCCGACGCCGCAAAGGCAGTAATCAGGCTTTTGTTGCCGCCGCTCGCGGCGCCGCTGGCGTACGCATCGGCGTTGGTGAATCCCGGGCCCAGGTTGTAGATCACCAGAAAATCCGCATTCGGCACCACCGCGCCATAGATCGGCGAAATCGGCACCGCGCCGATGGTGCGGAAACAGGTTTCCGCGACACCGAACGACATCGTGTCCTCGTCGGCAAAGCCGTTGACATTGGTATCAGGGCAGGTATTGGCGCCGGTCGCCAGCTGCGGCGCCACCGATTGATCGGGCGCGCTGCGGTATCGGCCACCGGTGCGCGTTTGCAGAAACTCCAGGTAAAACACGCCGCCGACGTTGGTTACGCGCACGCTGTTGGGCAGCGCCGATTGCAATTCACGGCCGATGCGGCGCAGCGAAGTCTCGGCGTTGTCGGTCAGGCGCGCTCGGCTTTCAGCATCCACATAGGCCTGCACCGGCGCACGGATAAACGAAGCAAGCCCGGCCGAAATCACGCCGAGCACGGCAATGACGACGACCGCCTCCATCAGCGTGAAGCCGGCGGCACGGCGCAGTCGATAGATGGATGTGCGCAGGCTCATGTCAGGGCACCGCATTCGGCGCGTATTGGGTACGGTAACCCTCGACCACCACCAGCGTATTGCGCGGGCCGGTGACGCTGACGCTGACCAGCAGCGCGGTGGCACCATTCAGCACCGCCGGCGTGATCGCCACCGTTGCCGTGTAACCGCCGAGGCCGGTGATCGCTGCGTTCGACAGATCGACGATCGGGTTCATGCTGAAACCGTTGTAGTCATTGACGTTGTCGAACGGCGTGACGTTGCTGTAGCGCGTTTCGCCGGCCTCCGGCCCCATTGCCTCAGCAACCGTGCAGGCCGCTGCATTGGCCGCCGTCGCCGCCAGCGGATCATCCGGGTCACAATAGGTATAGGGCATCGAACCGACTTCCTCTAGCAGGGATTCGGCAATGGCGAGCGCCTGCTTGCGGATTACCGGATCAACGCTGTCACGCGTGGCGGTGTTGATCGCCAGCAACACACCGCTCAGTCCGACGCCGAGCACAGCGATAAACACCACTGCTTCGATCAGGGAGAATCCTAGCTGCCGGATTGCGCTGCGATCAATAAACATAGCCGGTCTGGGCAACAACATTGATGGCGCGCACCGGATCATTAGCCACGGCGCTGGTAAATGTTATCACCGCGCCGGCACTCGGCTGCCCCAGTCCGTTGAAGTTGAAATTCGCGGTGCTCATGGCAATGCGACCCGGATCGAGTTTCCAGCGCGCCTCGGTGGAATCGGTGTGTGCGCCCTGCGCATCGGCCGCATCCACCGGGCTCGGCACCCGCGTGGCACAAGCGGCATCGTAGCAGGCCTCGACGCGTGTCGCCGTGACATTGACGAAGACCTGCCGGCGCTGCGCGATGGCAACCTTCTGCGCGTAACGGATGATGCTTCTCGATTCGTCGAAAAAACTACGCGACGAAAAGGCGTCGCCGCTGACCAAGCGCGGAATGGCGACCGCCGCAAGGATGCCGATCACGACCAGCGTGACGATCATCTCGACGAGGGTAAAGCCGCTGCTGCCGGCGCGCGCACCCATAGTCAGGCCTTTGAAATCACGAAGCCCCGATTAGCCGAAAACATACGGCTGGCGGGGCTTCGATACCAGAACCAGCGCACGACGCATTTGCGCCGTGTCGACTTTGGTGACTAGCTACAGTTCGAGACGACAGCCGCGACCGTGCCGGTAGTCGAATCATAAGTCGCCTGACAGGTTGCGCTGCCGCCTGACGGCGTGAAAGTCGAAGACCCTGCAAACACGGCCGTCATTCCTTGACACGCGCCGGCACCGGCGACGCAACTGCTCATCGCATTGCCGATCCCGCCAACCGCACCGGTCGGCAGACCTGTGCCTGCAGTGACTGCCACCACCGTGGCATCGGCCATGGTGACCGTAATCGCCGTCAAAGTGCCGGTCGCAAAATAACGCCCCTGCACGACGGCCACCGCCGAACGCAAACCGCCTGCGGCACCGTTAACGGCGGCAATCCGCGCGTCGGTCGAAACGTTGATAAATCGCGGCAACGCTGTCGCGGCAAGAATGCCGAGAATCACGATCACCACGACCAGTTCAACCAGCGTAAAACCCGCTTGTTTCATATTCATAACTTCTCCCTTAGATATCCAGGTTGTGCTAATTCATACGAATCGCGTGAGGCTAGCCCGATATGGAGCACATTCCGTGCCAGCTACTGTCAGGAACAACCTGTGGTAACCGGCGCGCCGTAAACCGCCGGTGCGGTTAACGCGCCAGCCGCTGATGTTGCCGCCGTATAAGTAAAGCTGCAGTTGGCCGGCGTCGTACCGCCGAGCACCTGAATCGTAAGCACCGCGCCAGCACCGGCGCCGCCGCCGGTCGTGGCAAAACCTTCATTCACGTTGATGGTGATACCCGCCGCACTGACGATACCCGCCGCGTCTGCTGTTGGATACTGGTTGATCAGCGTCACGTTGACGCCTTCCATCGACAAGTTGATGGCCGCCAAGGTGCAGTTCGCGACACCGCTGCCAGCCAGACAGGCCCCGTGGGCAATCGCAGCCGCGCCCTTGACCGCGCCGAGCGCGCCATTGAGTTTGGCAATTCGCGCTTGCGTCTGCAGCGCCGCATAACGCGGCAGCGCCATTGCAGCCAGAATGCCCAAAATTACGATCACCACGATCAATTCAATCAGGGTGAAACCTTTTTGTCGTAATTTCATAGCGTCCTCACTTGTGAATTTAGTCACGAAGTTGATTTAAGTAACTGGTCTAACCGGCGAAATCCAAACGACTCTTATTGAATATTAACATATTATCGCCGTATGCCCTTCAAAACCACCGGTAACCTCTGGTCGAGACGAGGGTCAGTCCAACGATAGCTCCACTGGTTCCCGACGGCTCAATCTGATAACGCAGCGCAACCCGAAACCGTAGCTCCTTATCCTTGTTCAGACCAGTATCGAGATAAGACGTGCTGCTCGGCATGTACACAAGCTCGTTTTTCGGGGTTGCGTAGTACCAACTTCCGGGCTTGACGGGCGCCGCATACTCGCCGGCATAACCGGTTGGCGGTTCTTCCATCCACCGCATCGGATTCTCACTCTCTAATTGTGGAAGTTCGCTCGCACGATTGGAGGAAACCAGTTCGGCCATGCGAATACGCAGGCCCATCTTCACCGATTCGAGCGTCGCGTCCACCATCGCTTTCTCGGCGCGCTCCTGGTAATACAGCAGTTTGTCTATCGCCACCCCCGCCAGCGTGCTGATGACGATAATTACCATGATGAGTTCGATCAGCGTAAAACCCGCGGACCGCCACCGACCCTCTGCATTAAGGTGGCGCATCGCCGTTACCAAACTTTGATCTGGATCATTATTTGATCATGTTCTTGCCGAGATCCCACATCGGCAGGAACACGCCAAGTGCCAGGATCAACACCATGACCCCAAGGGTTATGATCAGAATTGGCTCGATCTGGGACGACAGCGTCTTGAGTTCGTACTCGACCTCGCGCTGATACATTTCCGCCACTTCCTGCATCATGTCGTCGAGCGCGCCGGACTCCTCGCCGACCGCCAGCATCTGCAGCACTACCGGCGTAAAGACGCCGGATGCTACGGCCGTGCGCAGAACCGCTTCGCCGCGTTCGACGCCTTCGCGCATCTTCTCGATTTTGCGCGCGATAAAATCGTTGTCTACTGTCTGCGCAACCGTACTGAGCGCCTGCACCACGGGCACACCGCTGCTGCTCGCCAGCGCGAAGCTGCGCGCGAACCGCGCCAGCGTAGCCTTTAATATGATCTTGCCCGCAATCGGGAACTTGAGTTTGACTTCGTCCCACTTGAGTTTGCCGGCAGGTGTGCCGACCCACCAGCGAAATCCGACAACAACCCCAATCAGCCCGACCAGCATGGCCGGCCACCAGGCGACCATGAAATTCGAAAAGCCAATCAGAATTTGCGTCATCAAAGGCAACTCGGCATTGAAGCCTTTATAGACCTTGGCGAATGCGGGGATCACGAACAGATTGATGATGACGATCGCTATACCCATCGTCGCGATGACAAAACTCGGGTATCGCGTCGCCGACTTGACCTGCTCGCGCATGAATTTCTCGAACTCGAGATGGTGGAACATACGCAGGAAAACTTCCTCGAGTTGACCCGTCATTTCACCCACGCGCACCATACTGACGTAAAACGGCGTGAAAATCCCCGGCTGACGCGCCAATGACGGCGACAGTTCGCGGCCGGCGTCCAGGCTTTCGCGGATATCCTGCACCACCTTTTTGAACGTCTTGTTGGTCGTCGACTCCTGCAACCCCGCAAGCGCACGCATGATCGGTACGCCGGCCTTGAGCAACGTGTACATTTGGCGGCTGAACAGCATCAGGTCAAGCTGCGTGACCTTTTCCTTGAACAGCTGATCCAATGCGCCCTCGCCCGGCGCCGCGGGCGCGGCGGTCGGTGTGATTTCGACCGGCATGATGCCGAGACTGAACAATTGTGACGCCGCAGCGCCGCTGTCAGGGCTTTCGAGCACGCCCTGCACCAGCTCGCCGCCGGAATTGCGTGCCTTGTACGCGAAATACCCCATTGTCGTCAGGCGTCTTCGAACTGATTGCTGATGCGCATCGCTTCGTCGACCGTCGTTCTGCCCTCGATCACCAATTGCGTGGCGTGCGCGCGCAAGGTGTTGCCGGCGATTTCGCGTGTTGCAACCTCAATGAACAATGCCGGGTCTTCCTGGTTCGCCGCCTCGACGACCGGTTTATTCATTTCGAGCATTTCATACACGCCTGACCGGCCGAGATAACCGGTGCCGTTGCAATGCGAACAGCCTTTGCCCTTCACATAGCGGTAATTGTCGACCTTGGACCCGAGTTCCTGCGACAGCCATTCATGCTCGCCCGGCAACAACGTGTACGTTTCCGCGCAGCTCTCGCAGATTACCCGCACCAACCGCTGCGCAAGCACCATCTGCAGCGACAGCGCCACCATGTATCTGGGCGCGCCCATATCGAGCAGGCGGATCGGCGTCGTCACCGCGTCGTTGGTATGCAAGGTCGATAACACCAGGTGGCCGGTCATTGCGGCCCGCAAGCCGGTCTCGACCGTTTCCTGGTCGCGCATTTCGCCGACCAGTATTACGTCCGGGTCCTGCCGCAACGCCGAACGCAGCACCCGCGCGAATGTAAGTTCGATCTTTTCATGCACCTGCACCTGGTTGATGCCCGGCAGTCGATACTCGACCGGATCCTCCACAGTGATAATCTTGCGTTCCGACGTATTGAGTTCATTAAGCGCGGCGTAAAGCGTGGTGGTCTTGCCGCTGCCCGTCGGTCCGGTCACCAGCATCATCCCGCTTGGGCGCTTCAACACCGCGTGCACGCGCTCAAGTATTTTCGGCGGCATGCCAAGCTTGTCGAGCGTGAGTATGCCGCCGCCCTGACTCAGCAGGCGCATGACCACCGATTCACCGTACTGCGTCGGCATGGTCGAGATACGCACATCGACCATATTCGCGCGTATCTTGACGTTGAAGCGTCCATCCTGCGGCAGGCGTTTTTCCGAGATATCGAGCCCGGACATCAGCTTCAGGCGCAGAACAAGTGCGGATGCAATCTTGGAATCGGCTTCAGTCTGCAAATGCAGCACGCCGTCGATGCGAAACCGGATGATGAGCTTCTTTTCCTGCGGCTCGATGTGGATATCCGATGCGCGCACCTGCGACGCATCCTCGAATACCGACTGCAATAACTTGACGACCGGCGCTTCTTCCAGCCCGGGCGTGACGGCGAGCGCGCCAAAGTCAACTGCATCATCACCAAGCTCTGCCTGCAGTTCCTGCGCGAGACCGGTGATTTCGCCAGTACGTCGATAAATACGGTCGACCGTGGCGAGCAACTGCGATTCAGTGACCACCGCGATTTCGATGTCGCGCTTGACGATGCGCGCGATCTCGTCGTAGGCATTCAGATCGGTCGGATCTGCCATGCCGATCTTCAGCGCTTTAGGCGTGTCTTCGAGGACGAGCGCGCGGAAGCGGCGCGCCTGGGTCTCCGGCAGTTTTTGCGTGACCTCGGGTTTGATGTTGTAGTATTTGAGATTGATGTACGGGATCTGCAACTGCTTGGCGAGCGCCTCGGAGATTTCTTCTTCGGTAACGCAGCCCTGCTCGATGAATACGCGCCCGAGCTTGCGACCGCTGCGCTTCTGTTCGTCGAGCGCAAGCTTCAGCTGCTCTTGGGTCAGCAGCTTTTGTTGTACGAGAATTTCGCCTAAGCGAACTTTTTCCGGTCGGGCCATATGAATCCCAAAAGCGATCAGCCAATTGCGTTTATGTTGCTTGCATGAGCACGTTGTGTGCCATGAGTCGCCGCAAGTTAGCGTGTTTCGCTGGGCATGACAAGTTTGCAGGAAAATCAGGCGATGTTTGAAATTGTACTGTACGAACCCGAAATCCCTCCCAACACCGGCAATATTATGCGCCTGTGCGCCAATACCGGCTGCCGGCTGCACCTGGTGCGCCCACTCGGCTTCTCGTTGTCCGACAAACAACTGGCGCGCGCGGGCATGGATTACCGCGCTGGCGTCGATTTCGCACTGCACGACGGCTGGCCGCAATGCCGGTCGGCGCTGGCAGGCCACCGTATATATGCGGTCACGACACGCGGCACGGTCCGCTACGACAGCCCACGCTACCAGTCCGGTGACGTTTTCGTGTTCGGCCCGGAAACACGCGGCCTGCCCGCGGAGTTGATGGAGAGTTTTGCACCTGATGCGCGGCTGCGGCTGCCCATGTTGCCGGGGAGCCGCAGCCTGAACCTGGCCAATGCGGTAACCGCCGTTGTATATGAGGCCTGGCGTCAACTGGGTTTCAACACTTCAAACTGAGCGTTCGCTCAATTTAAGTCCTCCGCTTTTTCAAGCTGTGCAGATCTCGACGAAATCGTCGACATCTCCATGAATTTCGGTTGATTGCTTCGCCCCTTGTGTGACTTTGTGCACAACGGCATGGAAGTCGCATCTTGTCCCCCCGGCTTTTTCCTGCAGTGCCCATGGAATGCCTTGTTCGATTATAAGTCATTGATTTTATTTTACTAAAATTC
>Ga0114978_10001998_pt1 | contig 17016 bp, 14 predicted proteins | sample S_140212_EF_Meta_FD_87027 | JGI IMG/M metagenome (GOLD analysis project Ga0114978, IMG submission 87027) | Freshwater microbial communities from Lake Simoncouche, Canada to study carbon cycling - S_140212_EF_MetaG | ecosystem: Environmental > Aquatic > Freshwater > Lake | place: Lake... | reverse complement strand
TGATCCACGCTGTATTCAAAACTTGATTGTTTACCAGTGCTTTCTTGAAGTTTTGCCATTTGTGCATCAGTTGGTGGTGTTACCGGACGATTAGGCAATCCCATCTTTGTACGAGCTGCTGCCGCTGCTCCTGCCGCTGTAGTAGGTGCTGCTGCTGGCGCTGCTGCTGGGGATGTTCCTCCAGCAGGTATTCCTAATCTTGCTCTACCTTGATCGATTAAAGATGGGCCTGTTGCTAATCTCTGACTAACTGACTGTTTTGTTGGATCCGCAGGCACCGGAGTTGCTGCTTGCTGTTTTCCCACTGGCGGCAGGGTTTTTTCGTAAGGTTGCGGTGCAGCCGGCCCACCTTGCTTTCCGCGACCAGCACCTGCGGCATCGGGTGCTGCAACAACACCCTGTCCACCGCGTCCACTGCCGGCGTCACCGGGTTTAGCAGCAGATAGAATAGCACCAGAAGTATTAGGTCCAATTACGCCGTCAGGGGTAAGGCCATTCTTTTGTTGGAATGCTTTGATAGCCACTGGGTCTGGCTTACCATTCTTGTAAAGTCCCATGCTGCTGGCATAGCCTACAATGGCTGGTCTGACTCCAGCGGGTGCAGCTTTTGCCTTTGGTCCGCTGGTTTGTTGTCCTGGGCGGGTGGGCAATTTTGCTGCCGCTGCTGGATCAGGTGTTGCTGTTTGAACAACTTCAGGTGCTGCTGGTGCTGGTGCTGGTGCTGGTGCTGGTGCTGGTGCTGGTGCTGGTGCTGGTGCTGGTGCTGGTTCGGCTGCCGGAGTAGTACCACCTTGCCCGGCCTGTGCTTCGCCAGGTTTTCGTCCAACACCTGCAAGTTGTGCGATTCGTTCGCGTTCAGCATCGGCTTCTATGTCCGCAGTGCGATCAACACGATCACGAGCTTGCGGAGTTATTTCTGCTGGTGCTGCCGGCGCTGCTGCCGGCGGTTGGTAATTATAACCCTGCTGCCCAGCTTGAGCAGCACCTGGAATTCTTTCAAGATCGGTATTATAGCCTTGTTGACCAGCGTGTGCATCACCTTTGCTCATTGGTGCGGCTGCTTGTGCAGTCTTTATTACGCCTTGTTCGCCGCCAGCATCCCATGTCACACCAGGAGTTCCGGATTTGATTGGATTGCCGTCGCGATCCACCACTTTTCCGTAGTTTGGATTGGCTGCTTGAAATGCTGCGATCTCTTGTTGAGTAGCAGGCTTGTATCCCATTCTTGACCGTTGAACTGGATCAATAGATGTACCTGGAGGAGCATCTTTTAATTCTGTTGGCTTTGCTCCAAAAAATCCTTTAATCGCATTGAGATTCTTCTCTCCTTGCGCTATCCTTGCAGCATCTGCTTGGGCATTTTGTACGGGCGTTCCAAAATCGTCCATTGACCCGTTACGGCCTGCTTCTCTGATAAATTCTGTTGATCTCATGTGATGTTCCTTTATGAATGATCTATGTTTTATTTATTCTATTTGCCTTGTGCTGCTAATCTAGCACCATTGTTGAAACTGTTGCTGTGACTCATTGCATTTCTATTGCCACGTGCTTTAGACCATGAATACCCAGCCCTGTGCCCTGAACAATCCTTGGTGCAGGGACTTCCTAGAAAGCTCAGTTCATCCAGCTCTTGTTGAGGCTGTTTCTTACGGACAAATTCTCGTGCTCTCATTTTGTCATGTCTCTTGCTAAATTAGCAGCATCAAGTCCGCCACCTAACACCCATCCAGCCGGGCCTGGCACTAGGTAACCTGCACCAGCCAATGCGGAGATCACAGCACCAGTTCTATCACCAGACTGCCACCGATCATATGCATCTTTTATGCTTAATCCAGTGCCCACCAATGGCAGTGCTTTGCCGGCAACTTTGCCTATAGTTTTTGCTGCCACCGCTGGTGCAGCAGTTTTTGTTATTTCTTTAGTTGCATTGTCAGCAACTGCTGGCATCCATTTGCCAGTGGTTTTATCTAGTACCTGAGCATGACTGACATCAACTGCTGTACCGGACGGAACTTTGTCGATGGACACACGTACTTTGGCACTATCATTTGCATTTTTCCAGTCGCGGCCAAAATGTCCTTCAGCATCTCCTGAAGACCAAAATTTCTGATCCGGTGTCCATCCGGGAGTTCTTCCTGGATTAGGATTGGCTTGAAAATACCCAGTCTCTATTGCATGTTGCAATTCTGCTGGGCTCATATTTCTATAAGCATGTGTAATCTGATCGGGACTAACAGGTGCTCGTCCTGTAAGCATCGATGAACTGGCGGGCGGTGGAACTACAACATTTTTAACACTAGGTGCTACCTCGCCTACAAATTCACTAGCTCTCATCGGGCATCTCCAAAGATAGGTCCACTCACATACTGCCCATTTTGACTCAATATGCCATTACGTAGATTCTTGATAATATTGTCCGTGATGTCTCTGCGGCGGAAATGCGGCAAAAAGATATGTGTTTCTACCGGGCGATCACCTTGCTCGTCTAGGATAGCATACATTCTGTGTCGCCCGTCATGATCACGCACTTTGGCTTCTAGACTGAAGTCATCGGACTCCCACGCTTCGGGCACTACAACAGTCAAGTACGGAGCACCAAAGCCCGGATCATTGATGTGCTTTCTCAAGTGCTGTATAGTCTCTTGCTCGTCAGGTGAGTTCTTGTCCAAGGGCAAACTCAGCTTCAAAAACATACTGGGACGCATGACCACTTGCAGGCCAAAGTAATCCACATCTGCATTGTGCGGAACAGCACCCAGACCTTGGCGGTTGTCTATTTTTAATTCAGTGATGAATTCATGTGATCTCATCAGCAGTTCCACTTCCTCAATGCCAATGCTTTGCGTGTGGGTTTGCCGTTGGGTTTCTTCATTGGCCCTTTCACACCGCCCATCCTGGCACAGAATGATTTACGACGCTTGGCTGCTTTTGATCCTGGTTTGAGTTTTGAGGGCTTGGTGGTCACTGCCATCTGCAAATGACTGCCGGGATGCTCCGCACGGTAACTGGCCACACCTTTGGCATTGAGGCCGCCTTTGGGATTTTTGCCAGCCTTGCGATGCCATGCTGCGGATTCGTCTAATAGTTCATGATCATCAACTGATTCGAGGTCTTCCCAGATTTCATCAGCATCCACACCATGTGCTTCAGCCAGTTCCATGACCATGTCTTCAATGAGATCAAACTGTTGATCAGCATCAAGATCTTCTGTGATTGACTCGTTGGGCACACAGTTTCTCACCTGCTTGCCAGTCACAGCTGACTTCTTTGTACCTTCTGCATGTTTGCCTGGCCAGCATCGTGTGTAGCCATTGCTGTCTTTTTCGCCCTTCTTGATTTCATTGAGATTACCGTGTGTTTGGCACATGCCACAGTCTTCACACACCATTTCCATCTCAACTGATTCGTTATGTTTTTTCTTGCCAGCACAATGGGCCTTTTGTGAGAACCCTTTTGGATGGCTACAGTTGATACTGCTTTTGTATTTTTCACTCCACTCTTCTGATAAATCTTGCTGACCGTACATATCATGAATTTGGTCAACATAGAACCTATAAAAGCCACGGCGTTCATTATATGCTCTGTCGCCTAATACTCTCTTTAATGCCAGTACAGCATCACTCATTTCTGGACCCTTCATTACTCGTAATGCGTCAGTAACAAGTGAGTCAACTCGGTGTGAGCCTTCCGTCACATCTTGCTTGGCTGCTTTCTGAAATCCCTTGTTAGGAATCCATCCTGCAACAGGCTTACACTTGCACTTGCCCGGAGCACAGGTACAGTTGGTCATGCCACATTGTGGGCAGCGTTTTTTTGATTCGGTTATAAATTCACTTGATTTCATGATGCTTTCTTCTTTCCTCGATCTTTTTCATACTGTAATTATTCCTGCTACGTTATGGTCAGCAGGGCGCCCGTTGAACACGGTCTTCAACACATACTTATTATCGCCAATCTTTCTCATGCCCAGGGCCACATTTGTAATGTGATCCAGCACATAAAATCTATTGCCCACCTCCAGTTGAGACATTTGATTTATCACTCGAGGTAGTTTGAGTTTACGTATAGCCGAATCAAATGATTTGTTGCTGATGCCACGTTGTTGCTGTCTATCTAGGGCATGATCATCCATGTTCACAATGATGCCGCCCAGATTGATAGTGGCCACAGTGTCCTCATTGGTTTTGTTTTTCTTGGCCCTGCCTGCTTTCATGTTGGCTAACCAATGAGCTAGTTGTCCCTTGCGACCACCTTGTTTGGCAGTTTTACGTAGACTACTTACACTTGCTTTGGTATTGATTCCGTGCCGTTTGGAATCGCCTTTGTCTTGGGGATTACGACCGTCGGCGAAGTTTTCATCGATTACAAATTCATTAGCTCTCATGCGGGTTCTCCAGGTGTTGCAGATTTTTCAGCAGCTTGCTTGGCTTTGTAAATAGCATCCCATTTGTCTGAAATAGCATTCTTCAAGTCCAGTGTGGATTTAAAATCGTTGTCTTGCATGTACTTGATTATCCAAACTGCACTGGCACGGTCTCCTGAATCAGGTTTGCGAGCATTGCTGAGATCCACACTGAGATTTTGATCTTCATATGCATTACCATAGTACCTCATGGTCTTTAATGCACGTTTTGCTCGTTCACTTAGATGTGCTTCGTCGTTCTTGGTAATCAACTCTATCCAAGGCTTCACATAGTCTGTGGGCTTGCGAGAATATCCAGCCGGCTGCGGTCCACGCAACACTTCACGACTCTGTGCAGGCGTTTGTGCCTTGCGTTTGTCCAGCAACCGCCATGCAGCTTCATCTGTGTAGAAAAACACAGGCAAGCCTTGTTGTTTGGCTGTGATCAGGATCTGTCTTGTTTCGGGGCTACGGTATTCATTCTGTTCTTTCAGCAACACATGCACTTCGGTCACAGGAGTGATTGGAATAGTAGGGTCCTTGCTGAACACACGGTCTTCTGATTCTCTAGTTCTTGTGCCATTGCTGTGCAGCCAAGAACGTTCCCAGTAGTCAATGGGTTTCACGATGTAACGTGAGTTAAACCAGTCACCATTGAGCTTGAACATCACAGCACCTGATCCTACCCAGCGATGATAGTCTCCAGTTATGGTTCTGGTCAAGCTGAGAAAGTACGGATAGCCCGGTGGAGCATACTGTTCTTCACTGCGGGTACCAGTCACGCTGGCCAACTCAAAGTTGCCCGATTGCAGTATCTTTAGCCCAGCTCTGATACCAGTATAATGAAACAATACATCAGTTGCTCTTTCAATCAAAAATTCATTTGCTCTCATTATACATACCTTGCTAATTCATCTTCACCCAAATCTCGTATACGGTTGGGAGGAATGTTAGTTGTGGAGAAGTACCATCCTTGGTCATATGTCAATGGAATACCTGCCACATCAATTTGCAACAATGTTAATGGATCATCGCTGCCCTCTGTCTTGGCATACATCCAACCACCGACAACACTTAGTTCTCTTTGTAACTTGACTCTATCACCTTCGTCTACCACCATGAATGCTTTGCCATCATACGGATCTAGCCCAGCATATAGAATTTCTTCTGCATTTTCGGTTGTAGTAATATGATAAGCGGTTTTGAAATCGTGGTCAGGATGATCTTTCCTTGATTCATTGGCGACTTTGGGTTCCCACTGCATTGCTTTACCGCCCTTTACTGTGGGCTTAAATCCTTGACCTCGATAGAATTTGGTCAGTTTGCTTTGACTCACTTGTCCTTTGTCCCAGGGAAACAGTGTCAAGCTGATGCCATCTTCCCTAGCCATTGATTGTAGTTCTTGCATGGCACGTGTACCAACACCTTGACGTAAGGGATATGCTTGAATCCATTTTACTTCTACTGCGCCTCGCTTGCTAAAGCTAGGAATTAATTCAAACATAGCAAACTGTTGATCATCTCCTGATCCCCACACCATCACATGATTGTTCTGCATGGTGTGTGGATACCGTGTGTATACTCGTTCAATGAACGCCCGTGCTGCATTGTTGTTGCCTAGTTTGATTCTTGTTGGTTCCTCTTCTTCGGCTACATCTCGCATCAAGTGTTTGGCATCACCGGACTTCTTCCAGGAATCCCACATGGCCTTGCCTGGTGGCAATTGATTTCTGCTCGGCACGATGGTGTTGCCCAACATTCTAACATACGCATAGATGTTACGTGCTATGCCGCGACCTTGATATTCGGGTTTGAAACTGGTGATCGCTGATACTAGGCCACGTTTGCTGGGTCTAAATTTTGCAATTCCTACCTGTTTATAATCGTCGTCGAGAACTTTGATTTGGAAATATTCTTTACCATTTATTTCAATCCCATTGGCACGATATGTTAACCCATCAAAAATTTGGGTGTCGTTGAATGCTGGATTGAAAACATCCGGGTTGATTGTTTCATTTAGTTCGTTGGCCATAACCTGTGGTAGGAAACTGGCTGCGATGTGTTGACAAGTATTGAAGATGTCGGCATTGTCAGTAACTTGTAAGTTGAATGGATAGTCTGTATCGGGCTGCTGGGTAGGGTCTTCCCACCCAGCATAGCATTTCTCAATGCCATAGTCACTCAACAACTCAGTACAACTTTCACCATCACGCTCAGTCATGTGATTTACGCAAGGACTCAGTGTGGTGACCATGATAGCATTGGGACCAATACGACCATGACGTTTGAGATGTGTGTCTATGGCCACACGTTCAGCATGACGGCGTGTGCCGTTGGGACCGGGCAAGTTGATGGCATAGGTGTGATTGTTGTTGTTGTCAATCAAACAAGCAGCCACACGCCCGTACTTTTCTGGATCTGTTTCGTGTCCACGATGGATCATGTTGATGCATTGTTCTAGAACTGAATCTAACTTGCCCAACTTGGTGATCTCTTGGCTTTCGGTCACACCTTGTTTGCCGATTTCTTCTATATCTTTGTCAGGCACCATTCGTGCTGGAATAGATTTTATGCCTAATAATTTGTAAGCCCAAAATCTGTGATGCCCATCTAATACTTGGTACCCTCGGTTGTGTTTTCTTACAAGTATAGGAGGAAGTTTATCGCCCTTCTTTAAACCAGCAACAATTTTTTTAACATTAGCTCGGCTCTTTGGTTGAGTCATCTTATCATCAGGTTCAAATCCTACTAACTTATGAGTAGGTATATCAATCACTGGTAGACTGTCGAACCCTGAATTATCTATTTCTGCGCCAAAATAGTCAGGATCTGTGTATAGTTTAACCTTGCCTTCAGTCACAGGTGCTGTGCTCTGTCTTACTGAGAAGTTACTAGCATCTATTGTTGGATCTGTCTGCATTGCAGTGGCCACCCATTCTTGACCTTTACGCCAGGCATTTGCCTGGGTCTCAGCATACATTGTGAACACTGGTTGGTTACTAGATCTATTGTATACTTCCCACTGTGTTTGTGCCATTGGAATATCTATTTCAATGTCTTGCACTCCGGGAATTGGAGTAGGTGCCCGACGGTTAGCAGCATGTTCTGCATCAGCGGCCATGCTGGCTGCTGCTAATGCTGCCTGGCGTTGGCGTTGTAGATCCTGTGTGCTGCCTGGGATGGCCGCAGGAACCACTTCAAATCGCTCTCGATAATCATCTGCAGCATGGTCAATCAACCATAGTCGTGCTGCTAGGTTGGCATCTCTTTGCACATTTGTGTCCCAGAAAGTATGCACAGTTTCGCCATTGCTATTAATAATGTTCCATTGCATACTACCGGCTTCGGGGGGTGCTGCTGGTGCAGTAGTCGGTACTATTTCACGAACAACCAATTCAAGGTCATTTCCTGCATTTCTAGTATTGTAATCTTGAATCCAGGCCTGAGCGTCACCATGCCGCATGAATCTTCTAGTCTCTGAGTTGCCATATTGAGTGGCAAAGCGATCAAGTGATGGCACCCACACTCCCCAGTTGCCCCGAGTGGAGTCGGTAGGTGCCGGAGTAAGTTCTTTCTGCATGGTATCCAGTTCAGCTTGCTTGGCTGCTTTGTTACCACGCTCTAACTGTGCTTGACGTACAAAACTCTTTAGTGCAGCCTTGGGTAACTGACCAGCTGAATACTTTGCAAAGATAGCTAGAGGATCATCTTCTCCTTTGGGCGACAACATCTTGTACAGCTTCTTGAGATATTCTTGTCTGTATGCTTCAGGATTCAACGCAGCACTCATGGCCACTGTGAATCGCATCAAGGTGTTTTCAATCTTTTCAAAGTTGTCATCCAACCAGTCACCACCAGGGCTGCGAAACTCAATGTGTCCATCCTTGGTGTTGATTGATGTGTACTTGTCTGTGATGCCTGAATGTATGGCTTTGGTAGCCAACTGATCCATGCCTGATTTCATTTTGTCTAGGATTTGTTTGGCATTTTCAGGAGTGACTTTGCCTTTGATTTTGCTCATTGCACTTCTTGCATAAGTGTTGCTGGCACGCCCAAAGTCATTTAACACATATTCGTCGCCCATGAGCAAGGCCAGTTTAATATAATCCAGTCGGTCTATACTGTAGTTGGGCACTGAGATATTGATGTGCAAGCCAGTTGAGTCATTGGTGTAGCAACCGGTACGATCAGCCCAGGCCTTGACCTTGTTCAGGTCACTCATGATGTCATCTATAGGCAAGGGTGGGCTCACAAACTCCAAGCCCGAATCGTCTGAATCATCGGGCTGTAAGCTGCCGTCGGGTTCTACTACATAGAAGTTTTTGCCTGGACCGGGACGCTCTTGACCATACGCATGATAATCACTTCTTGCTTGTGCTGGGCGACCCACCGCACCACTGAATGAATCTGCCACATCTTGAACGCTGGTGTCACCTCCACCACTAGTATAGTGTGGCCAATGGACCATGCTATCGTAACGATAGTAGATGCCACTCATGGTGTCCAGCTCGTTATCTTGTAGAAATTGTTCAAAATTATCATCTTCGAAGAAATCCTCTTGAGCCGACTCTCGAGCATCCTCATACCAAGGGCCCATTTGTTCAGTGACAATCATGTCCGCAGCCAGTTGATATTCTTTTTTGGTAATATCGTCGTCTGGTTCTAGGTCCAGCAACTCTCTGATTTCATCGTCGTCGACATTTTCTTTAATATACCGATAGACAAATTCTTCTTGATCTGAATCCCAGCGACTGTCAAAATGTTCCACTTGCCAGTTACTGTAATCGTCCATTATCCGATCAATCAGACTATCAACACTTCTGCGACTGTTGTAATCACCGTCATAAAAAAAGTCTCGGATGTCGTATGCGCTGCTGGCTGATTGATCCATGTCAAAATCAGGCTCTAGTTCTTGATCCTCACCCGAAATATTGGGCACAATCATTTCAAATTCCATGCCAGCAATGGCACCGGTCTTGGCAGCTTCTTTTCGCAGACTCTTTCCGCCCATGTTGATTTCAAACAGATCCTGCTCTTTGAACTCACGCAATAACTTGTTTAGGCCTGCTGTGAGCAGGGCAGGATGTCCTTGGCTATCTGTTTCTAATCCCAGCTTGTTGGCTTCCTTGCCCACAGCACCGGGACGCACATCCCGGGTCAAGGCCATGACGAATCTTGGGTCTTTGGCCTGTGCCTTTGTGGGAATGTAGCCCGATGCTTCTTCCAGTGTGACCCCATCAAACATTTCAGGCTGTTCTTCGGCCCAATCTCTCATGATTCTACCAGCCATGGCGTTGGCTTGATCTTCCCAAGGACTACCAGTTTCTCCAGCTTCTATGGGCAGGGGATTTTGCTCATCCTGCTGACGGTGCGTCATCTCATGTGCCATGGTTCTTAGGATGTCCAACACATGACGGCCTGAAGTGGCCAAGATCAAGGTGTTGGTTTCTGGTTCGTATTGCCCAAAGCTGCCATTCTCTTGACTCCAGTCCGGAGTTGTTTCCAATCGCAACTGAGGTGGATTCTTCAACTGTAACTTATCCACACAACTGGCGTAAAAACGATGCAGTATCTTTTTCAAGTGATCAGGATCTGCACTTTCATCCACTTGTTCTGATTCAGTACCTGCAGGATGATCTTGGCCAGCATACGCAGTGCCTGGATACCAGTAATCACGCATGCCATAATTCATTTTCTTTCTGGGCGCAGGTTTACGTGCTAGACTTAATTCACGATCTTGTATTGCTGTCTTGGCTTGCTTCAGCTTGGTCAAGCAGCCAGAATTCCTCAACAGTTTGAATGCAATGTTCTCGCAGCCAAACTCGCCGTTTTGTTCCAGACCAGTTTGCCGCATTGTTTTGATCTTTTCCCACAGCTGATTCACAGCATCAGCATCACCGGTCTTGATGGCTGAATGTATTCTAGCATCAAGATCGGCTGTTTTGTGCTGTACACATGAGTCATCTATTGTGGCACGGCGACGCTGTGGAACTTGTGTCCAGTCACCATTCTTCACGCTGTAAATGCCTTGACTCACATGCTTTTGATCACTGGGCTGTACATACAGTTCCACCGGAACGCCGGCAATCTTTATGTCATGTTCGGCATTGTATTGAAATTTCTTGGCTGCAAACAATTCCTGATATACAGGATCGTCAGGCATGTCTACCACAAGATGTAGATCAATATCTGAATGGCTAGTATAACTGTAGGCAGCATTGCTACCTGATATGGTAATGTCCTGAATGTTGAGTTCATCCACACCCAGGAATTCTTGAAAATCCGATGCAATTGCCAACAACTTGTCACGCACTTCGGGCAACAAGTGTTCGTCTGCACCCCACAAACGGGGGTTTAAATGTTGATGGAATTTTACAGCATCTGCAAGATTATAGTTGTAAAGGTCATGAAAGTTCATGACTTATTTACCGCTATTCAGCAGTAGCAGTTTCCTCTGATGCCTTCTTGTTTGTGGCGATCACAGTGGCCTCAACTGGTGTTGCTGCTGCTGCTAAATCACCGGCGGTGGGCTGTTGTTGGATCACAATCTGTGGTTGATTGGCCTGATTGCTCATGGCAATCTGATGCAGATCTGCATACAGCTTGTCTTGTGTTTGGTAATCAAACACATAGGTTCCTGTGTGTTTCAACAACACACGTTTGTCCACAAACACTTGACCGCCGATATCACGCCAGTTTTCACAGAATGTCCAGTCTTCACTGTAGTAACGATTTTCACGCACCGCAGTGTCAAAGTATGTTTTCATGTGAGGATTCAATGCTGGATCTAGTCCAATGTCGTTGATAAACGGCTTCACAGCAGGATGTGCATTTAGTTTGCTGAACACATCACGTTTGATCAACAAGAAACCAGTGCCGGTCTTGGTGACTTCAATCAAGCCGGATGGGTCATCTTGCACCGCATCAGGAATACCATTAACACACCATTTAACTGGCAGTGATTTCATTGGATATAATCCGCCTACCACATCCTTGTCATGATTCAACATGACCAGCAAATGCCAGGGTTCCCAACCAATGTCTGCATCAATAAACATCAAGTGTGTTGATCCTTCTGTATGCAAGAACTTGGCAGTGAGTGTGTTTCTAGCACGTGAAATCAATGATTCGTTGGTCATTGTTTCCACAGTCCAGTCCAGGCCCAATTGGCGTGCTACGTTGGCCCACTTGATGTAACTCATGAATGTGCTTTCAGTGAGTTGTCCCCCGTAACATGGCATACAGATATGCACTCGTGTGGTTTTCAAGTAATCAATGTTGACTTGAATGCTTTGTTGACCATTGTTTTGATCCACCGGGGATGCATTTTGGTAAGGTAATTGTTGTTCGTCTGCCATAAGGCCCTTTCAATGTTGTAGAATATTTAACGGAGTATAGCAGGCTGGTAGAATTTCTACGACCTGGCTTCGTCCAAATAATCTTCAGCAATGGGCTGGTTGTACTTGCTTTGATAGCTGGCAGTCATGCCGCCTTGGCTCATTTGACGTGTGACTTCTTCTGCAACTTCTGCGCCCATAGCAGTGTCCAGCATCTTGACCACTGTCTTGGCCAACTTAGCATTTTTTTGTGTGTTTGGATACAAGCTCATGACTAATGCAGTGCGTTGGCGTTCGTTTAACGACGGCCACGCTGTGCGTATTTGCGTAGCTGACGTCATACCAGGCCCAAACTCCACAGTGGGCAAATAAGCCATGTAAGCATGTTGAGTCATTGGTGCCATCTGATCACTGATGGGTTGCAAGTATGCAGGGTTGCCGTCACGTTTAACACCACCAGGTTGTGGAGGCTTTGTGGCGTCTTTCTCTGAGCGCACAAAGATCAACTGTGTGTCTGCAGGATCATAATTCCGTGTGATCTCATCTGCACGGAATGGTGATTTTACTTGGTAAAAATCACCTGGAGACACACCGGCCAACTGTGCTAGTTTTTCTTTTAGTCGGAAAGGAAAAGGGCGTGTGGATGTGTCATTGGTCGCAGCCACTTTGACATCAGCATTGGGAAATGCTTGAGTAGCAGAATTATACAGTGCTAAATGACCTGCGTGAAAAGGATGAAATCCACCAGGCATGATTACTAATTGTTTCATACCCAGTATTTAGTTACATCTTTTCTAATAGCCAGAGGTATATGGGTGTGGAGAATTTCAGAGTGACTGTGCCATTGCAGCCCATCTCACCATAGAACTTTTCTGTAGTGTCAGTACCATGCCCGTTGAAATTGTGTTGATATTCTGCATGGTCAATCACAAGCTGGTTGACATTGATATCTTCGAATGTGATATCATCAATTCTAATTCTAGCATCTTTGATGATATTTTTATCAGCATCCAGTTGAGTGTGCTTGCGCAGTTTGTTCTTTAGAACAAATCGCAACACATGCTCGCCCGCCTGATCACTCAAGTCATGTTTGACTGTTTCTGTTTGACTCACATGATCTTTATTAAAGATTTTATCACTATCTATCCAAACTTCCATTCCCAATGGCACAGCAGGATCTGAGGGCGCGATAGTGACACTAAATTTAGTAGTAGACATTTAATATGCAGCTTGTACAGTTTCGATTACACCGTCTCGGAAGTTTGTGATCACTGCTCGTAACCATGTGAAGTTGCCCACAACTGCTTGTATGTAAGTGTCTGTGATAGTGCTGGAATCTGCTGAACTACCATCACCATAAGACGCTATATCAAACCAACGTGATTCAGCAGGATCATTGTCCAAGGTGGCTTGGATCACAACTTCACCCTGTACACCGCGAAATACCCAGCGTAGAGTTTGAATACCGCCACGCCCACGATAGTAGTTGGCAGCTTTTTGTGGATCAGCTATGAAATCTTCACTGGACCCGTCATAGTTACCAGATGGCACACCATACTCTGTATAGGGCACTAGTGTGACAGTGGTAATGGCCATTATGCTCGATCCACTTCCACAACAACACCAGCGCCTGCAAGTTCTTCAACCACAGACACAAGTGAAGCCATAACATCATCTGTAGCTACTTCAATAGGTGCTGCATCGTCTTTGACCAATTTATTGAGTGTGATTACAATAGTTTCGGTATAGATTTTAGCCATTTATTATTTCCTTATGTTTTTTGTAAGGGCCTCTCTTTACTCCAAGCATAGCGAGACTTCTTTGTTTTTTAAATTCTTCAGATAGTGTGTCAATTCCATACTGTATTTATGGTCGTTTTTGCACTTGTACGGTTTTGCGAGTCAGCCCTGGGCATACCATGGCCAGCATGGTCACGTGTGCAAGATCTGAGTGTTCTACAAAATAATGTCCTCGGCACCATTCCGAACGTGTGCTGCTCCATGTATATGGTTTTATACCCAGTTCTTCGGTAAACCATTTTTTAGTTACAGGACTAGCCACAAGATCAGGGGTCTGATTACTGATCCATGTCCACAATGCTCGTTTTTTAACTACAGGTAGAATCTTATCTCGGAAGTAGGTTCTGTATGGATATTTAGGATCGGACGTGAGCATCACAACATCACTAGGGTATACCACTGCTGCTTGTTTGGTGGTGGATTCCAATGGATAATTACTTTGCAGGATTTTTACATCATCAAGATCATTGGTATACACATGAAAAGTGTTGTGCCCATATGTGCGATGAATAAATGGACTGTGTAACATTTCCATTACATCCACCGCATACATTAGATTCTCCTTGACCAAGTCAGATGTTGGAGGCCGACCACCAGCTGAAAAATGATATTCATCACGTTTGCGTATTCTTTCCAGAATTGCTGTTCGAGAAAGACTACGCAGCAACCAAGCATCATTGATCTTCAGGCTTACTACATATTCGTACTTGCCAAAATAAAGTGAGTTGCGGTGCTCACACTGTATCTGGGGCGGTGATATATGTATGTACATGTTGAGGATCTTTCAGTTCAAACACAATCTTGTCGTCTTGCAATTCCACATTCAATGCACAGTCGGTCAGCTGCTCGAACAGGATACGCTTGCTGAGTGGCACACGGATCAATTCGTCAATCTTGCGATTCAGTGGTCTAGCACCCATTTTGCTATCGTAACCCTTGTCTGCCAACAGCTCAATCACTGCTTCTGAGAAGAACAATCGGATATTCTTTTCTGCCACACTTGATTTCAAATGATCCAGAAACTTCACAACAATCTTCTTGATAGCCAGTGTATCCAACTTGGTAAACTTGCAGATCTTGTCAATACGATTGCGCAGCTCTGGTCGGAAGAACTCTTTCATTGCACGATCTTCTTCTCCGGACTTTTCTAGATCTGTGGAGAATCCAATGTTGTTGTTTTCATTGTCTCTGGCACCCAGGTTTGATGTCATGATGATAATGGTATTCTTGCAGTCTACCCGTTTGCCATTTGCACCTGTTACATGTCCTTCGTCTAGCATTTGCAGCAGGATGTTGGTAACGTCTGAGTGTGCCTTTTCAATTTCATCAAACAAGATAACAGAGAATGGATGCTTGCTGAGATCACTAATTAACTTACCACCGCCCACATTGCCATCTTCAAATCCCACATAGCCCGGAGGTGCACCGATCAGGCTGCTGACAGAGAACTTTTCCTGGAACTCACTCATGTCATATCGCAGCAAGTGCATGTCCAAGTTTTCACTCAATAGCTTGGCCAATTCAGTTTTGCCTGTACCTGTTGGGCCCAGGAACAAGAAACTTGCCATGGGCTTGCCTTGTGTGCCAATACCTGAGAAGTTGATATACACACGTTCTAGCACTGAATCCACAGCTTCTTCTTGTCCGTATAGCTTTTGCTTGATGTTAGATTCCAGATCCACAATCTTCAAACTGCGTTCATTTTGCAAGCGATCAGTGGGCACACCTGTTACTCGTGCCACTTGTTCTTCGATCATGCTCTTGTTCACAGTGGTCATGCCTGCATCTTTAATACGTTCTCTAGCACAGGCAGCATCCAGTAAGTCAATGCTTTTGTCTGGATTCTTCTTGTCATGGATATAACGACCAGCAAGATCCACAGCAGCAGTCATGGCTTCTGTGTCGATCATGACGTTGTGGAATTTCTCCAGGCGTGGGCTCAATCCAATCAGGATCTTTTCTGTGGTGTCACGATCTGGTTCGTCAATGCTGAGACGATAGAACCGGCGCATGAGTGCGCGATCTTTCTCAAACGACTCGTAGAATTCTTCCCAAGTTGTTGATGCGATAACTTTCAAATGTCCCTTGGTGATAGCTGGCTTCAGCATGTTGGCAAAATCCAAACTACCCGAACTGCCTGCTCCTGCGCCTTTCATGGTGTGTGCCTCGTCCACAAACAAGATACAGTTCTTCTTGGCTTCCAATGCAGAGATTACTGCTTTGAACTTTTCTTCAAAGTCGCCGCGATACTTTGATCCTGCCACTAGACTACCAATTTCTAAACTCCATACTTCGTGATTTTTAAGAAACTCGGGCACACGATTTTGTGCAATCTCCTGTGCAAGGCCCTCAATGATGGCAGTTTTGCCCACACCTGGATCACCTACCATTAACACATTGGCTTTGAAACGACGTGCCAACACAGCAATCATTTCATCCAGTTCGGTTGAACGTCCAATTAGTGGTTCCAGTTGATCTGCTGCGGCCATTGCACTGAGACTGGTACAGTATTCTTCCAGTACTTCGGTGGCTTGCTGGTGATTCATACCTGCGGCTGCTCGTTCTGACTTGTAGTTCTTGGTCCAGAAGTCCACAAATTCAGCTTTGTGTACACCGTATTTCAGCAAGAAGTAATGTGCATTGCTGTTGGTCTCGCCCATGATGGCCAAGTAAAGATCAATGGTGACCACTTGTCTACGTCCTGTAAACAATACCTGTGTGAGCGCACGATTAAACACTCTCTCTAGTGCAGCAGTTTTGCGTGGAGTTAAGTCTTCACCAGCACGAACCAGGCTCTGTAGGCTGTCCAAATAGCCGCACAGTTCAGTTTCTAACATGGCCACGTCACAGCCATATTTGGCTAGAGTTTTTCTAAATGGATCATGTCTCACTAGACTCAACAACAAGTGTTCTGTTAGAACATATTCATGTTGCCAGGTACGTGCGATTTGTACAGCGCCTTCGATGATGGCGTCAATTTCGGGATTGTCTTGGATTTGATTTGAATTGCTCATGTGGGTAGTATACTATAGATCTCAATTGAGATCAACCTTTTACATACTTATTCGGCAGATTCCTGTTGTATAGCAGCCATTAACTCTGGAGAGATCCTGGCAGGTAACCTAGCTTGTACTCGAACCAACATGTCTCCCAACTGCCCATTTCGATCTGGCAAGCCACGTCCTCTGGCACGTAACATGCTGCCCGGTTGTGTATTGGCCGGTACGCTGATTTCGATTCGATTGCCACGTATGTCCAACATAGGCACATCACCACCTGCTATGAATTTCCACATACTCACTGTGGTTTCGGTATGCACATTGTTGTTCACACGTTGCCATGTCTTGTCCGGATGCACACGAAATGTGATCACAAGATCTTGTGCATTTGGACCAAGATTAGGATATTGCACATTGTCTCCATCGTTGATGCCATTGGGTATGTTGATTTCGATATTGTGTGTGCCAGTCGGTGTGCC
>Ga0114978_10001992_pt1 | contig 17034 bp, 24 predicted proteins | sample S_140212_EF_Meta_FD_87027 | JGI IMG/M metagenome (GOLD analysis project Ga0114978, IMG submission 87027) | Freshwater microbial communities from Lake Simoncouche, Canada to study carbon cycling - S_140212_EF_MetaG | ecosystem: Environmental > Aquatic > Freshwater > Lake | place: Lake... | reverse complement strand
GGATGAGCATCCGCCGAGTACGCGACCGCGCGGATAAAGTAGAGATCGACCATTAAGGCCTGTTTCAGCTACTGTCTTAAAGCGCCAATCTGCCCTTGGATTATCAATACAGTAAAGATAGCCAACTGGAATGTGAATCCAAATATAGTTATCGTTCTTGCCAGCCTCAATCAATAAAACCTTCTTTTGAGGATTTTCCGTTAAACGCTTAGCTAACATGCAGCCAGCGCTGCCAGCCCCAATAATGATGTAGTCGTAAGTATTCGCTTGAGTCATAGTCTGCGCAACAGATTAAAAGGATCTATTTCCTAAATGTATTCTCTTTTATCACCTTATTATTTACCAAACTCCAAAATTGAGCTTCTGAACGAAGCAAGCCCAATACCCGTCTAAAATGATGATATGCATATTAATGAGAAAAATCGCACTCCCAAACTAGTTGAAGAGGATGAAGGCCCTAGCAAGTCGGAGTTAAAGCGCCAAATGACGGAACGCCAGAAATTGGCAGAAGTTTTGGCCGCCTTAAGTAGCGACGCCCTTAAAACCATTCCCTTAGATGAAGCTATCAAAATAGCGATTGCTGAAACCAACAAGATCAAAAGCTTTGAAGCCATTCGTCGTCACAAGCAGTACCTTGGCAAACTGATGCGCTTTTTGGATGACGAAGAGCTCGAGGTCATTCAAAAACGTCTAGATGCAATTCAAGGGGTGAGTAAAGCAGAAACTGCAAAATTACATTTCTTAGAAAGCTATCGCGATAGACTCATTGCGAATGACGAAGTATTTACCAAAATGATTGAGCAATATCCTGATATGAATATTCAGAATATGCGCACACTTATCCGCAATGCTCGTAGAGAGAAAGATCAAAATAAGCCCCCTAAGGCTTACCGAGAAATCTTTCGTGTTTTAAAAGAGATGGGAATTTAAGTTTCAAACTACCAGTATGCTAGCTTCTGAATTTTTGAACCTGGAATCTTGATTGGTAGTTGCGATTGTGCGATATACGTAGCACTCAAAAGTTTCTTCCAATCAGCATGCTTTTGAAGATCTCCTGAAATATGTCGGTGACTACCACTTGGAATTGGAGCAACAATTCCAATCTTCAACCTAGGATGATCCTCTTTTAATGCTGATAGAGCTCCCTCAAGATCCGAATCATTACTACAAATCACAGCCTGCTCATACAACCCTTTCCAGGCGCCCCTAATGAGATCTGCAGCTAAATTCACGTCCGTCTTTTTCTCGGTAAAGTTAAAAACTTGAACTACTTGTAACTCTGGAGCCTGCGGAATTGGCCTGACTAATCTTTGATAGGGTTTTGAAATGACCATCTTTCCCTCAATAATGACCAATTGATTGGGGTAGCTTATTTTCAAAGCCTGAAGGTACTGGCGCTGACGTTGGGTTGATTTCGGGTCATCAGACATCCTACCGAGTACTGGGGCAGTGTAATAGCGAACCTCGATAAGGTCTGCACTTTGATCCAAAACATAATTAGTAAATAATTTCACTACATCGAGCCACTTAAACTTTGATTTTCTCAATAGGCCGTAGTACAAGTTATAACCATCTATATAAACAACAGTTTTGATAATTTTCTAATCCCCAAAAATGACAAAGCCACCCGAAGGTGGCCTGTCGCCCCAAAAGCATTCTCTCAATAGTGAAAGGTTATGGGGTGAGTCGTAGATAAAACTATACACTCTTTTGCCTTAGATTGAATCACCTAAATTTGATGCGGTCTCTAGTTAGACGAATTTACCGTCCTAAATTTTTAATTTTTGAGATGGCACTTCAATCCATCGATACAAATAGTTTGCCGCAATCGTGCTGAGCACTACAACCAATGCCATCATGGCTATTGCCAGTACCCCACTTTCGTATTGGTGTAAGTTACTTGCGATATACACCGTATTGGCAAGCAAGATAAAAGCGAAGTGAATTAAGAAAGCGCAGTAAGAACGTGGGCTTGCCCAAGCAATTGCTCTCAGCAGGCTTTGCTCAGTGCCTTTTGTAGAGGGGTAGGCTTGATTGCCCCAAAGTAATAGACCAATAGCAATGACCCAAGCTAAAACGTTTCTCAGCCAAAGTTGTTGAAAAGAAGAAATCAGAATGATGACGCCAATCAGAACAAGGGCGGCCCTAGCTAGGCGATTGACATCCTGGTTATCGAAGCATTTAGCCAAATAGGCCAACACTCCAAGCCCATATGAGCCGATGAAGTAAATAAAATAGGCCTCATACATTCCAGAGCGGTTAAAAAATAGTAATGAACTCACTCCCAAGACGCTAATGATCCAAATCACAGATTGGTAACGTGGAAAAGAGATCAATAAGATGGCAAGCACGGAATACAACTGCCAATCAATCGCAATGTACCAAGCGCCCGCTGAGATGGAATCTAAACCTAAGATGCCTTGAATGAAAAAGAGATGCGCTAAAAACTGGGATAGGGTTTCAGATTCCCCAACAAATTCATCATTCACCCAAAAGCGCGCAATGTAGGCACAAAGGATAGTAAATAACAAAGCAACTGTATAAGGACCCAATAAGCGCAGGTAACGATTGAGGATTAACTTGGGTAAAACGGGGCCATTTAATTTGGCATTAGCAAATCGACTTAAAGACTGCGCCGCTAAATATCCTGCCATGACTAAAAAGATCTGTACTGCATAGCGACCATACTCAAAAATCCAAGCCATGATTACTGGTAATACCCTATGAGCATCTTTAGCAATTTGCCCATAGCTCGATAAATGATGAAGAATAATCAAGAAGGCGGCAAAGACCTTCAAAAAATCAATCAGAAGAAAGTGATCTTTTGATTGCGCTACTCGCATTACTTTTTCTTCGCTTTACTCTTACCCATCAAAGATGCCAGCAAAGGATTGGCCTCTGCTAGCTCTTTTTTGGTTTTTGCTTTTGCTTCACTAGCGCCAAGCTTAGGAGCTTTAGCGGCATTTTTCATACGCTGAGCAGTTGTCAAGGCTAAGTTCTTGTACAAGTCTGTTTTTTTCATTGTCATGGCAGCTGCTCTTTGTATCGGGTGAGTTACTTCGTTAATGATTTAGCAGCAAATCCCAAAAACAATAATGTCCAACCCTGCAAAAGCAATTCAATGGCAATCAATAGTCCTGGCAACCATAAGCTAGCGGATGGGAAGTTATTCATAATGAGTACGCCCATCAAAATAGAGATGGCTGCAGACAAGGCGAGCCAGAACCACTCCCCAAAATGACGATGCTGAAATGCAGCGATTAAGCGTAAGAAACCCGTCAGAAAGAAGATGGCTGCGAGCCATAAGGTAATCGCTTCTAGCGCTGGAATCGGAAATGCCCAAACGTAGATAGCAGCGCCAATATATAAAACAGCAAAGATAAGCTGCACACTCACACTTTTCCAGCCAGTCGATTTAAAAGCATGGGCTGCTTGAAGGATGCCCCCAGCAAACAAAAATATTCCGAGAACATTCACGGATACCAGCGAAAAGAGAACCTGGCCTGCAATACCAATCATCCCAAGAATGATGAACAAAATTCCAAGGCCAATAAGAGCTCCGGGAACTTTTGCAGCAGCACCCAATGCATTGGCACGGAGTGCTTTGATTTGATCTACGGATAAATCGGTCATATGAAACCTTTTTAGTTATCACTACAAGTTAGAAATATAAATTGACTCGATTTACAGAGAATTGTCTACAGAATCAATAAACGCTCGCACTGTCTGATTAAATCGATCAGGCTGCTCGATATTAGATAAATGGGCAGCTTCTTCAATAATAACCATGTGTGATCCATCAATGAGGCGATTGAGCACAATACCCTGCTCTACAGTACATGCAGGGTCATGACGACCAGATAATACTAAGGTGGGAGCTTTAATCTTGAGCAACATGGTACTTTGTGCCATATCGCGTACAGCGCTTCCACAGCCGATATATCCATCTACCTTAGTACCCAAAATCATCTGGCGTACTTTTTCAATTTCTTGTGGAGCACGCTTGATAAATGGCGCAGTAAACCAGCGCCCAATGGTGCCATCCACCAAATCAGCAAGACCTTGAGTGCGAGCAATTTGAAAGCGGTCTTCCCATAAACTACGTGGCGGCATTTCACTAGCGGTGTTGCATAGTGAGAGTGAGTGAATGCGTTCGGGATAGCGAGCACCTAATTGCTGCCCGATCATGCCACCGATCGATAGTCCTATGAAATGGACTTTATCAATCTTTAAAGCATCTAATAAACCTGCAGCATCATCAGCCAACTGACTAATGCTGTAAGGACCTGGCACGACACTAGAGCGGCCATGACCGCGCTTGTCATAACGTAAGACGCGATAACGATCGCTAAATGCTGCCACATTTCCATCCCACATACTGCCATTAGCCATCAAACTATTTGCCACTAAAAGGACTCGGCCATCTTGGGGGCCGTCAAATCGATAGGCCAAATCAACGCCATTCACATTAACGGATTGAGTATCTTGTAATTGGGTCATTTATCTCCGCCTTTTAAGTATTTAGATGTCTTGATTAATCTCCGGTTTATCTCGGATGTATCTCAATTAATATCTCTATTTATATATTACTGAGACCATGGTAGATTATCCGATGAAACACTAGAGAATCGATAAAAACGAACGATATAAGTCATAGGAGAAACGATGTTGACATCACTAATACGGCGTAAGCGCACCCTCATACTGAGCAAGTTTGCACTCATACTTGGCCTCTCCTTGAGCACAGTCTTAGCGAGTGCCCAAGGCTACCCGAATCGCACCGTCAAAATGATTGTGCCTTTAACAACCGGTTCTGGCGCAGATATTGCTGGTCGTGTCGTAGCAAAAAGTCTGACTGAGACCTGGAAGCAGCCAGTCATTATTGAAAATCGTCCTGGCGCAGGCGGATTAATCGGAACCGGAGTGGTCGTTAACTCAGAGCCTGATGGTTATACCCTCTTAGTTCAATCTGCTTCTTATGCTGCCAATCCTGCTATTTATAAAAAATTACCCTACGATCCCTTAAAGAGTTTGATTGATGTCGCCATCCTGGGGCAAACTCCCTACGTCATGATTACTGCTGCAGATGGTCCTTATCAATCTATTCGTGATTTGGTCATCGCAGCAAAATCCAAGCCTGGTGAAATCACTTATGCATCAGCAGGAGTTGGCAGCTCTACTCACTTAGCTGCTGAGTACTTTAATCAAATGATGGGCATTAAACTCATTCACGTTCCCTATAAAGGATCACCAGAAGCTATTTCCGACACGATGTCAGGTCGTACCGCTTTTTATATGGCCCCACTTGATACAGCCATTGGTCAACTCAAAGGCGGGAAAGTGCGCGCCTTAGGCGTCACTAGTAAAACGCGTAATGCCGCAGTTCCAGAGATTGCCAGTATTGCTGAACAGGGTTATCCCAATTTTGAGATTGGACTTTGGTTCGGGGTTTGGGCGCCTACAGGCACGCCCGCTGCAGTAGTGAAAAAAATCAACGCTGATATTAATCAATCTATGCAAGACCCTGAGGTTAAGTCTGCTTATGAATCTAAGGGTATTAAAGCAACCCCAATGAGTCCCATGGAGTTTAGTAAATTTGTGCGTGAAGAAATCACAAAGTATCAAAAGATTGCTAAAGATGCGAATATTGAACCGCAGTAAAACAATAGCAAGTCAGTGAGCCAGCCTTTATTAACACCGCTGTGCCAAGCCCCCGCCCCAGAAATTCGATCACCACAGATTACCTTTCCGGCAGGGGTAGTTGATTGCCATGCGCATGTGTGTGGTCCTGCGAGTCAATTTCCGTATGCACAAGATCGCATCTATACACCACCTGATGCCACCTTGGAAAGTTATGAATCTTTGCTAGCCATGCTGGGTGTAGAGCGTGCAGTACTAGTTCAGCCTAGTGTGTATGGCACTGATAATCGAGCCATGCTAGCCGCACTCACAGCGCATCCAGTAAAGTTTCGTGGTGTCGCCGTCATCCCCAACAATGCCAATGAGACTAGTGATACAGAATTGGAAAGACTGCATGTAACTGGCGTGCGGGGTATTCGTTGCAACATTGTTGATGTAGCGGATAAGTCTGCTGGCTTACCAATCCAAAACCTACATGCTTTAGCAGAACGCATTAAACCCTTTGGCTGGCACCTAGAACTTCTGATGCACGTCAATGAATATCCAAACCTAGCCAAAGTATTTGAAAACTTTCCAGTTGATTTGGTGTTTGGGCATTTTGGCTATAGCCATGCAAAACATGGGATCCACAATGAGGGTTTTCTGGGACTATTAGATTTGCTCAAAAACCAACAGGCTTGGGTCAAAATGACCGGCCCTTATCGCATATGTGATGGCGATCTTCCTTATACTGATATGCGCCCTTTTAATGATGCCGTTATCAAGGCAAATCCTAGACAGCTTGTTTGGGGGACCGATTGGCCCCATGTGATGGTCAAGAAGCAAATGCCTCATGATGCTCATCTATGTGAGCTTTTCGGTGACTGGGTTACAGATGAGGCCTTAAGAAAATCGATCTTAGTTGATAACCCCTGTATTCTGTATGACTTTCCAGTATTTAAATAGTGAATGAGTCACAAAATAAGAAGCAATCTGAGTAGAAAGCAGTTTTAATGGACAATACTTTTACAATCACCTTAGGCATTATTGCAATGCTCCTCCCGCTTGTGGTGGGTCGTTTAGTGTGGAAACGTTTTGATCAATGGTTTGGTCGTAATGATGAAGCCTATATGGACAGCTTGGAATATTTTCTCAAAAAAATTGGTCTGACGATACTCGTTGCTTTTGTATTGTTATGGCTGGGAATCAGCTTAGTCTTTAATGGTAGTAACGCTTAAATATCATCAGCTTATATGAACGATCAACTCAAAACTATTCTGGTTAAAGCAAAGCTAAACTTTGCTGTCTTAGTGAGCATTTTGATGATTGCTATCTTGGGAAAATTTACTAACCCCGAGCTTAGCAATTCAATTTTTACTACCGCAGACCAACTGGTCTCTGAGCTCTACTTGGTATTTATTGCTATTACTCTAGGCGCATTCATCCCTAACTTCAAACTCGTCGCCTTTGGATCCATTGCTGCCTTTATTGCTGCAGCTGCATTAGTAGAATTTAAGGTATTTAATTACCTCACTATTGAATACCTGTTCGCGGTACTCATTGTCACCCTGGGTTTTGCTTCGATTGCCAATCTATATCGGCACTACCGAGAATTTAGGCTGTAAATCTCTAATCTTCTTTAGTCTGCGCTCTTAACCAAGCCGCAAAATCGAGTTCTGTCTTCTTGTCAGAGGCAACGTCAATAATCCAGTCGCCCAAGGCATAATCATTGAAGTCAATACTGATACCATTCAAATCAAGAACAAAAGCCAAGACAGTTGCTGCAGTTCGCTTATTAGCATCATGAAAACAGTGTGCCTTAGCGATAAATGTTGCATAACAAGCAACTAACTCAAACACTACAATTGGCGCTAATAACTACCTCGTAGATTACTAAAACCCGATCCATATTTACTACAATAAATTGAGACATAGATTACTTATCCTTTAGATAATCTAATACATGCTCAATTTTTGGAAGTTTGTTTTTGAGGAATACTTTTACCCGATCATTTGAAGCGAGTTGTAACTCAATATCTGCTACCGCACTTATAGGAACGAAGTAGCCTATCACTTCATTACGATAAAGAATGGCAACAGGTTGATTGCCGGCCTTGGCAATCAACCTGTTAGGATCCCTCAACTCTGTGAGGCACGCCGTAAGGGGAGTCAGCAAATTTTCCATAAAATGTCCATTTAGGCATATAAAAATACAATGGATCACCCCTCAGATCTTAAAACAGAGGTCTTTACCACCAAGACCTATTAGCATCATGCTTATGACTAGCTTCAAAGACAGGATCAAAGCTATGCTCGCTAAGCCATTGCCTCATCACCCTATCATTTCTATTGCGCCGCCGACGATCAAACACCTTGCGATACCAACGTGGCGCAGAAGACCCCATAGTGATCTCTTTATCAGAATGAAAAATCGCAATTGCTTTTCTTCCAGCAATTGAGCGTCGATCATGACGAATACTTGGACCGCCTTTAAGAAATAAATCCCAGTCTCTTAAAACCCATACATACTCATGCTGCTGATTTTTACGTCTAACTGTTCGTGACATAACAAATTCCTTTAATTCTTGTTAATAAGTTATGTCATGTCGAGCTCCATAAAGGGATATATTAAATAAAAAAATCAGCGCAACCTTTTTAGTGCTTGCGCTGATTTTAAAGAACCGAAAAACCACTCTAAGAAAGTGGTGCGATATTATTTTTGGTATTTTAAGTATTACTTCTCTAATGCTCCATAAATGACTGCGTTCAATTGTTCGCGATGTATCTTACGAATATCTCCTGGTGCTACACCCATCATGACGACTACCATTTGCTCCTTAGGATCTACCCAGAAAACAGTGCCATTGGCGCCATTCCATGTGTAGTCACCAACGTTACCGTTGATCGCTGAAAGGCCTCGCTCCATCCGAACGGCAACACCTAAACCAAAACCATAGCCGACACGTCCTGGCTCAGTGAGGCCAACATTATTTTTAATATCTTTATTCAGATGATTCGATGCCATGAAAGCAACGGTTTGCGGGCCCAATACTTTTTTACCATCGATGCTGCCACCATTAAGCAACATTTGACCAAAGCGAACGTAATCTCCAGCTGTTGAGAAGGCACAGGAACCACCACAATCAAACTTCACTTTCTGATTCAGAATATCGACTTTTTGGGGCTTGCCACTGATGGGATCAATCGGTAATGCTTGCGCTAAGCGAGCACGATTTTTTTCAGGAACATCAAATGTTGTATCGGGCATACCTACTTTGCTCCATACCCGCTCTTGTAAAACACCGTCTAGAGACTTGCCGGTAATTTTTTCCTGAATGACACCAAGCACATCAATACCAAAACCGTAATCCCACACTGTCCCTGGTTCATACAACAATGGAGTAGCTGCCAATTTATCGATAAACTCTGTAGCGTTATATTGCATGGCCGCTATTCCAGATCCGCCAGGATACAACTTATGTATTGGTGTTGAGCCACGACCACCATAGGTTAGGCCGCTAGTATGGCGCATAAGATCTTGCACAGTAATGGGATTTTTTGCAGGCACTGTAGTGAGATTACCTTCAGCATCTACCTTGCCAACTTTCATATCCTTGAACTGTGGAAACCAATTAGAGATCGGTGCATTGAGTGGCAACTTACCTTCTTCATAAAAAGTGAGGCCGCCTACTGTCGCCATCACCTTTGTCATCGATGCCAAATTAAAGATAGCATCTGTTGTCATTGGTTTGTTCATAGATTTATCTAGATAACCATATGGCTTGTATATCACCAGCTTGCCATTTTTAGCGACCGCTAATACTGCGCCTGGCATTCGATTGCTGGCGATTTGATCGGCAAAAAATGCATCGATCTTTTTGAGACCGTCTTGTGAAAAGCCTTGTCCTGGCTTGGCGCTAAGAGGCAAAGGTGCTTTTGAGATCTCTGCGGCAATCAGAGGTGAGCTGACCAACAAGCCAACCCCAAGGGCGATAGTGAGGCTAATAGCCTGTGATGTCTTCATGAAGTCTCCAAATATTGATGTTGGGGGCTCTTTTACAGACCCCTTCATACTATTGAAGCAGACTTTCAGGGTATGAATGCTATTTTCAAGCTCTATATAGCCTAAAGTTATATCAGATGAATATTTAAGTATTTGGAGGAATATCAACAACTGATGACAATCGTGGGCTATGTATAAATATGACCATATTGATCAAACCCTTGTAAATCAAAGGGTTGCACAATTTCGAGACCAAGTAGCACGCCGCCTGGATGGCAGTCTTGCAGAAGAAGAGTTTCGACCCCTACGCCTACAGAACGGCCTCTATCTCCAGCGCCATGCCTATATGTTGCGTGTGGCCATTCCGTATGGCTTATTTAATTCAGAGCAGTTGCGTACCCTGGCATTGATTGCTGAAAAGTATGACCGTGGCTACGGTCACTTCACTACTCGTCAAAACATTCAATACAACTGGGTCACCTTAGAAGATACCCCGGATATTTTGGCTGAACTTGCCAAGGTAGAGATGCACGCGATTCAAACCTCGGGTAACTGTATTCGCAATATTACGAGCGATGCTTTTGCTGGTGTTGCCGAAGATGAATATGTTGATCCACGCCCAGTATGTGAATTACTACGCCAATGGTCAACACTGCATCCTGAGTTTGCACATCTGCCCCGTAAATTTAAATTTGCTATCAATGGTGCTAAAGAAGATCGTACCGTTCTACTTTGCCATGACGTGGGCATTGAGCTTAAGAAAAATCCCAACATCAACAATGGCGAACTCACTGCAGATATCTATGCTGGCGGCGGTATGGGCCGTACTCCCATTTTGGGATCACTGATTAAAACGGACTTGCCCTGGCAGCTACTACCGAGCTATCTCACCGCTCTATTGCGTGTCTATAACCGCTTTGGCCGCAGAGACAATCTTTATAAAGCCCGCATCAAGATCTTAGTAAAAGCCTTGAGCCCCGAAGAGTTTGCCCGCCAAGTGGAAGGTGAATGGCTGCACATTAAAGATGGTAGTGATAACTGGACACAAGCTGAGTGGCAACGGGTTGCCCAGCACTTTACTAAACCTGCTTACAAAAACTTGCGGGCGCTCTCAAATGAGCAAGTAATGAATACTGCAAGCGATGCAGATAAGGTAATCCAAATATCATTTGCAAGATGGTTAGAACGTAACGTGAAGCCCCATCAAGTATCAGGTTATGCCAGCGTTCTTTTGTCACTTAAGCCACATGGCTCAGTAGCGCCTGGTGATGCTACGACTGCACAGATGCGAGCCATTGCTGATTTAGCAGATCAATATAGTTTTGGTGAATTACGCGCAACCCATGAACAAAATTTGGTCCTCGCTGATGTTGAGCAAGCCAAGCTCTATGAGCTCTGGCAAGAGGCTAAAAAACAAAAGGTGGCGCTACCGAATATTGGTTTACTCACTGACATCATCGCTTGTCCTGGCGGAGACTTTTGCTCCTTAGCGAACGCGAAATCACTCCCCATCGCTAAAGCCATTCAAGAACGTTTTGATGACTTGGATTACTTATTTGATCTAGGTGATATTTCACTCAATATCTCCGGTTGCATCAACTCCTGTGGTCATCACCACGTTGGCAATATTGGCGTCTTAGGTGTCGATAAAGATGGTGAAGAGTGGTACCAAATCACCTTGGGTGGCGAGCAAGGCAATGGTGCAGCGATCGGTAAAGTGATTGGGCCTTCCTTCTATGCCGATGAGATCCCTGACGTGATCACGAATGTGATTAACACTTACGTTGATCAGCGTAGCGCTGAGGAATCTTTCATTGAGACCTATCGTCGTCTTGGTGTAGCGCCTTTTAAAGAGGCTGCATATAAAGATAAAAGCGAAAACGCCAAGAAAAAAGAAATAGCAGAGACTGTAGGTAGTTCATCATGAATCAACAAAATCTAGACATATCCAATACGATTGCTGCTCACGATCAGATCTTGCGTTTTCCCAAAGGTGGTCAAGCAAGTTTAGCCGCTAACGAGTGGCTGATTTGGAGTGGCAGTCAAGGTGAAGGCGAAAATTTAATGCTCGCGGAGCTAAAGCATAGCCAACAAAATATATTAGTACCATTTACTTGGTGGCGCAGTCAGATTCGCAGTCAGATCCACAGTCAGCTAAATTCGCATCAAAATGAAACTGATTTATTAAGCAAGACAAAGCAAGGTCAAATCGGGGTTTGGTTTGCTGCCGATGAAGATATTCTTCAGTATGCTGACCTTATTGAGCAAGGTAAAACGCTATGGCCAGTAGTTGCGGCGCACTTTCCTATCTTTAGAGATGGTAGAAGCTTTAGCACGGCAGCCCTTCTGCGTGATCGCTTCCAATGGACCGGTGAAATCCGCGCGATTGGTGATGTATTAATAGATCAACTCCTACAAGGTGCACGCGTTGGCTTTGATAGCTTTGCATTACGCCCAGATCAAAATACCAGTATTGCCTTAAAGCAATTTGACTTATTTGCCGTGACTACCCAGAACAGTTGGCGCGGTCACAGAACAATACGCGCAAGCCTTAGCGAACTAAGTGCTTAAGTACAAAAAGGCCCCTCACTAAATTATGACTAAGCTCATTAACTCCAGCATTACTAGAACACTTGGAAAGGTATTCTTGGTTGGCGCTGGTCCTGGCGCTGTTGATTTAATTACTGTTCGAGGCGCAAAACTACTAGAACAAGCAGATATTGTTTTCTATGATGCACTTGTTGATCCTGAAATGCTCAATCTTTGCCCACAAGCAGTTCAAGTGGCAGTAGGTAAACGCTGCGGTAAGCTCTCTTCTGCTCAGCAGTTTATTAATAAGCGTTTAGTCGATGCAGCACAAAAATATCAAATCATTGTGCGCCTCAAGGGCGGTGATCCGATGTTATTTGGTCGCGCCGATGAAGAGATTCAAGCGCTCAAAGATGCTGATATTGCTGTTGAGGTAGTGCCTGGCATTACTGCAGCTCTAGCTGGCGCGGCAAGCATCCAAAAATCACTTACCTTACGTGGCATCTCACGAAGTGTTGCTTTTGTCACTTTGGCACAAGCAACTGAGGGCACTCAACAATCCACATCTAATCAACTCATCACCAATCCAAGCGCGGACACTTTGGTGTATTACATGGGTCGTAAAGATGCTGCGACCATTGCCGAGCAACTCATTAAGCAAAATAATCCTCATCACGCCAATACTCCGGTACAAATTTTGGAAGCTGTGAGCACGCCGCGCGAGCGACTGTGGTCTAGCACCCTTAGGGAGCTAGCCAGCGGCAAAGCAGATAGCTGGTTTGATAGCAGTTCACCAGCGCTGATTATGGTTGGTGAAGCTTTGAGAGAGACGCAAGAGGGTCGTTTAGTTAACCCTAACTCTGCTAGCGCGATACAGCTAGTTGCTCCGAATAAAGCAGCTTAATTCGTATTTAGATTTAACTTACTTCGAGTCGCATCAACAAACATCAGTTAGTCAAGGAGTTATCCTAAGGTTGCCATCATCTGGATTTTTGGTGCGACGGCTACAACAACTTTCTCAATACCATGACCTGGGTTAGATCTTTTATGAGAAACCAATAAGCCCACTTTTTCTAAAAGGCCGATGTCCTTATTAATAGCAGAGCGCTCACGATGCAATTTTTTTGTCAACTGAGTAATAGTCTTTGGCTCGCTCATTACCTCCAACATTAAACGTCTACGAGCCTCTGAGAGAACCATAAACATTTCTTGTGGGTCTTCAAAAGAAAAAGTTGCTGACTGCTTGATTGCTTCTCCATGACCCGCTTTTTCTGCAACTTTTCGTGCGCGGTCAAAAAAGCCTTCAACACTATCGGTAAGAATGATCATTTTTGTTATTTTTTATCCTTTTTATAGTCTCTCACTATTTCTTGCCACTGTCGCTCAAAGCGTTCAAGCGTTTGTTCGTAACTTACAAACTTTACTGGTGCAACCTTTGCCATATAGTGCCTATGGTGATAATCATGAGCATTATCAAACCCAAGCACTCGTCCGTTATCTTTTTAGAAAATTAATAGATTGATGTACGCTGGGTTATATCTTATTCAACTATAGGTAGCCAGAGCTACTACCAAAAAGCAAAAGTACTTCAAGTCAAGACTGAGAACCAGATTTACTTTGGCGTTGCTTGATGAGTTCAGCGGCTGGGATGCGCACAATTTTTCCATCTTGTTCAACTACGATAGCAGTATTTGTTTTTATAGCTAAAACAATTGCATCTTCACCCGCTCTTTGCATGGCAGCATAAGATCCTGCAAGATCAGAGTCGCTTGATAATCGAATATCCTTGGGATTACTCATATTTGCTCCAGTCCATCAATTTTGGTGGGTTATGAGCACCATCATAAACCGCCCAAAAATTCACTGCATTTTTATATTTTATTAAGTTTTGCAACCCTGCGTCGTAGCGTCTGCGAATTACATCATCCGGAATATGGTGACCACCTTGAGAAACACGCTCAGCAACTCTTGAAATAGCTAGTTCAGGAGAGCTTAAGGAAATGAACCATAATTTAACGATATATCCTTGCTTCCTCCACTCCTGTATACGCTGTAAATAATGCTTTCCAGATAAAGTGGTTTCAAAAGCAAAGCTTTCACCAGCATTAGTAGACGCATCAAGCTCATCGAGCATTAACCGTGCTGCCTTAAAAGAAATAGTCTCAGGATTAAAGGGAGCCAATCCAGCTGCAATCAAATCGGCATTGATAAAGTTCAAAGTTCCAGCCTCCTGTGGCAAGAAATTTCGAGCAAAGGTAGTTTTTCCAGCGCCATTAGGTCCGGCAATGATAATAATTTTCTTCGTTAATCCCATTGGTCTATTTTAATCATTCATTAAGAACGGTTATGCTTGCTAGTTAGACTATCAGTACCTAACAAAACTAAGGGCAAAAGAACTAAAGCTCCTTAAATCCAAAATCGACAATAGCCTGCAGGACAGCCAAATCTTCACCAACAGCAGGCGTCGCGCTTAAAGTAACTTGGGGAAATTTTTCCCGACAAGCGTCTAGTAAGACTGGGAAATCATTACGCAAATGGCCGCCTTGTCCAAAGAAGACCGGGACTACTGTTACTTGAGTAGCGCCCTTAAGCAATAAAGTAGCTACCGCCTCTTCCAAGGAAGGCTGCATCATTTCTAAGAAAGCGAGCTCGACGGGAACCCCTGCATGCTGCTCGCGCCAAAGAGTAGCCAAGCGATCAAAAGGTTCACGCCAACGAACATCACGGGCGCCATGACCAAAAAGAATGATTGCCTTCATAAATACCTATAAACTCCGATACGAACTCTCGTAATCAATTAACCTGTGGTCATAAGCTTAACCGCAATTTTACAAAAGTGTATTTTCATCAACCTAATAAGGCCCATTCTTGGAACTGCTTCACTCCCTAGCCAGTCAAACTTGGTTCATCGTCCTTATGGCCGTGATGCTGATTGGTGGGGTGCTTTCAGCAGTTCATCATGCTGAAGTAGTTGCTCATAAAACCGGTGAACCTTATGGCGCCTTAGTGCTTGCGATCAGCGTAACGATTATTGAAGTTTCTTTAATCATCTCCATGATGCTCTCTGGTCACGACGGTTCACAATTTATTGCCAGGGATGCCGTCTTTGCTACCGTGATGATTGTGATCAATGGCGTGATCGGTCTATGTATTTTCATTGGCGGCCTACACCACTATGAAATGTCTTTTCGCAATGAAGGCACTAACTCTGCATTAGCAGTGCTCGCCGCCTTAGCAACCTTCATTCTCGTAATGCCTACTGTTACTATCAGTACTCCAGGTCCAGACTTTACGAAAAGTCAACTCGCTTTTGCAGGTATTGCTTCGTTTGTGCTGTATGCTACTTTTCTTTTTTTCCAAACGGTCAGTCATCGCGACTATTACCTACCTCACGCGCAAGAGAAGAAAACGGACATCAATTTTCATGCGCCCAAACCAAGTAATTTAAGAACTGGGGTGAGCGTAGTCTTACTCATTTTGTCACTTATTGTTGTAGTAGGTCTTGCTGAATTACTGAGCCCAGCAATTGAATCTGGCGTTGAAGCGGCTGGTGCGCCTAAAACCATTGTTGGCATTGCCATCGCAATGTTGGTACTGTTGCCAGAAGGGTTTGCAGCAGTCAGGGCAGCAAAAGCCAATCGCTTACAAAGCAGTCTGAACTTAGCACTTGGCTCTGCCTTGGCAAGTATTGGACTGTCGATTCCTGCCATTGCTGCGATTGCCATCTTTTTTCAGATTCCCCTCAGTCTTGGGATTAGTGATCTCAATATGATCCTGATGTACTTAACGCTCTTTATTGGAGCGCTGACCCTAGCTATTGGCAGAACTACCCTATTGCAAGGCGCGGTTCATTTGATTATCTTTTTTGAATACCTCTTCCTTAGCTTAGTGCCCTAATACAGCTATTTACATACAATCGATCAGGGCTAAAACAATAGGATAAAACTTATTATTATTCACCGTTTAATAGGGTAAATTAAAAAATCATGTTAAAGACACTTCGGTTCGTCATAGTTCCTAAGGTTGCAAATCACCCTTGGTTTAATGAAATTCATCAAGGTGCACTAGCACAGGCGAAGTTACTTGGTCGAGAGCTTGGTATCGAGGTACTGGTGGAATCTATAGCGCCAACTATTTGTGATGTTACTGAGCAAAATGCTGTCTTAGATGAAATTCTTAAACTTGAACCCACTGGTGTCGCCGTGGATCCAGTTGATGCAATAACCCATATGACAGCCATCAATCGCATCAGAGCAAAGGGAATCCCAGTAGTACTTTTTGACTCTCCTTCTCCAGATCACTCTATACCAAGTATTGGCAACAATTTTGAGGAACAGGGAGAAATTGCGGCGGAGCGTCTTGCAAAACTTATCGGGTATGCTGGTAAGGTAGCAGTGATGCAAGGCTTTCCACTCGCGCCAAATCATCAAGCTCGATACGAGGCTCAATTGGCCATATTAAGTAAGTACCCTGAGATTTACGTTGTGGACGGAGGGGTAGATAACGATGAGATTGACACTGCATATCAACAGTGTTGTGCAACTCTAGAGTTGCATCCTGATCTTCGGGGCTACTTATGTTGCGATGCCTCCGGACCGATTGGTATTGCCAAAGCTCTAAAAAAATCTGCAAAAGTTGGACGAGTCAGCGTTGTTAGCATGGATGGAATCAAACCCATCCTTGATGCAATCAAAGAAGGGGTGATCGAATCTTCTTCAGCTACAAAACCACGGATGCAAGGTTCTATGTCTATTCTCATGTTATGGCAAGCATCGCTAGGGGTTCAAATACCGCAATTGATTGATACGGGAATTGATGTCATTACTCAAGATAACGTTGATCAATATCTATCTGAATTAGGCTAAAAGGCTATATTGCTTTTT
>Ga0114978_10001991_pt1 | contig 17040 bp, 15 predicted proteins | sample S_140212_EF_Meta_FD_87027 | JGI IMG/M metagenome (GOLD analysis project Ga0114978, IMG submission 87027) | Freshwater microbial communities from Lake Simoncouche, Canada to study carbon cycling - S_140212_EF_MetaG | ecosystem: Environmental > Aquatic > Freshwater > Lake | place: Lake... | reverse complement strand
GGGCGGCCCAAGATGATTACGATAGCCACCAATATGGCCGGTCGGGGAACGGATATTGTGTTGGGTGGCAATATCAGCCAAGCGGTAGAAGCCATTGAGTCAGATGAAGCGTTGGATGCGACTCAAAAGAATGATGAGTTGACCGCCATACGTGCCGCGTGGTCTGTGGTGCATGAGCAAGTCAAGGCGCTGGGCGGTTTGCGCATCATTGCCACTGAGCGTCATGAGTCACGTCGAATTGACAATCAATTGCGCGGTCGTTCAGGCCGGCAGGGCGATCCAGGTTCATCACGTTTCTATTTGAGTCTTGATGATTCGTTGATGCGCATATTTGCCGGTGATCGGGTTAAATCGATCATGGAACGGCTCAAAATGCCGGATGGTGAAGCGATCGAAGCCGGGATTGTTACGCGCAGTATCGAGAGTGCACAGCGCAAGGTTGAGGCCCGTAACTTTGACATGCGCAAGCAGTTGCTCGAATACGATGATGTCTCCAATGACCAGCGCAAAGTGATTTATCAGCAGCGCAATGAGATTCTGGATGCCGATGATTTGTCGGCCCAGATTACTTCTCTGCGTGAAGGTTGCTTCAACGATTTGGTCCGCCAATATGTCCCTAATGAATCAGTTGAAGAGCAATGGGATATTGCAAGCTTGGAGCGCGTTTTGCTGGAGGAGTGGCAGCTGAGCCTGGGCTTGTCACAACAGGTGGCTGCAGCCAGTGCCATCACGGATGAAGACCTGCTTGAATCAGTGCGAACCGAGGCCAATCGCGCTTTTGCGGCCAAAGTAGATATGGTGGGCGGTGAGAATTTCACCCGTTTTGAGCGCATGGTGCTGCTGCAAAGCATTGACACCCATTGGCGTGAACATTTGAGTTCGCTGGACTATTTGCGCCAAGGTATTCATTTACGCGGTTATGCGCAGAAGCAACCCAAGCAGGAATACAAGCGGGAAGCCTTTGAGCTGTTTGGACAATTGCTTGATGCCGTGAAGAATGACGTCACCAAGGTTCTTATGACGGTCAAAATCCAGTCCAATGAGCAGCTTGATGAAGCAGCTGAGCAAATGGAAAGCCGGGGCGAAAGCATGGCCAATGTCACCTATACCGCGCCCACAGAATCGGGCGAAGTGATCACGACCGTTGACGAAGACACGATTCCCAAGAACCCGTTCAGTGCGGGCGGAGAATTTCCACGCGTGGGCCGCAATGAGGCCTGCCCTTGCGGCAGTGGTAAAAAATACAAGCACTGCCATGGTCAGTTGACTTGAACTAAATTGGATTAAGTGATCGGGCCTTTGGCCCGATTTCTTTTTGTCACTCGATTTACGGATAATTCATACGCGAAAATGTCTGCCTTCATTTGAAAGAACAACATGTCTGTTAATTTATCAGCCCCCAATCCAGCAGAGCTTTTCCCCGTCGCCGGTGTGCGCATTGGCGTGACAGAAGCTGGGATACGCAAGGCCAATCGCAAAGACCTGACGGTCGTTTTGATCGATTCCGGCGCCTCGGTGTCGGGGGTGTTTACCCAGAACAGGTTTTGTGCTGCGCCGGTCCAACTGTGTCGTGAGCATCTAGCCACAGGTGCGGGTGTCCGGGCTATGCTGATCAATACGGGTAACGCGAATGCAGGGACCGGTGCCGATGGACGGGCGCGAGCCGAACGAAGCTGCGTGGCCCTGGCCGCCAAGCTCGGACTGCTATCAGCGCAAGTCTTGCCATTTTCAACTGGGGTCATCATGGAGACCTTGCCGGTTGAACGGATTGAGGCTGGCTTGGATGCGGCACTCGCTGACGCTCACGACAAAAACTGGTTAAGGGCGGCTGAAGGCATCATGACGACCGACACGGTGGCCAAAGCTTTTGGCGCACAGGTCATGATCAATGGTGCTTTGGTGAGCATCACCGGTATCAGCAAAGGGGCCGGCATGATTCGTCCCAATATGGCGACCATGCTGGGCTTCATGGCGACGGATGCTTGTGTCAGCCAGGCACTCATGCACCAACTGGCCACTGAACTGGCAGAAGGTTCTTTCAACCGGGTAACCGTGGATGGTGATACGTCGACCAATGATTCTTTTGTCGTCATCGCGACCAATAAAGCAGCGCACGCCACCATTGACTCGCTGGAGAGCTTGGAAGGCCAAGCCCTCAAGGCGGCCATGATGGGCGTTGCGCAAAAACTGGCGCAAGCCATTGTGCGAGATGGCGAGGGCGCCACCAAATTTATCGCCATCAAGGTAGAAGGCGGTCAAACGCAGGCTGAATGTCGGCAGGTGGCCTACGCCATCGCGCACTCGCCACTCGTCAAAACCGCTTTTTTTGCCAGCGATCCCAACCTTGGGCGAATTCTTGCCGCCGTCGGCTACGCAGGCATTGCGGATCTGGAACAGACCGGCATTGATTTGTATCTTGACGACGTCCATGTAGCCATTAAAGGCGGACGAAATCCTGACTACCGCGAAGAGGACGGCCAGCGCGTCATGAAGCAAAGCGAAATCACCGTGCGTGTCGTGCTGGGCCGTGGGCAAGCTGCAGACACCGTTTGGACTTGTGATTTAAGCCATGAGTACGTCACCATTAATGCGGATTACAGATCATGAACGCGAGTTTCGAACATTTGCTGATGCGCGCAGAGCAACTCATCAGCCGCATTGAGTCCGTGTTGCCACAAGCGGCGGTCCAGCCTGATTGGACCGCCTCTGTCGCGTACCGCTACCGCAAGCGAAGCACAGGGCATGGGGCGCTGGAGCCGGTTCGTCACGTCGGCGTTATGCGTTTGCTGGATTTGAAAGAAATTGAACCTCAAAAAGAAAAAATCCAGCTCAATACGCATCAATTCGTCCAAGGTAAACCGGCCAACAATGTTTTGTTGACGGGGGCCCGCGGGACGGGCAAGTCTTCACTCATCAAGGCTTGTTTGAATGAATACGCGAGCCAAGGCTTACGCTTGATTGAGGTTGATAAGGCGGATTTGGTTGATTTGCCTGACATCGTGGACTTGGTTTCCGAGCGTCCTGAGAAATTTATCGTGTTCTGTGACGACTTGAGCTTTGACGAAGGCGAACCGGGCTACAAGGCGCTCAAATCTATTTTGGACGGCTCGATTGCGGCCACAACGCCTAATGTGTTGATCTACGCGACCAGCAACCGTCGACACCTCTTGCCTGAGTACATGAAAGAGAACCTGAGCTACACCCACACCGAAGACGGCGAAGTTCACCCTGGCGAAGGGGTTGAGGAGAAAATTTCCCTCTCCGAGCGATTTGGCTTGTGGGTCAGCTTCTATCCATTTACTCAAAATGAGTACCTCACCATCGTGGCTCAGTGGCTGGCATCATTTGATGTGGTCGTGCCTGCCATTGAAGCCGCCAGGGCTGAAGCACTAGTGTGGGCGCTTGAGCGGGGTTCACGCAGCGGACGTGTGGCCTATCAATTTGCCCGTGACTATGCGGGAAAGCACGCCCAGGCATGAGTCGGGCACCTCTGGTGGCAGATGCCGCCTTACCGCGCGTGGGCGGCATTGACCGTCCCATCGTTGAGGTGGCCGTGGGTGTTTTAATCCAGCCAGACGGCCGTTTTTTGCTCACTTCCCGCCCACAAGGCAAGGTCTATGAAGGCTACTGGGAGTTTCCCGGCGGCAAGCTGGAGGCTGGAGAAAGCGTAGAGCAAGCCTTGCGGCGCGAGTTGATTGAAGAAATCGGCATCACGATAGGTGAGGCAGCGTTGTGGAAAGTGGAGATGATGGACTACCCCCATGCCTTGGTCCGACTGAACTTTTGCAAAATATATAACTGGACAGGTGAATTACAAATGCGCGAAGCCCAGTCCTTCACTTGGGCTCAGTTGCCTGTGCTCATCGCGCCCCTGCTGCCAGGAACTCTTCCGGTTCTGGGGTGGCTTGCCGAAGAACAAGGGTTTTTTGGTGCTACGTATTCAATAGCTGCTTAAGCTCGTATTTGTTTGCTGGAAGGGTATTTTGTCGTATGGTTACCTGAATGGAACCTTCGGCATGTAATTTGCTGCAGATTAAAAATGCGCCCAACCTCCCGCTTCTGTCAATAATGCGTCAATCAGCCCGATTGACCGTGCCCTATGGCCACTGATCCCTTGTTGCCAAGCAGCGCCAACCCTATCAATTGCAGGCAGTGTCGCTACTTTGCCATCAGTTGGGATCCGGCTTTCCCTAATAGTTGCAAATTTTATGGTTTTAAGACCCGCTACATGCCATCGGTTGACGTGTTGAGACTGGACGGCCACCCTTGCCAGGGGTTTGCCAATAAATTGTCCAAAGTGTCGGAATCTCGACGATAAGCCTCTATTTTCATGGCATGACTATTGCTGATCACTTGTATCAACTGATAAAAGTACGACAGATCGCTCATGCACCCATCTTCATCACAACAGCAATCAGCCCTTTGGCTGGACCCCTTTCGGATGCTCAGCGCCTCCGAATCGGTTGCGTTGGCGACCTTGGGACTCAATGCGTGTGTTGTCAGCACTTTGGATGATTTGGAAGATCAGCTTCCCAAAGCTAATTTAGTGGTTATTCGGCTTGCTGGCAGCGTGGATTTGCTGTGTGAAGTTCAGTCCTTGATAAAAAATAGAGGCTTGGATATTCCTGTTATTTGCCGCGTAGAGCGCAAATCTTTGGAGATTGTGGTTGCGGCCATGCAGCAAGGCGCTCGTTTCGTTTTGGACGTTGATGAGTGGTCTGCGCTGCAGTGGCAGGCGGCGATGAAAAAGCCTGTTGTAAAAGGTTTGCAGTCGACGCCACCAAGCCCTGTGTCACAGCGCGCCCCCTCACCTCGAAGTGTGGTCTACGTCGATCAAGCCAGTCGAAACTTGCTGGCCTTGGCGCAAAAAGTAGCGCAAGCCAATGTCACTGTGCTTCTCGAAGGCCCAACGGGCTCTGGTAAAGAGGTGTTGGCCCGCGTTTTACACGAGTCTTCTCCTTGCGCAACAGGCCCCTTTGTTGGGTTGAACTGCGCTGCCATGCCAGAGTTAATGATTGAGGACATGCTTTTCGGGCATGAAAAAGGCGCTTTCACGGGCGCGCTTAAAGAGCACAAAGGTCTATTTGAGCAAGCTCAGGGCGGCACACTTTTCCTCGATGAGATCACGGAAATGCCGATCCATCTACAGGCCAAGCTTTTGCGCGTACTGCAAGAACGCAGTTTGATGCGTCTGGGTGGAGAGCGTCTGATCGCGCTTGATGTGCGGGTGATTGCTGCGACCAACAAAAATTTGAGAGAAGCGATCGCGCAGCGCGAATTCCGTGAAGATTTGTATTTCCGGCTCAGCACGTTCAAGCTACGCGTGCCGACTCTACAGGAGCGCTCCGGCGATATTTTGCCTTTGGTTGCCCGACTCCTCGCCCGACATGCCTCAGAGGGGAAAGCCTATCGGGTCAGTGCGCAAGCGCAAGGGCTGTTGTTGGCCTACCCTTGGCCAGGCAATGTACGTGAACTTGAAAACGTGATGCTGCGGGCCATGGTGCTTTGCCCTGATCACATGATTTCGCCCGAGCATTTGATGTTTGACGATGCGGCCCCGGCAGCGTCCCTCGTTCGTGCTCAGCCGGCGCAGGCGGTCAATGTGCCTCAGGATTTTGTAGAAGTCGATTTGTCGACTCTGATTCCCACAAGCGAGCAAGCGCAAGCCCCAACTCTGGAGCGCGGGCTGCATGCGGGTGTGAAAAACAGTGAGCAGCGCTTGATTCAAGCGGCGCTGGAAGCCACACGTACACGCAATGATGCCGCCAGAAAACTAGGTATCAGCCCGCGCACTTTGCGCTACAAATTGGCCAAATTAAAGGGCTCCGCCCCTGAGTTGGCAACTTCCTTTGAAGGATAAATCATGATCGAAAAAGCCAACTCAAACGCCAACATTGCCTCAATGCTGCAAACGCTGAAGGCGCATCAAGCCCAAGCGTCCGGTTTGGGTCAAGATTCGGCGGGTGGCATTTCTACAGAAAAATCTGATTTTTCAGAAATGATCCGTCAGGCCATTGGGCAGACGAATGCTGCGCAGACAGATTCTCAAAATACCGCTCAAGCCTTCGAGCGTGGTGAGGCAGTTCCTTTGACCGATGTCGTTTTGAAAATGCAAAAAGCTTCGCTTTCATTTGAGGCCACATTGCAAGTTCGCAACAAGGTACTCAAGGCTTACGAAGAAGTTTTGAATATGCCGGTTTGACCCTAAGCCTGAAAGAAATAAGACATGGCTACCGCACCCGCAACCCTTCAATCTGGGAATTTTGCTTCACCAGGAGCTAAAGGCTTGCCTTTGGCCAACAGCAGTGGTGGCGCGCAATCCATGGCGATGTCCGAGCAGGGTGGGTCAAATTTTGCCTCCATGCCTCAAGCGCAAGAGGCTGGCCCCTTCGGTGCGGTCAAACAAATTCTTAATCAGCCGGCTGTCAAGAAAACATTGCCTTTAATGGTGATTGCCTTGACGTTGCTGGCCTTTGCACTTTTCTACACCCTGATGAACGCACCTGCCTACAAGTCAGTGGTGTCAGGGGTGACAGAGGCGGATCAGCAGGCTGCTTTTGATGCGCTCAAATCTGGAGAATTCAAACCGGTCATCGATGCCTCGAATGGTCAAATCACAGTGCCTGCCAGTCGTTACCACGAAGCGCGCTTGTACCTCGCCTCCAAGGGGCTGCCAAAAACAGCACAAGCAGGGATTGATTCACTCAAGGATCAATCGGCGATGACCACCAGCCAATTCATGGAGCAGGTTCGTTACAACGCCGCGATGGAGCAAGAGCTTGCGCGCAGCATTACGCAGATTGACTCCATTCAAACAGCGCGTGTTCATCTGGCCGTCACCAAGCCGTCTGTCTTTGTGCGGGACAGAACCCCCCCAAAAGCTTCCGTGGTCGTGACCCCATTTGCTGGTCGCACGGTTAGTCCCATGCAGGTCCAGTCCATTGTTCACTTGGTCGCCTCCAGTGTGCCCATGCTGACGCCTGAGAATGTCACTGTTGTTGATAACAACGGGAAAATGATGACCGATACGGCGTCCGATATGGCCATGGGTATGAATGCCGGTCAGACCAAACACAAGCAGGGGATTGAAGATCTCTATCGTCAACGTATCATTCAAATTTTGGCGCCCATAGTGGGTGAGGCCAATGTCCGTTCCCAAGTCAATTTGACCCTGGATTTCAGTCAGACCGAAACCACAGTTGAAGACTTTGATACGCGCGACAAAGGTCCTAAAACGCGTTCAGAAGTTGTCAGTGAAGACCGCAACACCGCCAAGGAAGCCGCGGGTGTTCCTGGCACTTTATCCAATACAGCCCCCGCTCAACCCACGACGACCCTCAACACGGCAGCTACGCCAGCTAAAGCAACAGAAGAAAAATCAGTCACTGCCGCTCGCAGTACTAGAAACTATGAATTGGACCGGTCAGTTCGCCATACCAAGAGTGCATCTGGTGCCATACAAAGACTGAGTGTGGCGGTTGTGGTGAACGAACGTATGCCGCTGGTTCAGCCTAAAAATGACAAGGGCGAAGCGGTCGAGCCGAAGCCAAATCCGTTTACGCCAGAAGAGATTGAGCGCATGCAAGAACTGGTGCGCGGCGTGGTGGGCTACAACGAAGAGCGGGAAGACGTTGTTACGGTGGTCAAAGCCCGATTCGAGCCAGAGCCTGTGGTGGACTTGAGTGTCGCTTGGTACAAAGACGAATCACTCATGAATAATATTAAAAGCGGACTGCTTGGACTCGTGTTTGTGGCGTTTCTCCTGGTCGTAGTCCGCCCGGTGGTTTCGCATTTAATGAACCGTGACAAGGTGGCAGCACAGGAAGCGGCCACTATTCAAATAGCGCAAGCTGAGGCCTTGCTGGCGATCAGTTCAGAGGCCAGCGCTGACCCAGGAAGCGTTGATATGGGCGGTGGCGAGACGCTTGAGGAAATGAAGGCGAAAATGAAACCCAAGAAATCCAATATATCGATGGAGATGCTGGACACTGCCAACACCTACGACGACAAAGTTGCCTTGGTGCGAATGATCGTGGCTGAAGATTCTGCCCGCGTGGCCAATGTGCTCAAAGGCATGATCAAGCCTGCCTGAGTTTTTAGAAGAAATAATCATGGCCGACAACGACAAGTCCGATCCTAAAGTGACGGCAGCCGCACAAGAGGTTCTCGATGAGAACTTGCGAAGAGAAATGGCCAATATGTCGGGTACGCAGCGTGCTGCAGTTCTCATGTTGTTGTTGGGAGAGCAGCAGGCTGCCGATATTATTCGCTACTTGAATCCCAAAGAAGTGCAGGCGCTGGGCGCCGCTATGGTCTCCGTGTCAGACTTGTCGCAAGAGGCCGTCAACACGGTTCTGGACGATTTTGTGGCCACCATCAAACGCCAAACCAGCCTCGGTTTGGGTACAACCGATTATGTCGAGAACGTTTTGAAACGGGCGCTTGGTGACGACAAGGCTGCCTCAGTGCTTGGCCGGATCACCCCTGGACACGGCAGCAAGGGTTTGGAGATTTTGAGTTGGATGGATGCACGTTCCATTGCGGACATGATTCAAAATGAACACCCCCAGGTCGTCGCCATTATTCTTTCTGTGTTGGAACACGAAGTTGCAGCCGATGTGCTCAACTTTTTACCCGCTGAAACGCGTCCTGAGGTCATACAGCGGGTAGCTAGCCTGGAAACGGTTCAACCTTCAGCGATGGAGGAGCTTGAGTCCATCATGAAAAAGCAGTTCTCCAATAATTCATCGGCCAAGTCCTCCAGCTTTGGTGGCGTCAAGGCGGCTGCAAAAATTATGAATTTGACCAAGACCGACCTTGAGGCTGCGGTCATGAAAGGCCTTGGCGTGTTGGATCCTGAGTTGACGCAGAAGATTCAAGACAACATGTTTACCTTCGAGAATCTGACGGGTGTTGATAACAAAGGCATTCAGGTTCTCATGCGCAATGTTGAGCCGGATCTGATGATGAGTGCGCTCAAAGGTGCCAATGAAGAAGTTAAAGAGAAATTCTTCAGCAATATGTCTGAGCGGGCACGCGGTATGTTCAGGGACGATATGGAAGCCAAGGGCCCCATGCGCCTTGCTGATGTAGAAATAGCCCAGAAGACCATCATGCGCATAGCCCGCAAACTGTCTGATGCAGGCGATCTGGTTTTAGGTGGAGGCGCAGACTATGTCTGATGCCGACCCGCCAAGGGTGGCCGATGTGCGACCTGCGCGGGTGTGGCAGCCCTCAGATCTGATGAGCGCTGCAAGCAGGCCAGATGGATTTGTACAGCATGCCTGGGCCACTTCGGCTTCCAAAAACTATTGGGTACAAGAAGTCATTGCAGAGACCTTGCTGCTAAAAGCAGTGCTGCCCGGTGACGAGATATTGTCTGAGTCTGACGACGCTGAAGATGCCAGATTGGCTGATTATGAGGCGCAATTTGATGATGTCGCGCCGGACGTACAGCCTAAGCCTGAGCAGGTATTCACCGATGAGTTTCTGGAACAAGTCCGCGCCGAATCTTATGCAAAAGGTGCTGAAGAGGCCCGCCATAACCTGCGCGCCGAAATTGAAGCTGAATTGCTGAGCGAGCAGAACAGAGATCAAACCCTGGTTGAATCAATGCAGATTGCATTAGATGCGCTCAAACTCAGCCCCCAGCCGTTTTATGAACCTCTTAAGCGCTTGGCTCTTCATCTGGCTGAACAACTGGTTCTTGGTGAATTAGCCCTTGATGGAAAAGCCATCGAACGCTTGGTACAGCGCTGCATTGATGAGCTCGACTCTCACAGCGAATCTGTTATTTTGGTAGAGCTTAACCCCGGTGATATGGCCTTGTTTGCGTCAATGCAAGAGCGTGCGGGTCCTTCTTTGGGCCCTGCCTTGCGCTTGCAGGCTGATGCCAGCCTCATGCCCGGAAGCGTTCGCACCAGTGCAAATGACGCCATTGTCGAAGACCTGATCGAAAACAGATTAGCGGGATTAGCCCGTTCGCTGTCTATTGATGAGCTGCAGTGGAAGTCTCAAACTGGCTTTGAGCCAACCCGACTTTCAGAAGCGCGAGCATCCACACAAAAGTCAGTGGAGGACGCAAGCCCCCGAATGGCATCAGCTCAATTGCAAAGTGAACAAGCCATTATTGATGAATTACTTGGCGAGGCTAGAGACGATGCCTGATCTTGACTTCGGATTGGAGGTTGATCAGTTGATGGCAAAGGTTCGCAGCAGCGAGCCCACGCGCAGTGGAACACTTGTCCGATTGGTGGGCTTAAGACTTGAAGCGCGTGGCATCATGGCGCCGGTCGGGTCGTGTTGCGAGATCATTGGCGATGCAGGGCTTCGTATTGAAGCTGAAGTAGTTGGTTTTAGCGACAAGACCTTGTTCCTTATGCCCTTTTCTGAGCCCGTGGGAATCGGGCCGGGTGCCTTGGTCCGGGTGTTAACGGAAAATGGTCATGCCAGCTTGGGACCTGAGTTGCTGGGTCGCGTGATTGATGGCCGAGGTGAACCGCTGGATGGAAAGCCCAAGCCTGAATGTACGACCCGTTTAAGTTTATTGGGCTTGCCTATTAACCCTATGGAGCGTGGTCCGATTGACCGCGTGCTGGATGTTGGCGTCAAGGCCATCAATGGACTGCTCACACTGGGTCGTGGTCAACGAGTCGGCTTGGTCGCAGGTTCTGGGGTCGGCAAAAGCGTGCTTCTGGGCATGTTGACGCGGTTTACAAAAGCCGACGTCGTGGTCATTGGTTTGGTGGGCGAGCGTGGCCGAGAGGTTCAGGCGTTTATCACCGAGTCATTAGGCGCAGAAGGCTTGGCCAAATCAGTCGTGGTGGCCGCACCAGCCAACGTGTCTCCTGTTTTGCGCCTAAAAGCGGCTAACCTGACACACGTTATTGCCGAATATTTTCGCGATCAAGGTAAAGATGTCCTGATGCTGGTGGACAGTCTGACGCGCGTGGCACATGCCCAGCGGGAAATTGGTTTGGCGATTGGCGAGCCGCCAACGTCCAAAGGTTACCCGCCCTCGGTGTTTGCCTTGCTGCCCAATTTAATTGAGCGTGCCGGTGTGGGGCGGCACGGACATGGCTCAATTACCGCCATTTACACGGTATTGGCCGAAGGTGATGATGCTAATGATCCTATCGTTGACATTGCGCGTGCCTCTCTGGATGGACAGGTCATGCTGTCGCGCAAGCTGGCCGACGCCGCACATTATCCGGCGATCGATTTAACGGGCTCAATTTCCCGTGTCATGCAAAGCCTGCTTTCCCCGGCTGATCTCAAGCAGGCCAACCGTTTCAGGCGTTTGTGGTCTTTGTACCAGCAAAATGTCGACTTGATCCAGGTCGGTGCTTATCAACTTGGCTCCAATTTGGAAATCGATCAGGCCATCCTTCTGCGTGAAGCGATGGAGAATTTCTTGCGGCAAGACATGCATATCGGTTTGGATGAAGTGACGACGCGACTTGAGCTCAACCATCTGTTGCAGATGTAATTGATGAACAGCCATGGCCCAACTTTTTAAGCGATCAGTATCATGAAGCCGCGTCAGTGCTGGTCTGTGCTGGAAGATCGTGCGCAACAAAAAGTAAGCCAAGTGCAGGCAGACATCGTGCGCGCCCGAACTGTTTTAGAGACACTTAATGCCAGTTACAAGCGCCTTCAATTTTTGTACGAAGAGTACCGTGCACAGGGTGCTGGCGCCAACTCGGTAAGCTATGGCATGCAAGATGCCATGAACCATCGCCAATTCATGTCGCAATTAATGACACTTTCTGAGCGTGTGGTGCAGGATATTGAAAAGGCCACCATAGCCCTGAACGCGCTTCACAAAAAAATGATTGAAGCCGAAGGCGAACGCTTGAAGATGAAAACACTGGACGAGCAGGAAATACTCGCTTTTCAACTTAAGAATCGCAAGCGTGAACAGCGAAGTATGGATGAGTTGGGCGTTAGCCAGTTCAATAGGATCGATCGCGCATGAATCCATCCGGTGGTTTGCTGTGGCACTGGCGAGCATGGCGTTCGCAAAAACTGTGGCGCTCAACCCGCGAACAAATTTCGAGTTGGCTTGAACAGGTGCACCCTCATTCGCCAGAATTGATTTTGATTGGCGCCAGTGCCGGTTGGATGATGTCTTCGCCTTGGCTTCAAAAATTTAAGAAGGTCATGGTTTGGGATATTGATGGACTGGCTGCGCCTTTGTTTCGTTGGCGTCACGCCGCCGCACTCAAGGCAAGTGGAACTGAGCTTGTCTTTAACAGGGCGGATGCTCTGGTCAATCTGGGAGGCTTGTTAAATGCTCATCCCAAGGCGTGTGTATTGTTTGACAACGTTCTAGGGCAGGTTCGATTTCATTCCCAAGACCTGGATGTGGTCAGTGATAATATTTCAAATATCATTCTTACTTTGAAAGGGCGCGAATGGGGTAGTCTGCACGACACTTATTCAGGCCCAGTGGACGAGGCATTGAGTTCTCAAAATTTACCAGTCAAGCAGATGCGGATGCAGGGAGAACCGGATGCTGAGAACGCTGACCAAACCTGGTTTCAAAAATTGGGTGCGCAGGGCGAGTGGCTGGATCATTTAACCTCGTCAGTGTTCGATAAAGGTACCGTGGTTCATCACATCGCCTGGCCTTATCGGCCGCGCTATTGCCATTGGTTGCAGGCTGGTTGGGTTCATGCATGAAGGTGTTTTTATGAAAACTAAACTGATCAATACCTTCTTAAGTCTGGTGCTGCTTGTTGGCCTCGCTGGGTGTGGTGGGGGAGGAGGAAGTGGTGGTTCACCTCAAACCGAAAATGAAAATACCGCTCTTCCCGTTACAACGGTTATCAAGGGTTTCTATAGTGGAACACTGGGTAGCAAAGAATTGATCAGCGTTGTCACGCCGGACCTGGATTTCTTTGCCCTGCATTTCAGATCGTTAAATAACCCCGACATCTATTCAGGAAAGCTGAGTTTGGGTATGAATGGTGTGGCAAACGCCACAAACGCAGGACTTCTCGCCTATGTGGGTGGCGTATTGAATCCAAAGCCAGGAACTGCCGCTTTGACCGGTGCTTCGTTGCATGCGTTTACAGGTATTTTTAATGTAGATTCACAGCTACCTTTGAATTTCGCGGTCACCGCGCCTTTATCTAGTGCTTATCCAATTTTGCAGGGAACGCTTCAAGGTCCCTGGTCGGGTATTTGGTCTGATGGTCTCAGTCTTACTGGGGTTTCAAACCCATTCACCATCGCTATTTCCAGTTCTGGCAATATGGAGCTTATTACCGCAGCTACAGTGAATTCATGTGAATTAACGGCGTCAATAATGCCAATAGCTGGGGTGAATATTTTTTCAGTTGCCATGATAATTCCCGTTCGGACAGGTTGTGTCAGGACGGTGGGTAAACAAAGTGGAGTCGTTTTGAATGGCGTTGCTGTCATTTATAAATCTCCTGCCTTAACAAAAACATGGCGCCTTGACTTGGTTGCTGTGGATGCCTTGGGCAGTGGCATGTCATTTCGGGGTGATCGCTGATCTCCTGGTAAATACATAAACCGAACATTCAAGTTCCCCCGGTTCAAACCGATGTACAAGCGTAAATTGTTATTCAAACGGGTATTCAGGCCTGGTAGAAAGTAGATATGAAAAGAACTCTTTTAGAAATAGTACTTGTCCTCTCCTTGGCGGCTGCGGGGTATTTTGGCTGGACCAATTTGCAAAAAGGTAAATTGGCGACTGCCGAAATAGCGGCGATTCAGACCAAGGTCGACGTGGCGGAAGAGTTACTCAAAGACTCTGAAAAAGAAGTTGAAACTGCAGAAAATGCGCTGGATGCCCTTGAGGAAACACTAGATCCGTTGAAGGAAAAAGCATTGGAGCTGGATGCTGTCAAGGCGGCCATCGCCAACGGCCCCCTCCTGCAAGATGTTGAGTCTTTGTATAAAAAAGACAAAAAACTCTCCGTTGAGCGTCAACTAAGTCTGGGCGCCTTGCGCATGTTGGTCAAGGGTAGCGATGACCCGAGCGCCACTGATGCGTTCAACAAAGCCCTCCAAATGGCCGATTGGGGTAGCCGAAAAAACAGTATCTGTGCGGCGCAAATTGGTCTCGCTGCTGCGGGTCAAAAAGTTAAGGTCATGTCTGAGTGTGCGGTCCAGCTACCGGGCGCTGATGCTGTTGCCAGCCACGGTGATCCCAAAGCACACGGTGCTGCACCCGCCGCTTCAGCCCATGCATCGCCTGCCGGAGACAAAGCGCATGGCAAAGAGGTCAAAACGGCTGATGCCCATGCCGCGCCGCATTGGGGATATGAGGGTGCCATGGGGCCTGACAAGTGGGGCAAAGAATTTCCAACGTGTGGGAAAGGACAGTCGCAGTCACCATTGAACATCAAGAGCCCGTTTGTCAAAGGTCGTATCAGTGTCACAGCAGACTACAAGGCGGGCCCGTTGCGCATGCTGAACAACGGCCACACCATTCAGGTGAACGTGACACCCGGTAGCAAGCTGCGTATTGACGGCGTACCCCATGATCTGCTTCAGTTCCATTTCCACCGGCCGAGTGAAGAGCATATTGATGGGAAACCATCGGCGATGGTGATTCACTTTGTGCATAAAAATGCGGCAGGTAAGTTGGCGGTATTGGGCGTGTTGTTGAAAGAAGGCAATGAAAACCCAGGCATCAAAACTCTCTGGGCCAATGCGCCAGCTGCCGAAGGCCCAGAAGTCGTCTTGGATGACGTGAGTTTTAATCCTGGTAATTTACTACCTCGCGAATTTGATTTCTTTAGCTATGAAGGATCGCTGACAACGCCGCCTTGCACAGAGGGTGTGCGCTTCTTCATTCTTAAAACGCCAGTCAATATTTCACGCGAGCAGATCAGTGGCTTCCCATTCAAGATGAATGCGCGACCCGTCCAGCCTCAAAATGGACGAATCATCACCTCGGGTTAGTTTCGGGGGGCAAGTCCTATTCGATAGGCTTGCTGATGTGAGAATTGAAAATAATCCATTGATGGATTATTTTCAGTTTCAGCGCTAAGACTGGTGCATCAGTCAGGTCTTTTAAAAAGGCGCTTTGGTCAGTTTGCCGCAGTAGCCGTGAATGATCTCAATTTTCCGGCCATCCTTGATCGTCAAGGATTGGTTGAATTCACCAGTCGTGCGATCAATGGTGAATTGCTCGCTGGTGACCATGACGCCAAATCGTTCAAACATGGCGGGGCGGCTCACAAAGGCCTTGTTGCCTTGCAGAACAAGAGCTCCTTTTCGGGACTCTGAAATTGAGTAATTACCTTGGTACCAGCCAGCCTTGTTTTTGTAGTCCAGTCCCGCTGCCATCATTTCTTTGTAGACCTTATTAGGCCCTTCCAGTCCATTGGTCGGGACAGAATAATTGGCCTCGCATAGGAAAGTTATATTTTCTTCAAGCTCACTTTTTTTACTGGACGTTAATCGATCTTCGCCTGATTGCCCTGAAGGGGCGTTGAACTGAATCCAACCCTCTGAGTAGGCCAACCATCCCAGACCAGAGAACAAGGCTGCGACAGCAGCGGCAGATATTAGTACGGTCTGAATAGACGTGGTTTTAGGCATTTGGCGTATTCCTTCAATCGGAAAAGATGAATCTGAGCTTGTGTTGTTGATTCGGCAGAAGTACAGGCTTCTTTAAACGTGCAGTGGCTTGTTTCAGCCAACCAGCAGATAATTCATTCCATTATCTACCCCTCGAGCACTAACATGGCGATCAGGGCGGGAAATCCTCAGTGGATGCGGCTTTGGCCCTTTATCTGGGTTTGAGATGTTTGATGGCACTCGAAGATGCCGATCTTTGGCCTTATTCTTGGCTACTGAATTATCCGTCAACAAATAAAGGAAATTTCTAATGACGAAAATCGCTCTCGTGACCGGCGCAAGTTCCGGTATTGGCAAAGCTTGTGCACTCGCTTTGCTTCAAGAAGGCTGGCAAGTGGTCTTGGTGGGGCGTCGCGCGGATGCTCTGCAAGAGACCATCGCAGCAGCCGGTATAAATGGCCACCATGCCCATGCCATGCCCACCGATTTGTCCAAAGAACCCGAAGTCAAAGTGTTGTTTGAGCAAGTGCGCGAGCGCTTTGGTCGGCTTGATTTACTCTTCAACAACGCCGGAATTTCCCTGCCCTACACCTTGCCCGGCGACATGCTCGGCGACGACTGGCGCCGTGCGGTGGACATCAATTTGAATGGCGCTTTTTATGCCTTGTCGTATGCTTTCAAGCTGATGCAAGAGCAAAGCCCACAAGGCGGCCGCATTATCAACAACGGCTCCATCTCGGCCCATGTGCCCCGCCCAGGCTCCATTGCTTACACCGCCACCAAACACGCGATATCTGGGCTGACGCGCGCAGCTTCTTTGGACGGGCGCCCCTACAGCATTGCCGTGGGCCAGATCGATATTGGCAATGTGGCATCCGACATGACCCTCAAAATGGCAAGCGGCATTCCCCAGGCCGATTTGACCATCAAGCCGGAACCCCGCATGGACATGACGGGCGTAGTCGAGACCTTCATGACCATGGCGCGCTTGCCCTTATCAGCAAACATCCTGTTCACCACCGTGATGGCGACCAACATGCCCTATGTAGGGCGCGGCTAATCGCTGGTTGTGGTTCGCCTTAATATTTGCCAGATTTCTCGCTCTGCTTCTGTGGTCAGGTCAGGGCGGGCCATCAGGCTATCGACAGGGTTTGAACTCTTGCCCAGCGCGAGTGTTTTTAAATGACTAATTTGTTGGCGGTAACGTTCCAGCAAAATATCGGGAGACAGACCCTCCGTCACGTCTGTATCTGCTGACCGCATTTCCTGCTTCACCTTTTCCATGATGCGATTCACGTCTTGGGTGGACATATGAAGTCGTTCGGCCTCGGCCTCCAAGCCTTGTTGGTCTTGAAGTGACAGTTTGCCCTCAATCAGGGTGATCCTGAATTCATTCTCAAAGGTCTCGCGGTCGATGCGCAGTTGGTCGGTAAACGCCGAGGCCATCAGACCCGCTGGTACCGCGAAAATCCCAATCCC
>Ga0114978_10001990_pt1 | contig 17042 bp, 13 predicted proteins | sample S_140212_EF_Meta_FD_87027 | JGI IMG/M metagenome (GOLD analysis project Ga0114978, IMG submission 87027) | Freshwater microbial communities from Lake Simoncouche, Canada to study carbon cycling - S_140212_EF_MetaG | ecosystem: Environmental > Aquatic > Freshwater > Lake | place: Lake... | reverse complement strand
GGCACCAAGCCGTGGGCAGCAGTTGGTGTGAGCGTGTTCACCACGGGTTCGCTGCAATTCGGCAACTATCCGCAGTTCATCTCCGACGGCGCGGGCGGCGGTTACTTCGCTTGGTACGCCAACGGCCCGCTGCAATGCTGGGTGCAGCGCATCGACGCCAACGGCACTCCGCTGTACGGCGTGAGCGGAACATCGGTCACAACAACGACGACTTTCGAGCGCGTCGATCCGTCGATGGTTGTCGGCACCGACAACCGCCTCTATGTGTTCTGGGCGCAACACACGCCAAACACCTCGATTTACGGCGTCTACGGCCAGTGTTTTGCCAAGGGTGTCCGCCAGTGGGGCATCAGCGGCGCGGTGGTCGAGCCGATGGCCACGGTGACTTACTCGCGAACATTCGCGCGCGGCTTTCGAGTCGGCGACAACATCGGATGTAGCTTCGACGATTCCACCAGCGCAAATCAGGACAATGTCAGGTGCGTAGTGCTTGCTCCCGATGGCAGTACGACCACGCGGTTTGACATCGCCACCAGCTTCGGCAACAAGTATCGATTCGTCACTGCCAACGCGGTGAACGGCGGCAGCGTGATCGCCTGGCAGGGCGGACTCACAATCGGTTCGAGCGATGTGTGGGTTGCGCGAGTGAACGCCGACGGCACGCTCGGCCCGCCGACGGGCGGCGTGTTCGGCGATCTCAACGCTGACTCGGTGGTGAACGCGCAAGACCTTGCGATTCTCCTCGACCAGTGGGGCGGACCGGGCACTGCGGATCTCGTTCCCAACGGCGTGGTGAATTCACAGGATCTCGCCGCGCTACTGAACGCGTGGACTTCGATCTAAGCTGAACTTGCGATCGCCTGGATCGACAACGCGCCGTCAGTTGCCCAAACCGCGGCCTTCACGGGCGCGTCGGAAACTCGACGGCAGCAGGTAGCTTCGGCCCTCGTAGGCGTAGACCGTTCCCGAAATCAGAATCGCGGGAGACGCGTCGCTTTCGCGCGCGGCGGCTTCGAGCCGTTCGAGCAGCATGCAAGGCATGACCTCGATCGACGCATCGCCGCTGCCAGTGGTTTGCTGCGGAACAAATCGCCAACCACCCGACTGCGGATCGCGAGCAATGCGCCCAAGTCGTTGCGAAAGGCGCGAGCCGTTGGTGATCGGCGCGATCGACTTGTTCGGCGCGCTTGCATCGCGAGTGGCGGAGTTGTCGACGGCGTGCGGTTGCGGCGTCCGGCCAACACGCTCCTCCAGGCGGCGCTCGATCTCCGTGACCACCGCGTCGTCCGTGGTCGCGCTTGTTGGCGGCGCGACAAACTTGTCATCACCGCTCGGCGTGGTCTTCGCAGCGTCGGTCGGCTTGGGCGCCTCTCCGAGCTTCGTATCGAAGCGCATGATGGTGGGCGCAAAGTCGGCGAGCAGGAAGTTTCGCCCGCGGTAGATGAAGATGCGCCCGGTCATTTCAAACTGCACCGGCGCACCGGCCGCGCGCACTGTGCGCACGAGGTCTTCGAGCACGGGCGAGGGCAGAAGCACAAACTCGCGGCGAAGTCCGCCGGTCTCGGGATCGATCGGTCGGAAGAGCCAGAGCTTTTCGTCGGGGTCCTGGGCAAGGTCACCCAAGACGCGCGCGAGGGTGGTTCCTTCGCGCAGCAGCGGAAGGCGGTAGCCACCGAGGTCGGTGGCAGGCTGCGCGGTGGTCTTGACGGCCGCTGGCGTGGTGGCAACTTGCGACCTCGACGAAACGCTCGCGTCGTCGCCTGCGTGGAGAGGAGCTGCGCAGACAAGCCCTGTGCAGACAAGCCCTGTGCAGACAAGCCCTGTGCAGACAAGCGCGGCGGCGAAGTTGGGGAGCAATTGCGGCATGGTGGAAGCATCGACAGTTTCCGCGGTCATCCGCGATCGAGCAAGCGCGCCAAGTACGGAAGGTCGGTTTATGCCGACGGGTCCAACGAGGTTCTTCTCCCTTTGCGTTGACGAGCGGACCGATTGGTGCGATAGTCCCTTCGCTGGTCGCGTACCCAAGTGGCCTAAGGGAACGGATTGCAAATCCGTGATTCGTGGGTTCGACTCCCACCGCGACCTTTCTAAACGCCCCGCATCAGCGGGGCGTTGTCGTTCAGGGTCGTCATTCGGGGTCGTCGTTCAGTGCTGCCGCGCGTCAGCGGAACAGCGGCGGACGCGGCGGGGTTGTCGGCCGAGTGGCGGGCTTGGTTGGCGTTCCCGGGGTCGAAGGAACGGTGGGCCTGCTCGGCGCTGCCGGAGCCGCGGGTGCCGAAGGAGCCCCAGCGGGCGCGATCGACGGTGGTTTCGGCGCGGGAATCGGTCGCTCCGACGGGCTGTTGCGACTCGGCGTCGAACCAAATCCTGGCGGCTTGGGCGCCCTGATCGGCGCGCCCGGTTCGTTCTTGGCCGGCGTCGAACCGAACCCTGGCGGCTTGGGTGCCTTGATCGGCGCGCCCGGTTCGTTCTTGGCCGGGGTCGAACCAAATCCTGGTGGCTTGGGCGCCTTGATCGGATCGCCAGGCATCCGCTTGCTCGGCATTTGGCCAGGCATAGTGTCGGGGCGCGGCGAAACCTTCGGTCCAGGCTCATTCTTGCCCGGCGTCGAGCCTGGCTCTGGGCGCTCTGGACTGATCGGATCGCTCGGGTCCTGCTTGCCAGGAACGGCGCTCGGCTCAGGCTTCTCCGGACTGATCGGATCACTCGGGTCTTGCTTGCCCGGAGTGGAACTCGGAGTGGGCTTTTCAGGGTTGGTCGCGGGAGTTGTGGCGGGAGCAGTGGCGGGAGTCGCGGCTGGATCAACGGGTTTTCGAGGCCGATTTCGGCTTGGAGTCGGAATCGAGCCGGGCGTCGTCGGCACTCCGGGCGGAGTGGCCTGCGCCAAGAGAGCACCGCCATGCATCACGACATCGGCGCCAATCACATCAAGGTTTGATGCGAGCGCGAACGCAGAGTTGCCGCCGAGGGCGGTGACCGCAACAGCGCAAACAGCAATGAATCGGCGTGGGTGCATAGGTTTCCTTGCAGGTATCTACGCAAGCATCGGCACTTCCTTACCGAATTGGAAGGGGGATGGATGGAAATGCAGAGAAACCGTAGGTGGAAGTGCTAGATGGAAGTGCTCGGTGGAAATGCAGGGAGCCGCCCCCCAGCTTCACCGACGCGCTTCGTCCGAGGTCCGCGCAAAGTGCTTCTTGAGCCAGATCAGCATCACCACCGCCATCGCCGCGCAGAGCAGCCCGAGGACGATGAAGATTCGGTTGGACGGCATATCGAGCCTGCGGAGGCCAAGAAACAGGACGCTTCCGACCGCCCCGAGGACGAAACTCAGCCCGTTGGCGGTGCCGAGCACCCGCCCTCGGCAATCGTCGGGCGCAAGCGCTTGCAGCATGGATTGGAGGGGAATGATGTAGAAGCCGGCGAAGAAGCCAGCAACCAACAGCAGCACGATCGTCATGGTGAAATCGGCCGGCGCAACGCCCAGCAGCACGAAGGAGACGGCGAGTCCGGCCGCGCCAAATGGCACGAACAGCGGGCGCCGTTGCGGAGTGTCCGCGTACGCCGCAATCACGCAGCCCACGCCGATCGCCACCGCGAGCGCCGCCATCAGATACGCCGTTTCACTGTCCTCGACTTTTAAGAACGCGGAGTAGTCGGGCAGAATGAGCAGCACCACCGCGGCGATGAAGTAGAAGAAGGTCCACGCGCCTGCGACCGCCAGCAACGGCGACTTGGCCATCAGTTGCATGGTTTGGATGTAGGTCGAAAACGGGTTGTAGTCGATGGCGAGGTCAGGACTCTGCGGCGCAAGCTTGGGAAGCGTGAGACAAGTCAGGAATCCGAGCGTGACCGCCACGAACATGGCGATGCCAGGAAGCCAGGCGTTGCTGCCAGCGGGGACACCATCGACAAAGCTCGACTTCCAATGCGCGGCGACGATGCCCGCAACGAGCATGCCCAGAATCACCGCGACATTCGTCGCCATATTGATGATGCCATTTGCGCGCGCGAGCTGCTGCGGGTCAACGAGTTCCGCGATCATTCCGTACTTCACGGGGCCGAAGAACGCGCTCACCACCGAGAAGGCGATGAGAGCGGCTAAGGCCATCCACGCGTCACCTCTGGCGAAACTCATCGCGGCCAGCGCGGCGACTGCGAACGAAACAGCCTTTAAAATGACGGTAATCTGCGATTTCGAGCGGCGGTCGGCGAGGCGGCCGCCGAACGCCGACAGCAGGATGAAGGGCAGCGTGAACGCGAGTCCGACGATTCCGTTGCCGCCATCGCCGAAGACTTTTTCCCACGGTGCGCCAAACGCAACGGCAAAGGAAATCACGCCCTTGATGATGTTGTCGCTGGCGGCCTCAAAAAATTGGGTGAACAGCAGCGAGATGAAACCCTTGTTCCACAGGCCGAGATTGGAAGCGGGGAGGGCGGACGCGGCGGTGTGCGCGCCGGGAATGTGCTTGCTTGATGTTTGCGAATTCATCGATCGTTCTCCGCAGGTGCGGCGGGCGCAACGGGGCGCTCGACGCGTTTGTCGGGCCGTCCGTGTTTGGACGACGCGTTCTTCGTTGCGCCGCTGTCGGGGATCCATGCGGGCGCGGGCAGGGTGAATGCGCGCAGCACGGTTTCGGGAGACTTCGGTCGGCCGATTGCAGCGTCGGCAATTTCGCCCGCAGCGATCTTCATGATCGCGTCCGCGCCTTCCACCGCGTAACCGAACGCGCAGTACTGCCCGTCGAGCCGCGCCGTCGCCTCGCGCGACAGACACACGAACCACTGGCTACCCGCGCTGTCAGGCCAATCGTTGCGCGCCATCGAGAGGACGCCGAAATCATGCGGGAGCTTCGAGGGTTCGAGCGGGATGTCGTAGCCAGGCCCGCCGTCGCCAGTGCCCGTTGGGTCGCCACCTTGGATCACGAACGGATTGCCGTTGCGGTCAGCGGGCACGATGCGATGGACGATTGTGCCGTCAAAGAAGCCCTTTTCCGCGAGTTCGATGAAGTTGCGCACGGTGTTGGGCGCCTGATCGGGGCGCATGGCAAAGCGGATGCGGCCAGCGGTGGTCTCGAACACCACATCCTCGTCGCGCATGAGCCGAAACCCAGACGCGGGCTGCGGATCGGGCTTCGGCCAACTGGCCTTGAGCTTCTGATACGCCTCGTTGTTGGGTTCGAGCAACTCGTCGCCCCAGCCAATCACCCGCATGTACGAAGTCTTGCCGTCGGGTCGCAGGTCGGTGGTGGAGCGGATCGACTCGCGGTTTTTCAGCGGGATGACCACGAGCGGCGCGCCGTCGGGCGAACCGCCGACCACAGCCTGCACGCGCAATACGCCGGTACTGGCACGAAGCGTGGGAAACAGCGCAGCGAGGTCGATGTCGCCGGCCGATGCCGACGCGCGCGCAAGTTCCTTCGCGTCGGCGTCAAGAAGAAGAAGTTTGCAAGGTCCTTCGACGCCAGTCAGTCGCGCGACCAGCGGAGCGCCGGGTTTGGCCAGTTCGGTACGGGGTGTCAGTGTGGTGGAGGTCATCGCGGCCGATGCAAGCAGGAGCGCTACGGTCATCGCCGCATTATGACCAGCCGCCTCCATGTGCGCTCCCGTGTCGTACTATCCGACGAATATATGGCGACCACAGTCGATTCGAAGACCGCCGTGATCACGCGCACGACCTTGATGGTCGGCCTCGAGATCCACATTGAGCTCGCGACCCGAACCAAGATGTTCACCCGCGTGGCCAACGCGGCGCATCCGTCGCATTACGACGAGCCGCCCAACACGCTGATTGATCCAGTGGTCTGCGCGCTGCCCGGCGCGCTGCCGGTGATGAACAAGGCCGCGGTTGAGATGTCGATGATGGTCGGCATTGCGCTCGGTTGCTCGATCGCGCGCCACTCCAAGTGGGATCGCAAGAACTACTACTACCCCGATCTGCCTAAGGGCTATCAGATTTCGCAGTACGACCTGCCGCTTTGCCATGACGGCAAGGTCGACATCGTGGCAACTGCCGGCGGCACGCGCGCGATTGGCATCATCCGCGCCCATCTCGAAGAGGACACGGGCAAGCTCGGCCACGACCTTCCGGGCGGACATCACTACGCCGGGTCACTCGTCGACCTCAACCGCGCAGGCACGCCGCTCCTCGAAGTGGTCACCGCGCCTGACTTCGACTGCGCCGACGATGTGGTGACTTTCGCGGAGGAGCTGCGCAATCTCTGTCGATTTCTCGGGGTCACCGAGGGAATCATGCAGAAGGGGCACATGCGCTTCGAGCCCAACATCAATCTGGTGCTTGAGCTTGCCGATGGTTCGGTGGTGAAGACGCCGATCGTCGAAGTGAAAAACCTCAACAGTTTCCGCGCTCTCAAGGGCGCGATCGAATACGAGTCGACGCGTCAAGTTGCGCAGTGGCGCGAGACTGGTCGGACGATGGGCCGAGGCATGAAGCAGACGCGTGGATGGGATGATGTTGCGCTGAAGACGCTTCTGCAGCGCGAAAAAGAAGACGCCCACGACTACCGCTATTTCCCCGAGCCGGATCTGGTACCGGTCGAAGTGAGCGATGCGTGGCGCAACGAGGTTGCCGCGCGCGTGCCCGAGCTGCCGATTGCGCGGCGTGCGCGTTATGCCGCGACATACGGACTGAGCGACATCGACACGCGCAACCTTGTCGATGAGCGAGCAACCTGCATGTTCTTCGAGTCATGCGTGCAGGCGGCGATTGCCACCGGTGCAACCGAACAAACCGCGGGATACGCCGCAGGAAAGCTCCTCCTCAACATCGGCGCCAAGCATGCCAATCAGCGCGGCGTGGGCGTGCATGCGATCGGAGTCAGCGCCGCGCAAGTTGCGGGAATTCTCGCGTTGCGTGAACAGGGCGCCATTGGACCGCAGGCCGTCGACGCGCTCTTTGCCGCACTTTGCGAGAGCGGTGATGACGCGAAGTCGGTCGCCGAACGGCTTGGCCTCATCATCGAGCGCGACGAGGGTCAGCTGCTCGTGTGGGTCGATGCCGCAATTGCCGCCAATGAACAGGCGGCCAACGATGTGCGCGCGGGAAAGATGGCTGCGATCGGTCGCATCGTCGGTGCGGTCGTCCGACTCTCGGGCGGCAAGGTCGACGCGAAGACGGTGAACGACGCGATCAAATCGCGCCTAGGCCAGTAGACGATATTGCCGAAGGAGGCGCTCATGCCCGACGAACGAATCCATCAAAGCCTTGCCGACGCAGCCCATATGCGCGAAGAGCATGTGCATGAAGCCCGTATTCATGAGGACCGTATTCATGAAGACCGTATTCATGAGGACCGTATTCATGAAGATATCGAGCGCGTTCTCGTTCCCAGCGCCGCCATTGCTGCGCGCGTGCGCTCGTTGGCCATGACGCTTGGTGAGGATTACGGCCACGCCGACGGCCGCCTCACTGTTGTGCCGGTGATGACGGGAAGCTTGCTTTTTGCCGCCGATCTCGTGCGCGCGCTTCCGCAACGGCGGCTGCGCATTCAACTCACCACCGTCTCCAGTTACGGCGGCACCGAGACGGCTTCGCGCGGTAGTTCGATTGTTGGCGCGCTGCCCAAGCATCTCGCGGGACATCATGTGTTGATCGTCGATGACATCCTCGACTCTGGCGGCACGCTGCGGCTGTTGCGCAGCGAGTTCGAGGCGCGCGGTGCGGCCGATGTCCGTGCCTGCGTGCTGCTGCGCAAGCGCATTCCCAGCGCGCTCTCGACGCCGTGCGAGTATGTCGGATTCGACATCGACGACGATTTCGTTGTCGGTTACGGCCTCGACTACGACGACCTCTATCGAAACCTTCCTTATGTGGGCACGCTGCGGCGTGATGCGAGGACCGCGTGACCGATCAGAATGAGCAGGATTCCGCGCTGTTGGCTTCGGTTCCAGCGGAGGTCGTTGTTGCACCGACGGTGCCGCGGTCGCTGCAGGCGGTGTTGTCGCCCGACGAAACGATCCTGCTGCTGCTGCGTCCAAGTCCGATGTACATCGTGCTCTCGTCACTCGGCACGCTGGTGGCCAGCGCGGTCATCGGTCTCGTGCTCGCCTACTCAGCGCAATTCTCCTGGACGCAGTGGTCGGAAACTCACGCAGCCATCTTCAGTTGTAGCCTCGCAGGTGCGCGATTGTCGTGGGCTTGGCTCGATTGGATCAATCATGCGTATGCGCTCACCGACCGACGGGTGATCGCCCGTCGCGGAATTCTGAGCACCGCGCTCTATGAGGCGCCGCTGTTGCGCATTCAGAACACCATCGTGGTGCAGTCGCTGCGTGAACGCTTGTTCGGCCTAGGCACGCTGGGATTTGCCACCGCTGGTCGCGGAACCTTCGATGCATTCTGGGAATCAATCGCGTCGCCGTTCGAAGTACACCGCAAGGTGCTCGAAGCGATTCAGCGTTACGGCGGGCGATAGATTGACGGTGAATCGCGGCGATTCATTGCGAATCGCACGCGCACCGCGCGCAAGTTTTTACGCGCGCAAATGCCCGATTCGTGCGCGCGGATTGTCAATCGCGTTGGCGATTTCCTTGAGCAGCGATGCGGTCAACTCGTTGACTTCTTTCGGCGGCACGATTTGCACTTCAACATAGAGGTCGCCCGCTGGCTTGCCGTTGGCTGCGGGGACGCCCTTGCCGGTGATGCGCAACTTTTTGCCGCTGGCGGTGCCCGGCGGGATCTTGAGTGACACGCTGCCGCCGGTAGGAAGCGGGGCGTCGATGGTTGCGCCCAGCGTTGCTTCGACGATGGAAAGCGGAAGGCTGTAGCTGAGGTCGCGCTCGTCGCGGGTGATCCACGAATGGCTGTCGGCGTGCACCCTCACCACCGCATCGAGCCGACCCGGGACCGACACCAGTTCCTCGTTCTCGATCCCAACGGGGATCTCGATTTCGTAGCGCTGCTCGTCAATGGTGATGGCGAGTTTGCCGCCCTTGAGGATCTTCTCGAGCGGTACGGCCATCTCGTAGACGATGTGCGGACTTGCGCGCTCGCGTTGCGGCCGCGACGGTCCGCGGCGATTTCCGCGGCTGAAGACATCGCTAAAGATCGTGTCGAATGTCTCGGTGTCGGCGCGGGTCCAGGGCTCGCCGGCCCGCTGTTGGCCCGACCACGCGCCACCGAACGGACTTTGGCCCGCGCCCGCAGCTGGTCCCGATCCCGCGCCCGCGGCAAACCCTTCGGTGGTCCCGCCCAGACGGATGTACTCGTCGTAGCGCTTGCGCTTGTCCTCGTCGGAAACAACCTCATAGGCCTGCTGAATCTCATTGAAACGCCCGACCGCACTCTTCTCTTTGTTGCGGTCGGGATGGAACTGCAGCGCAAGTTTACGGTGGGCGCGGCGGATCTCCTCCGCGTTGGCGGAGCGGCTTACGCCTAGAACCTCGTAGTAATCTCGCGACGGCATTGGGCGGCGAGTATAGATGACCTGTGCGGGCGCGGCACTCAGGAATGAGTTCGCGCGACGGGCTGCGCGTAGTATGCGCCCGATGCCCCGAACGACGAAGCACTGCGAAACAAAGAATTCCGCACCAGTTGGGCTCTCGCTGCCCATACTCGCCCTCGATCCGGGCGACGACGGGCTCGTGAAAGGTTCACGCGCGCCTAAGTCGACCATGGGCCGCCAGCGCGCGGCCGTGCTCATCGTCATCCAACTGCTCATGGTCGTCCATGTAGTCCAGTGGCTCTGGACCGGCACCACCATCAAACCCATCGAGCCGTCTGAATCAATGGAAACGGTGAAGGACGGCGTCATCACCGTCGGCGCCATCTTCTTTGGACTCGCGCTGCTTTCGACGGCGATCCTCGGTCGCTGGTTCTGCGGCTGGGGTTGCCATGTGGTGATGCTGCAAGATTTCTGCGGCTATCTCATGAAGCGCATCGGCATTCGCCCGCGGCTCTTTCGTTCGCGGCTCTTGCTCTGGCTGCCGTTGTCGTTGGCGTGCTACATGTTTCTCTGGCCAGTTGTCTACCGCTTTGCGATTGCGCCGTACACCCGGCCAGGGCTCGAGTGGCCCGGCTTCAGCACCAGCTTGGTCACCAGCGATTTCTGGGCGACCTTTCCTGGCGTGGTGATGTCGATTCCGTTCTTGCTCATCTGCGGATTTCTCACCGTGTATCTGCTCGGAGCCAAGGGCTATTGCACTTACGGCTGTCCATACGGCGGCTTCTTTGCGCCGCTGGACGAGCTTTCGCCGCTGCGCATTCGCGTGACCGATGCATGCACTCAGTGCGGACACTGCACGGCGGTGTGCACATCGAATGTGCGCGTACACGAGGAAGTGCGTGATTTTCGCATGGTTGTTGACCAGGGCTGCATGAAGTGCATGGATTGCGTGAGCGCATGTCCAGAGCAGGCACTGCATGTGGGTTGGGGAAAGCCCGCGTTTCTTGCCAAGCCGGTGTTCGAGCGAACGCCGCGCAAGTGGGACCTTTCGTGGAACGAGGAACTCGCGTTGGCCGCGGTCGCGGTTCTTGCGTTCTTCGCCGTGCGCGGCGCGATTGGTGTGCCGCTGCTCTTCGCATCGGGCATCGCCATCTGCGCCGCGGCGCTCGCGTGGCAGTGTGCGCAACTGGTGTACGGTCGCGATGTCCGCTTGCACAAATCCATACTCAAGCGCGAAGGCCGCGTAACCAAGAGTGGATTCGCGCTCGGGTTTGTGGTGGTTGTGTTGCTCGGCGCGTTGGCTGCGGTCGGATCGGTGAACGCGCTGCTCGCGCTCGCCGACTTCGAGCAGGAGCGCGTCGCGGTTTCGCCGCAGGTTGTCTACAACGGAAGCGGTTCCAAGGCACTGCCCGAGACGCGGGCGCGTGCAGCCGCGGGCCTTGCGCGCTACCAGAATGCATTGTCATGGGCCACAACGCTCGGTCTCGACGGACCGATTCGCAGCGGCGCCGAGGCGCGCATGGCTTGGCTTGACGCGGTGCAGGGAGACTTTCCGCAGGCCGAAGCTCGACTGCGCGCTTGCGCTGCGCGCGAGGGAATGAACGAAGCGTTGGCGCTGACGATTGCGCGCGTGGTGCGCGGCGGCGGCGATGCCGGCGGCAGCGTGGCCTTTGCGCGCCAGCAGTGGGAAGCAAATCCGTCGTGGGGCGGACTGCGCGAGGAGCTGATCAACATGCTTCTTGCCGACGAGGAATTCGCCACCGCCGAGATGATCGCGCGTCGCGCCGTCGAAATCGCGCCCAATGATTATGTCGCGCTTCGACGCCTCGGCGCCATGTTGGTTGAGTCCAACCGCATCGATCTCGTGCCCGAGGGGCTGTCGATCATCGACCGCCTGCTTGTCGCCGATCCGAACAACGCGCTGTTGATGTTGGCGCGCGCGGTCGGCTACCAGCGACTCGAACGCTTCGACGACGCTGAAAAAGAACTGCTTCGCGCGATCGAAATCGATCCTCGCAATTGGCGTCTTCATCAGGCGCTCGCCGATCTGCTCCTCTCGATCGACCGTCAGAAAGAGGCGATGCCCATCATGAAGCACGCCGGTGACTTGCGGGTGAAAGCATTGCAGCAGTAGCCGCGCCGTCGCGCCGATACTTAAGTTTCCGCGTCTCGGAAGAGCGCGTGCAACTCGGCAGCGGTGGTTGCGGCGTAGGCGCGCTGGCGGAACTCCGAGCTGGTCATGATCTTTGAGATCTTGCCGAGCGCTTGGATGTGTTCGTCCTTCTTCTCGGGCGGCGAGACGAGCAGGATCACCAGCTGCACTGGCTTCTTGTCGATCGAACCAAACTCGATCGGCTGCGCGGGCTTGCCCATCGCCAACACCAGGCCCTGCGCTCCGCCGAACTTTCCGTGCGGGATCGCAAGACCCTCGCCGATTCCCGTTGAACGCTGCGACTCGCGCTCCCAAACCGCGCGCTTCACGCTCACCGGATCAGGGCACTGCCCGTTGGCCGCCAAGAGGTCAACGAGTTCGTCGATGATGGCGTGCTTCTCCGTGGCCGCAAGCGGCACTTTCACGGCAGTGGGAGAGAGAATATCGAGGATGCGCATGGCGCCTGCTTGCGATGAAGAGGGAAGGGGCGATGGTACCAATGAGCAGAGGGTGCGCGTGGCAAAGCTTCGCGTTTAGGCCTTCGCGAGCAAGGCGTGGAATCCACCGTCGCGGTAGCTCGACGGCGGTTCGCCTGGCATTCCCGTGGGCATGACCGTGCGATCAACGATGGGCGACAGTTCATGGCGATTGGACAATCGCCGCGCCTGCGCTTCATTTTCCGCGTGTTCGATCGAGCAAGTCGCGTAGAGCACCGCGCCCTTGGCGGCGAGCAGGCCGATGGCGGGATCGCAGATCTTCTGCTGCAACTCGATCACGCTCTTGGTTCGGCCCTTGGTGAAGCGATAGCGCGCCTCCGGCCGTCGGGCCAAGACGCCCGAGTTCGAGCAGGGAACATCGAGCAAGAGGAGATCGGCCTTGCCCGCGGCTTCGCGGAAGAGCAACTCGGGTCCGAGCACACGAATGTTTGGATAGCGATCGCGCATGCGCACCAGCGCCGCGAATCGCGATTCTTCCGGGTCGGTGGCGAAGATGGTCGCGTTGGGAAACATCTGCGCCAGTTGGCGAGTTTTGGTGCCGCGACCGGCGCAAAGGTCCACGATGACCTTTGGTTCGCGCGGCAGGCCCGAGAGAATCTGAACCGTCGAAGCGGCGGTCGGATCTTGCACGCGCAGGCCAGGAATCTCGTCGAGGAGCGTGGTGAGCTCGGCGTGCGAACCGTTCCAAACGCCGAAGCCAGCGTCGTTGTGGGCGGTGACCCGCTCGGCCAAGCGTGGATCAGCAGCGTCGTAGGGCGTGATGATGAGCGGTGCATCGACGAGATCGTGCAGCGCGATCCGCTGGGTTTCCTTGAAGCCAAACGCGCCGATCCAGTGGAGGATCAGTTCGCGTGCGTGGCTGGTTTTCTCGGAGATTGCGGCGGCGGAGTCCTCGCCGAACGCATCGAGCGTAAGTCGCAGCGCGCCGCCGTCGGACAGCGGAACAATGTTGCGGAGGGTGTGGTCGGTGACCATCTCGTGCATCGCGCCGCCAACGCAGGTCTCACTGGCAGGAATGCGCTCAGCAACGCTGCCGGCAACCTTGCGAAGCACCGCGTTCACCAAACCACCCGCGCCTGGCCGCAGCCGCCGCTTGGTCCACTCAACGCTCGCATCGACCGCAGCCGCCGCGGGCACGCGATCGAGGAAAAGAATTTGCGCAGCGCCAGCAAGCAGCGCCGCCTGCACGGGCTTCTCCAGCATCGGCCAGTTTTTAGCCAAATGCGGGCGAATGCAGGCGATCAGCGTGAGGTAGCGTCGCACGACCGCGTATTCGATCGCACGCGCCAAGGCAGCATCGCGCGCATCAAGCTGGGTGCCGATTCGCGGATCGAATGGCGCGATATCGAGATCGGGAAACCGCATCGCCTGAGCGAGGATGCGCTCAAGAGCGATCTCACGAGCCGGGTAGCCGACGGGGACCTCGCGGTTCAAACGAGGGTGAGCTCCGGCGAACGCTTCTTGCTCCCCGTGGGCTCGGCGGACGACTTGAGGCTCGACGTGGTGGACGATGACTTGGCGGACGAGGACTTGGTGCTCGACGGCTTGGTGCTCGACGGCTTGGTGCTCGACTTGGACGACGACTTGGCCGACGACTTGGCCGACGACTTCACGCCCGGCTTGGCCGCGCTCACCGACTTGCCCGCGCTCTTGCGCAGTGCAGCGGCGATGTCGGTCTTTTCCCAAGTAAATGTGCCCTTACCGCCTTCGCCCGGCTCGCGGCCAAAGTGGCCGTGGCTCGAAGTCGACGAGTAGATGGGCGCGCGCAGCTTGAGCATTTCGATCAGGCCGTAGGGCGTGAGGTCGAAGTTGGAGCGCACGATCTTGGCGAGGAGCGCGTCGTCGACCGTCCCCGTTCCCTGCGCATCGACGAGCACCGAGACTGGCTCGGCCACGCCGATCGCGTAGGCGACCTGCACTTCGCACACGCGCGCGAGCTTGGCCGCGACGATGTTCTTGGCGATGTAGCGCGCCATGTACGCCGCGCTGCGGTCGACCTTCGAGGGATCCTTGCCGCTGAAGGCGCCGCCGCCGTGACGACCGCGACCGCCGTAGGTGTCGACGATGATCTTGCGACCAGTGAGTCCGCAGTCGCCGTGCGGCCCGCCGATCTCGAACTGGCCAGTGGGGTTCACGAAGATCTTCACGCCGTCATGCCACCACTTGCCCAGGACCGGCTTGATGATCGATTCAGTCACGGCCTTCTTGAGTTCGGCCTGCTTCTTCTCGCCGTTCCACTCCGGGCCATGCTGCGTCGAGAGCACAACCGCGTCGACCTTGGTTGCGTCGAGGCCGTCGTATTCGATGGTGACCTGGCTCTTGGCGTCAGGACGGATGCCGGTGATGATCCCCTTGCGGCGGACCTCAGCCTGGCGCTCGACGAGGCGGTGCGACAGGTTGATCGGCAGCGGCATGAGACGGTCGGTCTCCTCGCAGGCGAAGCCGAACATCATGCCCTGATCGCCGGCGCCCTGCGACTTCTTCGACTTGCGCACCACGCCGCGCGCGATGTCGGCCGACTGCTCGTGCAGCAGGTTGATCACGCCGCAGCCGTTGCCATCGAAGCCCATCGCCGCGTCGTCGTAGCCGATCCGCAGAATCGTGTCGCGCACGGTCTGCTGGATGTCGAACTTCTTCTTGGCGTTGTGGTTGAACTTGATCTCGCCCGCGACGATCGCCTGCGCGGTGGTCACCAGCGTCTCGCACGCGCAACGGCCTTCGGAATCATGGTCGAGGATCAGGTCGAGCACGGCATCCGAAATCGCATCGGAAACCTTGTCGGGGTGGCCCATCGAAACGCTTTCAGAGGTGAACAGGTGGCGCTGGTTGCTCATGGCTTGATTCGCGGAAACAAGGGTGAAGGCGCGGGTGGCGCGGGAAGTTTCGGGTGGCGAGCAGCGGGCCGACCGAGGCCCGTGCGAAGGGTCGGACTATAACCGCCACACCCGCTCGGCTTGGCGGTGCGGACGGCGTAGGCGGAAAAACCCGCATTCATCGAGGCAATTCGGAAACATCTCAAGAGCGGCGTTCGAACGCGGGGGTAGATTTGTCTTCCGATCCGATCGCCATGCCTCGCACTTCCCGCTTCAACGCCTCTTTCCCGCTCGGTTGCGCCTCTTTCGCGGCGCTCGCGTTGGTTTCAGCGGCGCTGGCCCAGGTCGCGCCGAATGTCCCCGCGAATCTTGTGGAGGTTGGCGGCCATGCCACCGACCACATCCTCGTTCAACTTGCGTCAGGCGTGGTTCCGGGCCTGGTTCCAGGCTTGGTGTCGGGCGTCGCTTCCGACCCAACCGTCGGCGCTGCGAAGGGCGAGCCGCTGCTGCGTGCGGTTGGGCGCAACCGCGCCGTCGCCGATCAGCTCGCCGTCACCTCTGCCCGTGCGCTTCGCGACGCGGGCGTCATCGAACTGCGAAGCATCTTCGTCGAGCCGCCCCGAGACATGAAGACCGCGCGCGCGCTCGGCCTTGACCGTTGGTACCGCGCCATGCTCGCGCCCGGCCGCGATTGCGCGACCGCCGCCGCCAAACTTCGTCGACTGACCGGCCTTGTTTCGCGCGCTGATCTCGACGGCGAGGGCGGGCTCGCGGAGATTCCCAACGATCCCCAGTTCACCACCCAGTACGCGCTGCGCAACACCGGTCAGGTCATCGGCGGTGTTTCCGGGCTTGTTGGCGCCGACATTGGCGCAACCGCTGCGTGGAATGTCACTCACGGCAACAACATGATCATTGCCGTGCTCGACTCGGGCATCGATCCGCATGGTGAACTTGCGGGGCGCATTCTGCCCGGGATCAATGTGCCCGACGGCAACAACATCACGCTCGACGAGTGCAACCACGGCACCCATGTCGCGGGCATCATCGCGGCCTCGGGCAACAACGCTACTGGCATGGCGGGCATGTCGTGGAACGCGCAGCTGCTGCCCGTTGTGGTGGTCAACGGATGCACGGGTTTCGAGGCCAATGTCGCCAGCGGCCTCACTTGGGCCGTCGATCATGGCGCGCGGCTGGTGAACATGAGCTTGCAGTTTTATGCGTTTAACCCGGTGTTTCTGCAGGCAGTGCAGTACGCCAACGCACAGGGCGCGCTCATGGTCGCGGCCACCGGCAACAACAGTAACGGCAATGTCGCTGCTCCCGCCAAGTGGAACGAAACCATCGCGGTGGCCGCCACTGACAATCTCGATCAGCGTGCGAGTTTCTCCAACTTCGGCCCCGAGGTCGATATCGCCGCGCCAGGCGTGAATGTTTGGTCGCTTTCAGGCACGACGAACTACGCGTTTAAATCAGGAACCAGCATGTCGGCGCCGCATGTCACGGGCGCGGCCGCGCTGTTGTGGTCGTACAACCCGTCGCTCACGCGCGACCAAGTGCGTGCACTGCTGATTGCGGGCGCGAAGGATCTCGGCGATCCCGGTACTGACCCGTTCTATGGCGCGGGCCGTCTCGACATCGCTGCATCGATCGCCTTGGCGCCTCCGCCGACGATTCCCGAGGATCTCGATGCCAACGGCGTGATCGACGCCCGCGACCTCGCCATCTTGCTGACCGCCTGGGGCGCGTGTTTGAATTGCGATGCTTGCCCAGCGGATCTCGATGGAAGCTGCACCGTCGGCCCAGCCGATCTCGCGCGCCTACTCTCGGTCTGGTGACCGACGGTTTGCGCCGCGGTCAGGCCGAACTGTTCCCTCATCGGCGCCGTGCAAACACCCCAACGCAACGCGCGCAGCGCGCTATCCTCGTCGATCACCATGTTCGTCCCGATGGAACTCTCCCGTGTGCTGATCCTCGATACGAGCTCCGAGCAGTTCATCACGCTCACCGAAAAAGGCGGGGCGCGCAGCTTCGCCATCAAGATCGGTGTCTCGGAGGCGATGGCCATCGAGCGCCGGCTTCGCGGAGATCAGGCTCCTCGGCCGCAGACGCACGATCTGCTCGATAGCGTGATTCGACTACTCGGCGGCGAGTTGCTCAAGATTGTTGTGCACCG